>Ga0183260_10000177_pt1 | contig 48706 bp, 55 predicted proteins | sample AntDrymUQ4972206_2_FD_129768 | JGI IMG/M metagenome (GOLD analysis project Ga0183260, IMG submission 129768) | Polar desert sand microbial communities from Dry Valleys, Antarctica - metaG UQ497 (22.06) (version 2) (version 2) | ecosystem: Environmental > Terrestrial > Soil > Desert | place... | reverse complement strand
TAGTACCAAGTGCCACCTCCGCGCTGGCAGCCTCCGAAGCGGCGTGGGCGACGCTCGAAGGCCATGCAGCAACTCATAGATCGCGGTGGGCACCATGACCACGGTTAAGCGCACAACCTACCTCGAGCGGGATACTGCGAAAGATCTAGCGGTCCCGACCAGCCCGCAAGTGTGCCAGGAGGAGCCGCATCAGGGATAGCGGGTCGTCTAGGCCCTTCGCTTCCTCGTCATGCCCGGACATGGCGAGATCTACCGCCCCATGGGTCGTCGCGTAGATGAGCGCGGCGAACTCCACTGGATCGCCCGCCGGAAGCTCCCCCGCCTCCTGGCAGTCGGCGACGATCCGGACGAACCGCCTGTGAAGCGCTCCCGCAGCATCATGCACCCCTGGATAGGGACTACCCTTCACCTCCGGCCCGAACATCAGCCGGCACCGGTGCGGGTTCGCCAACGCGAAACGCACGTAGACCTCACCCACCGCCTCCAGGCGTCCGAACGGATCGGACGCGGCGTCGCTGGCCTCCTCCATCATCCCCCCGACCAGTTCGAAATAGCCGGCCGCGACCACCGAGAGCAACTCCTCCTTGTCGGCGAAATGCTTGTATGGCGCCTGCCTCGATACCCCAGCCCTTTCCCCGACCGCCCGCAACGTCACGGCCGCCATGCCACGCTCCTCGAGTAAGCCCGCGGCAGCCCGTATCAAAGCCCCCCTCGTGCCGCCTCGCTCCCTCAACCTACTCATCACCACAAAGATAACCGCTCAAAGTTGACATTGTCAACGCAACTTCGTCACGGAGGGTCGGTATGCGAAAGGAAGACGGCGGGACCGGACGGACGGTCATCGTCACGGGCGGCAACCAGGGGTTGGGCTACCAGGCGGCGAAGAACGTCGCCGCGGCGGATGAAGGGTGGAACGTGGTCGTCGCCGGCCGCAACGAGGAGAAGGTTGAAGAGGCCGTTGGGCGGATGAGGGTGGAGAGCGGCAGTTCGCGCGTTGAGGGGATGGTTTTGGATCTCGCCTCGCTCCGTTCCGTGCGCTCCTTCGCCGAAGCGTTCGCCGCCCGCGAAGACCTGCCGTCTCTGGGAGCGCTGGTGTGCAACGCTGGCCTGCAGGTGGTCAGCGGCACGACGTACACGAAGGATGGTGTCGAGACCACCTTCGGCGTCAACCACCTCGGCCACTACCTGCTGGTAAACCTGTTGGTAGGGGAGATGGTGTCGCCGGCGAGAATCGTCTTCGTCTCCAGCGGAACCCACGATCCGAAGCAGAGGACCGGCATGCCCGCGCCGCGCTATCCCGGCTCGAAAGCCCTGGCCTGGCCTGAGCGGCACCCGGATCCGGACGCCGGGGACGAGGGGGCTGGCGTCGTGGGGAGGAGGCGCTACACGACCTCCAAGCTCTCCAACTTGTATGCGACCTACGAGCTCGCCCGGCGCTTGACGGGCTCGGGGATCACGTCAAACGCCTTCGATCCCGGCCTCATGCCGGGCACCGGGCTCGCCAGGGACTGGGGCCCCGCTGCGCGCTTTGCCTCCGACCGCGTCCTGCCGCTCCTGCAGCCGGTGTTCGATATGTTCAGGATGAACATCAACACCGTCGAGACTTCCGGCAGGGCCCTGGCCCGGCTCGTCACCGACCCGGAGCTCGAAGACGTGTCCGGCAGGTACTTCGAGGGCGAGAGGGAGATACCTTCCTCGGAGCTCTCATACGACCGCGAGAACGCCATGGAGCTTTGGGAAACGAGCGCGGAGCTGGTCGGTCTCGGCGCGGAAGAGACCGTACTACGAACCGGAGATCAGGCACCCGGGCGAACGCCAAAGATGTGAGCAAGGCGTCGTAGCGGATGGTCCCGGAGCGGAGCCTCTCCGGCTTTAGCTACAGGCGGGGCGAGAGCAGCCGCGGCGCCATCAGGCACACGGCGAACACGAGGACGGCGCAGACGATCACGGGGTATACGAAAATACTGAGTGGCGCGGTCTCCACCGGCAGCCCGAACACCGCTTTCAAGGCGTCGTTCATGTACGCGAAGGGGACGAAGTTTCTCAGGAAAGCCAGGATGCCTTCCGGGTTCTGGTTGCGGAAGAAGCCGGAGACGTAGATCAGGGGGAACAGAATAGCCGTCGCATACAACAGCACGTCCGCCGGAGACGAAGTGAAGTTGGCGATGAATATGCCTATGGCGTTCGCTGTCACGAGCGTGGCGAAGACGCCGAACGTCGCCGCGAGTACCCAGATGAGGGGCGCGGGATGCAAAACATAAACGGCCACGAGCGCCGGAAAGAGTTGCACGAAGTCCAGTAAGGCGTTCACGGCGAGGACTTCGAAGACGATGCGGCGGGGCGATACGGGGGTGAGGGCGACGCGCATCAGGATGCCGTCATTCAGGTCTATGGTGAGGCTCTCGCCGGCCCCGAACGTCCCGGCCATCACCGCCACGATGCCGATGACCGCCGCTGCGTACTCCGCCGGGATGTTGCTGGCCGCCACCGGGATGATGATCGCCATCGGATACAGCATCTTGATGAGGAGGGCGAACCTCTTCCCGAAGAACAGCGCCACGTCCTTCTTCCAGTAGGCGTCCGGCGGGTTAATCCTCATCGCGCAACGCCTCCCCCGTCAGCTTCACAAACACGTCCTCCAGGCTCGGGCGCCGCACGGAGAGGTCCGTTATGTCCCCGTCAGCCCGCACGATGGCCGCCACCACGTCAGCCACGATGCCGGGCCGGTCCTCGCAATGGACAACCAGGTCCCGGCCCTCCGGCACGATCCGGTCCACGCCCGCGACCCCTTTCACGGGCTCGTACCCGACGGGGTTACGGAGCGTAGCAACGATGCGCCGGACGCCTTGTAGAGAGGAGACGAGTGCCTCCGGCGTGCCTTCGGCGACGATCCCGCCCTCGTGCAGGAAGGCGACGCGGTCGCACAGCGACTCCACCTCGTCCACCTGGTTGGAGGCAAGGATCACCGCCACGCCAGATGAGGCGAGGTCCCGGATCTTGCGTTGCAAGGCGAGCTGCGAGGTGTAGTCCAGGCCGAGTGAAGGCTCGTCCAGCAGCAGGACTTCCGGGCTGTGGGCGAGGGCTTCGATCAGGGCGAGCTTCTTGCCCATCCCATACGAGTATGTCTTGACCCGGTCATCCCTATAAGCTGCAAGGTCGAAATACTCGAATAGCTCCGATAAGGCGCCCTCAGCCTTCTCCTCCTTCATCCCGTAGAGACGGGCGAAGAAGTATGCGTTCGCCCACCCGGAGAGGTCCCCGTAGTGCGTCGGGCGGTCCACCATCAGACCTAACTTCGCCCTGACCTTCCGCTTCTCCCGCAACCCGTCCGCGCCGCCGACCCGGAAGGTGCCGGAGTCCGGCTCCGTGGACGTGGATAGCACGCGCAACAGCGTACTCTTGCCTGAGCCGTTCGGTCCTACGAGGCCGAAGATCTCGCCCCGGTCCACCTCAAGGTTCAAATCCGCAATGCCCCGTCCGCTGCTCCGGTAACGCAGCGTAATATCCGTTGCCTCGAGCGCGAACGGCCTCTCCACGACTTCCTTCCAGACCGGGGAAACGTCGCGCCTATTCTAGCCGTGCCGCCCGCAGCTCGTTGTGGAGCGCATCACCCTGATTCCCGAATGGGGCGGACAGGCATGGATGCGCCCACGCCATGCGCCGCCCTTTTCGGTAGTCTAGTTTTTGGTGGCGATGTAATAGTAGTTCTGGAAGTCGTGGGGGAGTTGCTTGACTTCGACGTGATCAAAGCCAGCTTCTTGTAGCATCTCGCGCGCTTTCTCCTCGCCCCACATGGCGCCGAGCCCGTCTCCATTTTGCGCCAGCGAGACCGTCATGCAGTGCATGGTGGAGACGGTATAGAGGAAGGTGCCCATCGGATGATCCAGATTATTATGGACGTGACTCGAGCCCGCGATGTCCTGCATGAGGTAGATGCCGTCAGGGCGGAGCGCATCTGCTATTCCTTCGAGCACCACCGCCGGCTTCGCCTGGTCATGGACGGCGTCGAAGGTGGTGATGAGGTCGTAGCCTTCCGCCTCATCGAGCTTCGAGGCGTCCTTGACCTCGAAGCGGATGTTGGATGCGCCGTTCCTTTCGGCTTCGGCGCGGCCTCGGGAGATACCTTCTTCGGAGAGATCGTAGCCGGTGAAGCGGCTGTTGGGGAAGGCGCTGGCCATGAGGTTCAGCGCCCGGCCGCTGCCGCAGCCAACGTCCATAACTTCGATGCCTTCTTCCAGGCGTCCGGTCAATCCGGGCACGAGCGGCAGGATGTGGTCGAGCAGCGCCGGGAGGACCGTCTGGCCGCTGTCCTCGGCCATGACTTCCTGGAAGCGCGGGAAGGCCGAGTACGGCACGCCGCCGCCGTGTTTGAAACTCTCGACGATCCGGTCCTCCACGGAACCCAGGACGCTGATGTACTGCATGAAGGCGGCGAAGTTATCCGGCGCGGCGTCCCGCGTGAGCAAGGCGGCGTGCTCCTGAGGAAGACGATAAGTATTCCCCTCGGGGTCATGCTCGACTACCCCGCCGACGACCATCGCGCCGAGCCACTCGCGGACGTACCGCTCGTTGAGGTCCGCCGCGGAAGCAATCTCGGTGCTGGTCGAAGCGCGCAGCCCCGCCATCGCGTCGAAGAGCCCCGTCCTGTGGCCGATGCTCGTCATGAGCGCGAGCGCCCCGTCGTTCAGCACGCCGACCATCCGCTCGCCGAACTCCTCTGTCTTTTCTTGATCCATATCCTGCGCGGTCACGGCTCTCCTCTCTCCGGCTTTCCCAAAACCGTCAATAATTATAGTGTTCGTTACAAAACCCTGCCCGTGGAACGGGTGGAAGATGGCGCTTTGCGTCCCGGTCTCCCCGGTTACGCTGGCGTGGCGATTCCGGCCACCCCGCGCGTGATGCGCGTCGGGGTCTCCAGCACCGCGAAGCCCCTCACGGTGACGTTCTCGAAGTAAGGGTTCGCCATCATCCCGTTGTAGATGTCCGTTTCCTCGTAGGCTTCCATCGCCTCGCGGTCCTGCCAGACGTAGACGCCGCCGTAGGTGTTGGTCTCCTCGTTCGCCAGCCAGGTCTTGGAGACGAGGCCGGGCAGGTTGGCGAAAGCAGGGGCGATGGGTTCGACCTGGTTACGGTAGTCTTCCTCGTTTATTCCTTTGAGGTTGAAGTTGACGATATGGACGTGCATGGTACTGCTCCTCTCCTATAGACGTTTCACTCTAGCCGGTGATAGGGATCATCTCATCGCTCACCCCTTTCTGGCTGTGATAGGTTGTTCGGAGGGTGATTTCGAGGACCGTTTGCGCTGGACCAGGTTCAGGTACTCGTGGACTGACTGTACGGCGATTGAGCCCGCGCCCACGGCCGAGGCCACCCGCTTTACGGAACCGTGCCGCGCGTCTCCGACGGCGAAGACGCCGGCCATGCTCGTCTCCATCTCCAGGGGGAGACGCCCTACGTGCCAACCCCGGTGGGGCAGACCGTAATGCGAGAGATCCCTTCCGGTAACGACATAGCCACCGTCGTCGCGGGTGATCTCCTCCGGCAGCCAGCCGGTATGCGGTTCCGCGCCGATGAGGACGAACAGCCCCGCCGCCGGGACGGTCTCGGTCAGCCCGGAGGGCGAATATTCGAGGACGAGATGCTCCAGCCGCCCGCGGCCTCCGCCGTCCACGACCCGCGTATTGAGGAGGACCTCGACGTTATCGGCTGCCTCTATCTCACGGATCAGGTACCGGGACATGCTGGCGTCCAGCGAGCCTCCCCGCGCCACGACCGTCACGCGAGAGGCGTATCTGGAGAAGTGCATCGCGGCCTGACCGGCTGAGTTTCCGGCGCCCACGACGTACACTTCCTGGTCCTGCATGGCCCGTGCCTCGGAGACCGCGGCTCCGTAGAAAACGCCCGAGCCGCTCATGGCTTCGAGGCTCGGGACGCCCAGGCGGCGGTAGGATGCGCCGGTGGCGATTATGACGGCCTTCGCCGTCACCTCGTGGCCGCAGGAGAGGCTCACCACGATCTCATCTCCGGCGCGGCTCAGCCCCGTGACGCGGCGCATGAAGAGGAACGTCGCGCCGAAGAGCCAGGCCTGCTCCGCGGCTCGGCGGGCGAGTTCGGCGCCGCCGACGCCGGAGGGAAATCCGAGGTAGTTGCGGATCAGGGAGCTGGTTCCGGCCTGACCGCCGATGGCCTCGCCCTCGACGATCAAGGTGTCGAGACCCTCGGAGGCAGCGTAGACCGCCGCTGCCAATCCAGCCGGTCCCGCCCCGATTACCACGAGGTCGAAGCTCGATTGCTCCAGCGTGGGGTTCGCCCCGCAGGCGTCGGCGATCTCGGAGTTGGAAGGGTCAACGAGCACCTGCCCATCGAACAGGACTAGCACGGGGAGCCGCGCCGGGTCGTGACCGATCTGGCCGAGCAACGCCTGGCCTTCCCTGGAGTCCGAGGAGTGGAAGGTGTGCAGTATGCCGTTGCGGCCGAGAAGGTCGCGCAGTTCGTGCGAACGCGGCGACCATTGGTCACCGACCACCCGAATCTCCTCGAACTTCGGCATCCTGTCCTTCGCCCAGTCGTAGAGGAACTCCGCTATGACCCTGTGGAACCGCTCGTCGGTCGTCCCCCAGGGCTTGTTCACGTAGTAGTCAATGCGCCCGAGCGACATCGCTTCGAGGATGGGGCCGGGGGCCGTCCTGTCACCCCAGGCGACGAGCAGCGCCCGTTTGGCTGTTGAGTATATTTCACCGGCTCGCGTCAGGAACTCCGTCCCGCTCATCCCTGGCATCCACTGGTCGGCGAGCACGAGGGCCACCTCATCTCCGGCAGCCTCGAAACCTCGCAGCCGTTGCAGGGCCGACTCCGCGGACCTCTCGCACACCACGCGGTAATCGTCTCCGTACCGCTTGTGCAGTTCGCGTGAGATCTCTCGTAGGGCCACTTCTTCCTCGTCCACGGCGAGCAGCACCGGCCTGGAGGCACGCGCCTCCAGGCCGGTCAGCGTTTGGGCGTCCGGCTCGCCCCTGAGGTGTTCGAATGTCCTGGCTGGATTTAGCGGATACTGCATCTCGGACCTCCTCCGGCTACCGGCCGATTACCCAGGCGCTCGCGAACTTCCACATTCCGCGCGCTTGCTTGCTGCGGCTTCTCGCCCGAGGACGCCGGGCGGCGCCCCTGCTCTGCGCCTCGCGCAACAGATCCATGCGCCGCTCACGCTGCAAATCGAAATCCACGACGCCCATCGCCTTCTCCTCTCGTCTCTTTACCGTCTGACACAAGTTTGGCCTGGAGAGCGAGGTTCGGCATCGGGCGAAAGAACAATCATCGGTATGGACCTTTGAAGCCTGGAGATCCGGGACTAAAGTCCAATAGAGTTCGCGACGGCAAAGCCCTCCAGCAACCTTGCGCAAATAGCCGTCATGGGCGAGAGGCCGGAAAATGGTACATCTGGGCAGACCTCGCCACGGAAGCGTTACACACATCTGTGCTCACTTTGGTGGAGGGAACTTCACTATTCAAGAGGTAATACGGAATCGGGGTGGAGGGTTCCATCCGTGGTGGGTTGCGGGAGTAGGGAGGCGCTTCGCTTTAGCGTCGAGAGTCGGGAGTCGAAAAACAAAATCTCCACTCCCTACTTCCCGATTTCCCGACTTCCCGACCAAGATAAGACTCGAAGTTATCAACCGGATTCCGTATTACGGGGTTTTCGAGAGTTCGCATCACCCACCCCGTACCCCACTCTGACAGCGCCGCTGCCAGCCCGCCGGACGATCTACACCTCGTGCCCCACGACCTCCTCTAGCTGCCTCTGTTGCACCTTCGGGGGAATCATTGCGAACACGCGATCTCGCAACTGGCACAGCAGGGGGTTCTCGAGCTGGCCGACCATTCCGACGCGCCGCGACCGTCGGACCACCATCGCCGCTCGATCGGAACGCAGCCGTTCGTAGCGTCGCAAGGCGCCGGCGGTGGCGCCCTTCTCGTGAAGGCAGCGCGCCATCACCACCGCGTCCTCCACGGCCTGGCACGCACCCTGGCCTAAGTTGGGCGTCATAGGGTGGGCAGCATCTCCGAGCAATGTCACCCTACCCTCTCCCCAATGCTTGCCCAACGGCTCGCGGTCGTAGATGTCCGTGCGCAAGATGGCGCGCTCATCTGTCGCCTCGATGAGGTCCCCGATGGGACGGTGCCAGGTTCCGAAACGCCGCAGGAGCGTCGCCTCGGGTCCGCCAGTACTACCGGGCAGGCCGTCCTTTCCGCCTTCCGGGGCGTTTCCGGTGGCGAACCAGTAGACCCTTCCCTTGCCTATGTGGGCGCACCCGAACCTGGCGCCCCGCCCCCACGACTCGAATCCCGTGCCCCACGGCAGAAGCTCCTCCCCCGGCTCCACCACCGCCCGCCAGGCCGTGTAGCCGGCGTAGCGGGGCTTCTCAGGGCCAAACAGTCCGGCCCTGATGTTGGAGCGGAGGCCGTCCGAGCCCACGAGGAGGCCGGCGCGTTCCTCGCTGCCGCCGGCGAGGAAGACCGTCACGCCGCTTTTGTCCTGCTCGAAGCCTTTCACCTCGGCGCCGAGGCGCAGCGGCCCCTCGCCCACCTCTCGCACGAGCAGGGCTTGCAGGTCCGCCCGGTGGACTGCGACGCTCGGGGCTCCGACCTTCTTCTCCAGCTCGGATGCGGGGATGCTTGCGAGCACCTCCCCACGCCACGAGCGTATCTCGCCGGCGGAGGCGGGCGTGCCCAGGCGCGCGACCGCTTCGGCGAGGCCGAGCTGTCCCAGCGCCTTCTGGGCGTTGGCGGCGAGCAGCAGGCCGGCGCCGACCTCCCCGAGCTCGGCCGCGCGCTCGAAGACGGCGACCTCGAAGCCCGCCCGGCGCAGCGCTACCGCAGCCGTCAACCCGCCGATGCCGGCGCCCGCCACCATCACCTTCGCAGGATCCTTCATGTCCTTGCCTTTCCTATTCGTCTCCACCAGCGTCCGGCCTCGCGGCGGTACCGGCCTATAGCCTCGTGGCCAGACGAACACCGAGCAGATGCAGTACGCGGATGGACCCGGAGGGGTGGGCACCGTATACGGTTGTGTCTCCCACTCTGATCCTCCTCGCCGGCTTCATGAACGTAGGTGACAGGAGCAGCCTCAGACCACCTCCAAGTTTATTTCCCCGATGCCGCTCTGAATATCGACCTCGAGGGTGACATCCGATTCGCCGTAGGCGTCGTTCACGTATGAGTCGCCTTCCCTCTGGAGCCCCTCGGCGTTGATCTGGCCCAACCCGCCCTCGGCCCTCACCCGCGCGCCCACGTCGCTGGGCAGCAGCACCGTTGCCTCGCCAACTCCGCCCTCTACGGTGGCGTCAAAATCCCGAGCGTAATCGCCCGTGAGATCCACCGTCGTCTCCCCAGCTCCCATCCTGAGGTCCAGCCCCGTCAGGGCGAGGCTGTCGAGATCGAGGTCGCTCTCCCCGGCCCCCATCTGCACGCTGAGGTTGATCGGCGCGTCGTCGTTGAAGTGCAGGTCCCACTCGTTGCGCGCGTCGCCGCCGAGGCTGCCGTCCTCGCCGCTACCTTGCTCCACGCTCAGCTCGCCCGTCTCGCCGCTCACCTCGTAGTTTACCTGGGGCTTCCAGTCGGCCACGTTGTAGGAAAAGTCTGCCTCCATCAGCGCGTCGGCGGCGCCGGTCACCTTTAGCTCGCCGGCGCCCATCCTCAGTTCAGCACGAAGGGACTGGGCGTTCTCCGGATCCACCGCCCGCGACTCGCGCTGCAGTTCGCCGACCCCTTGCCCTTGCGCTCCGCAAGAACCCAGAAAGACCGCCGCGCCAACCAACAGGATCACCAACCGCTTCATCCCATCTCCTTCGCTCGTGAGGCACCGTCTGGCCCACCCCACCGGATAACCCTGGAGGACGATTTCTTCACGTTCTTTCTCCTTCCGTGTCGGCGATCCGTCGCCAGGCGTGCTTCCGCCCGAAGAGGAAGTAGGCGATGGGGCCGATGCCCATGAAGTTGGCGAACGCAACCACGCTCCACAGCCACTTGCTACCGCGGATCTCCTCCGCCGGACGGCGGTAGATGTCCGCGAGCGCCGCCGCAAGCAGCGCGAACTGCACGCTCCCCTGGAGCACGAAGGGGGCTTTCTGCTTAGCCGTAAGGTCGCTCCATTTCTTGTTGCGCGGCATGACGATCATCCCTATGACCTTCCTCCTCTGCTTGCGAAGTCCAGCCCTTCGTCAGCCTTCTGCTGCGTCATATCGTGTACCTCCTCCTTCCTCCTGCTTCTTCAGGGAAGCTTTGCTCGACTGATAGAACCTTATGGGGCAGAGAGTGGCGGCACACCAGTAGAACTACCTGTTCGGGGTACCGGGTTCCCGAGCGACAAGGATTAGCGCCACCCGGTAGGGTACCGGGACGATGATCTCAAGAGCCTCCGGGAGGACCGGGGGTGTCGCGCTAGGGCTGGGTTGTTGGTATCGTTGGGGCAAGAAAGGCGGCCCGAAGGGGAGCAGCGGATGCCGGAAGCAGAGCTTGACCTGCGCCTCCAACGCCTCCTGTTCCTCTCCGACGGCGTCTACGCCATAGCCGCCACCCTGCTTGCCGTGGAGCTGGTCCTCCCCGAGGCGGCCACGGACCTCCACGGGCGCGAGCTGCTGGACAGCCTGCTCGCGAGCTGGCCGAGGGTGCTGGCCTTCGCAACCAGCTTCCTGTTCATCGCCAACTTCTGGGTGGGGCACAACATGCAGTTCCACCTGGTCAAGCGCTTCGACGGCGGCCTGACGTGGCTGGCGCTCGCGCAGCTGTCGTGCATAGCCTTCCTGCCCTTCCCGACCTCGGTGGTGGGCGAGCACGTCTCCGACCCCGTGGCCCAGCAGTTCTACCTCGGCAGCCTCCTCGTGACCGGGCTATCGACGTGGGCGCTGTGGTGGTACATGAGCTCGCGCCACCGGCTGGTGGATCCGGGCCTGAGCCCGCGGGACATCCGGCGGCTCCACCTCATCTCCTCGGGGGTGCCGGCCTCGTTCCTCGTGCTGATGGCCCTGGTGGCCCTGGGGGTGGGGCGTTTCGTCAACCCGCTGCTGCTAGCGTACCTGGTGGCCTTCGGCGGGGTAGTGCTGGGGGTGTACGAGGGACGGGAATCGCTGCCGGCCGAGGCCGAGGAACCGGGAGCGTCGGACGACGCCGAGCCCCAGGACGAAGGAGGAAGCGAAGGACCCGGCCACTCGAGCGGATAGCCGAACTCCTTAGAACCTAAAGGCAAGAGGAGGGGACGGAGTACCCTCGCCTTGGTAAGGAAGGTAGCGTCCTGCTTCGCTTCGAAGGTCGCCTCACAGGTTGGGATAAGCAGGTCGGAGGGATCGTTAGCCCGCATACGCGCTGTGGTCTGCCACCTCGCCCTTTTTCGACCCGAGCGCGTATCCGAGCGCCAACCAGATGAGGCCGACCACCACGAAACCCCCGAACGCCCCGAGGGCCGAGAAGACCACCAAGGCTATGAGCCCGAACCCGCACCAGCGGGGCAACACACCTGCCCGCAGCGTGGCGATGCCCATGAGCACCAGCCCCAGGCTCGTGAAGAGGATGCCCGCCATGAAACCGAAGCCGGGGTCGCTGAACAGCCATCCAAGCGTGCCGTTTTGCGGAAAGATCACTGAGGTCGCCTGGCCCACGAACGCCAGCGCCGCCCCGACGAAGGCCAGGAAGAAGCCCGCCCTTCCCAGCCGGCCGTAGCTATCCGCCTGACGCGCGTGGAGCCCCGCCAGCCCCCCCAGCACGCCCAGGTAGGCGGCGCTGAATATGGCGGTCCCCAAGTAGTTCAGGAAGTAGCCGAGCGCACCGGGAGGATCTTCTGGGTAGGCCAAATGGAGGAGGCCCCCCGTTATCCACAATGCCCCACTCGCCATCGCCGCCAATGCACCCCACCGGATAAGGTTCGCGGTCTTCATGATCTTGCTCCTCTCTAGCTCGTCTTCCAAGTACTCGGGTGAATAAGGTCAAGGAGGAGCCGGTTCGTGTCTCGGCTCCTCCCACGGAGCGGGCTTCTCAAGCCCTAAAGAGCTAGGCAGGCGCCGCCGGTGTCGCTCCTCTGGGCGGTACCGACGGCACCGTCGTCGCCGGCGCAGGCGCAGGGCCGCGCCAGGCCTTCCAGTCGAAGACGACCAGGCCGATCGCCACGGCGCACCACACGCCCATGTAGATCCAGCCGATCTCGGCCTGGATACTCCCTTCAACGGAGTGCGCCACTACGACCATGAGCACGCTGCCGCGGGTGTGGTTGAACAGCCACGTGTACCAGAACGTCACCGCCATCGTCGCCACGAGACCGCCCACCAAGAGGGACGGCTGTAAACCGCCCTCTTCCAGGAAGAAGAGGGGCAAGTGCCAGCCGGCTACGAGCGGTGCCAGGATCATGGCGGAGAGCAGCGGAGAGCGGTCGGCCTGCAAACCGGGCAGGGCAACCCCGTTCCAGCCCGGATGCTCGCCCAGCGGCCCGTCCGCAGGGTTGACCAGGCGCACCGCGAACACCAGTAGGAAGGTGGTCAAGGAGGTGAAGGTCAGCGACGGGACGCCCGCCCCGACCGCGACGTTGAGCCCCACGTTGGACAGGTGGACCACCAGCGGGAGTCCTATAGCCACCACGTACCAGTACCACCGGACGCGCCAGCGGATCATCCGGGAGCCAAGCTCCTTAAGTCCCGCCCAGCCCTGGGTTATGGGTATCACGATGAGGGCGGCGAAGAGTGGCCCGGATGGCAAGAACCTCACGGCCTCGATTGGCAAGAATGTCCACGAGATCGCGTAGGTCAGGACGAAGAACGTGATGAGCGGGTGTCGCTTCACCACGCTCGATAGACGGGACATCATTTGAGAACCTCCCTTACCTTGTGTGTTTGGGAAGCCGCCGAGGCTGCCGGTTCGCTCCTTGGGGGCTCCTCTTGCTTTGGGTGCTTGCGGGAAAGATGAGCAGGCCCGGTTACGACGACCACGACGATCGCCACCGCGCACCACACCGCTGCCAGCAGCAACGACTGGCTCACCGAGTCAGCCCCCGAGAACATCCGGGAGAAGAAGTGGCCCGAGATGGTGTTGTTCATGGCGTGGAACAGCATGACGATCAGCACGCTGCCACCGGTGCTATTGAACACCCAGGTGAGCACGATCGTCGAGCCCATGATGTTCACGATGTCCCACCAGCTCATCTGCCCGGTCATCAAGAGCGGCAGGTGCCAGAAGGCCCACAGCACCCCCAGAATCAGGCTGGCAAAGAGCGCCGAGCGGCCAGCTTGCAGGCTCGGGAGGGCGAACCCACGCCAGCCCGGCTCCTCCCAAGCGCCGCCCATGCCCGGGATGAGGAGAAGGAGGGGGAACAGCGTGAACAGGTTCGACCAACCGCCCAGCTCCGCCGAGGACGGAGCCTGAGCGCCGAGCAGGAAGACGTTGGACGCTGCAGCAACAAGGGTGACACCGACGGGAAGCAGAAGCGCCACGGCGTACCACCGGAGCCCTACTCGCCAGCGCACCATCCTCCGCAGCAAACCTACCATCCCGGTCCTGCCGCGGGTTACCGCCAGCACGACCAGCGCCGCGAGGAAAGGCCCGAAAGACGCAATGGGCGTCGGGGAGAGGTCGATAGCGTACAGGATCCACCCCCACCACGAGAGCGCGAGGGCCAGCACGAAGAACGTGATGAGCGGGTGTCGCTTCACCACGCTAGATAGACGGGACATCATCTTATATCCTCCTTTTCGGTTACGCAAACTTCCTGGTGTTGGGACACGAGGTCAGCCCTCGATCCGGCGGATGTGGTCGCCGCGCCGAAGGTCCGCATCCGCGGGCGTCGATTCTTTTCCGCCTCGAATGAGGACGACGGCGCGGAACACGATCGGAATGGTACGGGCCCGCTGATCGAAGTCCGGGCGGTCCTGGACCTGGAAGTGCAAATGCGGCGCCAGAGAGTTGCCCGAGTCCCCGACCGCGGCGATCGGCTGCCCGCGCCGCACGCGCTCTCCCTTGCTCACCCGCGCGCTTCCTTGCTTGAGATGCGCCATGACGGCGTAGCGCCGATCACCGATCTCGAGGGTGATATGGTTGCCATCACCGGGCGTCTGTCCGATCGCACCGACGGGCTCGTCCGGGTGAATATCGCTCACGCTTACGACCGTGCCGTCGGCCGGAGCCAGCAAGGGCTCGCCGAAGCCGTACCAGGACTCCGCGCGCTTCGGATCGCCGTGGTAGCCGCGCCCATCGACGAGCCGCACGAAGTCAAGGGCGTGCCTCTGATAAGGATAGCGGTAGTGGTGACTGAGGAGCGCGCTGCGCCCCCCCGCGAGCATCGCCCACTCGCCGGCCAACGGTGGGTCGATGGCCACCGGGTCGGCCGGCGGCGTGTAGACGCGAACCAGTTGCATGGCGAGGAAGACGGTGCCGATCGCCACCAGGACGTTGGTAGCAACCTGCACGCGGCGGCGGGGCACGAGCGCGAGCGCGGCCACCACGAGCGCCCCGACGCTGAGCGCGATCAAAAGCGGTTGGTAGGGGATCCGATCCGGCAGGGGCAGCCCGAAGAGGAACGCGACGAGGGCCGGAACGCCCGCGAACGTGCCCGTGAGGATGGCAGCACCAAACAACGCCAAGAACAGCCAGTGGTTGAGGCACTGCAGCAGATAGTGCCGGAGCTCAGGACGGAGAGGATGACGCAGGAGCCCGTACTCGAGTTGTCCCCGGCGAGCGTGCCACGCCCGCGACGACGCCATCAGGAGGGCGAGGACGAGCAGCAGCAGAGCAAGGGCCTCGGGCAGGAGAGTGAGCCAGTAGGCACCGGCGAGGACGAGCAACCCCAAGAGCGCCAGCAGCAGGTTGATTTTGCCAAGCGCGATCGATCGGTTGCGTTCTGTCCTCATCGGCGTCTTCATCATCTACTCCTTCTGCGCTGTGCGTGTGTAGTCACGATGTAGTGACTCCTTTCCATAGATCTACTGCGTCGTCGATGTCAGGGCGACCAGAGGGAGCCAAGCTCGCGCAGCCCTGCCCAGCCCTGGGCGATGGGGATCACGATGAGGGCGGCGAAGAGTGGCCCGGATGGCAAGAACCTCACGGCCTCGATCGGCAAGAACGCCCACGAGATCGCGTAGGCCAGCACGAAGAACGTGATGATTGGGTGTCGCTTCACCACGCTCGAAAGACTGGACATCATCTGAGTTCCTCCTTCTCGGTTGCCTGTTTGGAGCGTAGGAGACGGTCCGTCGGAGTCGCGTCCGTCCCTGGGCGGGTTCGCGCGTGGGTCTTTCGGGTGGGCGGCCCTCGGCCGATCTCCTCCTGGCTATCCGCCCGTGCGTCCCTTGCCACCACGTCCGTCTGACGCACGATCTTGCCGCCTCGCACCTCCAGCGTCGTTTCGACCACAACCCGGGTTCCGTCCGGGTACTCGCAGACCTCTCGGAACCTCACCCGCTCCCCGGCCACAATTTCTTGCTCGACGCGATGAGACGCCCCTTGGCCGAAGACCGCTCGCAGGTGCTTGGCGATCTCCGCCTTCCCGCGAAGCTCGAAGGACGAGCCTTGCGGGGCGCCGGCGTTGACGATGCTCAACTCGGCGTCCTCGGCGTAGAAGCCGAGCACGAGATCGGGGTCGCATCGCTCGATGCCGAGCCGCAGGGACTCGAAGTCCAGCCCGTTTGCGGTCTTCCGTTCTGTCACTTCGTGTAACTCCTTTCTCCTGCTTCTTCGGGGAAGCTTTGCTTGACTGATGAAACTCTATGGCGTGGGAAGCGGCGGCACACTGTCAGAACTACCTGTTTGGGGTACCGGGTTCTCGAGCAACGGGGAATAGCGGCGCCCGGTAGGGTACCGGGACGATGATCTCGATAGCCTCCGGGACGACCGGGTGTGCCCGCGTTCAGTAACTAGCCGGTCAGCGAGAACGAAAGCCGAAGGGCCGGATGCCGAAAGACGAAAAGCTAATCTCTGAAGGAAATGCCGCCTTCAGCGGAGGCCGAGTTCGACGGCGAATCGGGTCGCCTCGGTGCGCGAGTGGAACCCCAGCTTGCGGTAGATAGAGCCCAGGTGCCAGTTAACGGTGCGGGAACTGATGAAGAGCTTTTCGGCGACCTCGGCGTTGGTCATGCCTTGGGCCACGAGGCGCAGCACTTCGGCCTCCCGGGCGGACAACCCGGCGGGATAGGGCTCCGGTGCGGCCGGCTCCGGGGTTGCCTTCTGCTCCAGCGCGTACTCGACGGCCTGCTCGGGGCTTATCGCCCGTCCCTCCGCCCACGCCGCTGCGAACGCTTCCCCGCTGAGCCGGGCGCGCGCGGCTGTTATCTGACTCTGGTGGAGGGAGCGGTCGGGTACATAAGTGTGCACTCCAACTTCGATCTTCTCGAGCAGCGCCTCCTCAGCGCCCCACAGGCGCGCGGCGCGTACGATCCTGCCCTCCGCTGCGGCGACGGCCGCCAGTCCCTCAAGGTAGTGGGCGACGTCGGTCTCGTTACCCAACTCCGCCGAGACGGGCAGCCCCTCCTCGAACAGATCCCTCGCGCGCTCGTGGTCACGCTCGGCCTGCGCCAGGGTCGCCAGGGTATAAAGCGCCGTGGAGATGGCTTGCCTCTCGCCCACCTCCCGGGACAGCGCCAGTCCTCGCTCCGCCAGCCGCTTCGCACGTCCGTGATCTCCCTGGTCGCGCCACGCCACCGCCAGGAAGCCAAGCTCGATGGCCGCGCCCCACTTCTCCCCCTCCTCGAGGAAGAGATCCACGGCCTCTTCGGTAAGGGTTATCGCTCGCTGGTGCTGCCCCTGGCCGAGCGCCGCGAAGCCGGCATTGCTCAGCGCGTACGCGCTTCCTAGCTTGTCATTAATTTCCCTAAACAACCCGAGGCTTTCCTCCACCAGCGATGCCGCCGAACCGTGGTCGCCTTGATAATTTGCCATCATGCCCTCGACGTACAGAGCCTTCGCCCGGGCGGACGCCGGCATGGCGCTACCCTTCGCCGATAACGCCTGCTCCATCCACCGCCGTCCCTCGGCGAAGTGACCGCGTATCCCCCAGAACAGCCACAGCGCCCAACCGAGCCTCGCGGCCTCCTCCGGCTCTCCTCGTCCCAGCAACCATCGCATAGCCGCCCGCAGGTTGTCGTGATCCCGCTCCAGCCGCTCCAGCCACGCTACCTGCCGCTCTCCCTTCAACTCCGGCTCAGCTTCTTCGGCCAGCGCCAGATAGTATCCCGCGTGCCGCTCCCGGAATTTCCCCGCCTCGTCCGACTCCGACAGCTTCTCACTTCCGTACTGCCGCACCATCTCCAGCAGACGGTAGCGCGCCTCGCCACCCTCTTCCCGCGCCCCCACCAGCGACTTGTCCACCAGGTGCGAGAGTAACTCCAGCACTTCGCCCCGTTCGAGTTCCTCTCCCGCGCACACCGACTCCGCCGCTTCCAACGTAAAACCGCCAGCGAACACCGCCAGCCGGCGGAACAAGGTGCGCTCCTCCTCCGGGAGCAGATCGTGGCTCCAGTCCATCGTCGCGTGCAGGGTACGGTGGCGGGGCATCGCCGTCCTACTGCCGGCGGAGAGCAGCCCGAAGCAGTCGTCGAGTCTCTCGGAGATCTGCTCGACCGGCAATACCTTCGCCCTCGCCGCCGCGAGCTCCAGGGCCAAGGGGATGCCGTCCAACCGGTAGCAAACCTGCGCCACGAACGGTGCGTTTTGCTCAGTGAGCGTGAAGGATGGCTTGACTGTCGCCGCTCGCTCCACGAAGAGGCGGGCCGACTCGTATTGAGGTAAGCTCTCGACGTGCGGCAGACGCCGCAGGTCGGGGAGGGAGAGCGAGGGGACGGGCCATGCGACTTCGCCGGTGATTTCCAAAGCCTCGCGGCTGGTCGTCAAGATATGCAATTCGGGGCAGGCGCGCAGCAGCGTCTCGGCAAGGGCGGCGCACGCTTCGATCAGGTGCTCGCAGTTGTCCAGAACCAGCAGCAGCTTCTTGGCTCGGAGATAGTCCGAGAGGGTCTCGGCTCGCGAGCGGCCCGGCTGCTCGCGAGCGCCCAAAGTGGAGGCTACCGCCTGGGGCACGAGAGAAGGATCCGCCAACGGCGCCAGTTCCACCAGCCACACACCATCTTCGAACCCTTCCACCATCTCGCCCGCCGCCAGAGCCAGCCTCGTCTTGCCGCAGCCTCCGGAGCCGGTCAGCGTCAGCAGGCGAGTATCGTCCAGCAACCGCCTTACCTCGGCCAACTCCTTCTCCCGCCCGACGAAGCTGGAGAGCTCCAGGGGCAGGTTGTTGGGCGGGCTCACGTCCCGACGCTCGCCGGGGAAAGCGACCAGCCGGCCGCGATCGCTTCCTCGGGTCTCACGGGGTGGATGCGTCGCATCGGACATCGGGTCTTCTTGCTCCCAAAGGTACTTGCCGCTGGTTGGGGAATTGTAGACGCTAGAGGGCCGAACTTGAAGGGCTGCGGGCATGGGGATCGCGATGACGAACTTCCGAAACGCTTGCAGCCACCTTTTCCACCGAAGGAGGTACAGAAAATGTAACGCTTCTATGGGAGGTCTGATCTGGGAGATGCGCCAGGGTACGCCCGAGAGTATGATGTTTTCGTTACGCAGGCAGCGGAAGGAGAACGATCAATGTCGAAAGAAGAGAACAAGGCCGTTATCAGGCGTCTGATCGAGGAGGTCTACAACGGGGACGACCTGGATCTGCTCGACGAGCTCGTGGCGCCGGACGTCGTCAACCACACAGCCGTTGCCGAGCACCGGCGCGGCATCGAAGGCTTCGGGCACGTCGTCGGATGGTCGCGCTCCGCCATGGATGCCCATTACGAGATCGAAAGCATGATCGCCGAAGGCGACATGGTGGCGTGCCGCATTACGATGAGCGGCGTCCACCGGGGCGAGGTCGCGGGCTTGCCGCCGACTGGCAAGCGTTTCTCCGTCGAGCACGTCCACTGGCACCGTCTGGCCAGCGGCAAGCTGGCGGAACCGAAGGAGCGGGCCTGGTCCGCTCCTTCTAACGCACGGCGCGGTTCGCCGGGAGATCCGGCTCCGGCAAACGTCCGAAGACGGCGCGCAAACCGAAGTCCACCGGCAGGTTGGAGGTGAAGCGCCGGACGCCCAGGGTCCGGCGGGCGTCGAGCACGACCTCCCGCCCGGAAAGGTGCTGGAAGATGGCTCTCGCCGCGTAGATCGGGGCCTCACCCTTCAGGCGCACGAGGCCCTTGCGCCTCCGGGCGATCTCCTCCTTCATGGCGTAGAGGCTGGCCTCTCCAGCCCCGGCGCAGCAAACCGCCATCCGGTGCCAGTCGAGGACGAGGGCTTCACCGGGACGCAGCATGTCCCACGCCGCCGAGGTCAGACGAACGTCGAAGTCGTATCGGTCCATAACGCGAGTTTATCAAAGCGGCGAAACTGCCGGGGCAGGAAAGAAACGTCAGCACCGTGCTCGCTACCGAACGACTGCCGAAAGTCCGCTACACTGTCCCGAAAGACACGCTTTGTGAGGCGATCAACGAGATCCCTACCGCGTTCTTCGGAGGAGGTTGGCGTGAGAAAACTCAGGATGGGGATGGTCGGCGGTGGGTCGGGCGCGTTCATCGGGGCCGTCCACCGCAAGGCCGCGCTGATGGACGGTGAGATCTCCTTCACCGCCGGGGCGCTCTCGTCCACGAAAGAGAAAGCCCTCGCCTCCGGCCGGAACCTCGGCCTCCCCGACGACCGCAGCTACGCGAGCTGGGAGGAGATGCTCGAAGCCGAGAGCAACCTCTCCCCGGAGGAGCGCGTGGACTTCGTCAGCGTCGTGACGCCGAACCACTTCCACTTCCCCGTGGCCCACGCCTTCGCCGAAGCCGGCTTCAACGTCGTGTGCGACAAGCCGATGGTCCTCGACTCCGGACAGGCCCAAAAGCTCGTCGAGACCGTCGAGAGGACCGGCGTCGTCTTTTGCGTCACCTACAACTACACCGGCTACCCGATGGTCAAGCAGGCGCGCCACATGGTGCGTGGCGGGGAACTCGGTGAGATCCGGAAGGTCATCGTCGAGTACAGTCAGGGCTGGCTGGCGACCAGGTTAGAGGACTCAGGCAACAAGCAGGCCGGGTGGAGGACCGACCCGGATAAGTCGGGTATCGCTGGCGCGGTCGGGGACATCGGCTCGCACGCCGAGAACCTGGTCTCCACCGTAACGGGCCTGGAGATCGAAGCTATCTGCGCCGACCTCACGACCTTCGTCCCCGGACGCCGCCTCGACGACGACGCGAACCTCCTGATCCGCTACCGGGGAGGCGCCAGGGGCGTGATGATCTCCTCCCAGATCTCAACCGGAGCAGAGAACGGCCTCAGCCTCCGCGTCTACGGCACGCAGGGCGGCCTCCGGTGGCGCCAGGAGGAGCCGAACCACCTGGTCCACACCCCCCTCGGAGAGCCCGAAAGGGTCCTCCGGCGCGGCAACGACTACCTCTGCGAGGAGGCGCAGGCGGCGACGAGGCTCCCCGCCGGACACCCGGAGGCCTTCATCGAAGCCTTCGCCAACGTCTACCTCGGCTTCGCCGCGGCCGTTCGGGCCCGGCTCGATGAACACCTCCCCGAAGACCCCCCGATGGACTTCCCGACCGTCCACGACGGGGCGCGGGGCGTCCACTTCATCGAGAAGACCGTCGAGAGCGCCCGCAGCGAAAAGAAGTGGCTGGACACCGGCAGCCCCACCCCGGAGACCCGGCGCCCGGCCATCTGAACCGGCGGTAGCTCCAACGGCTACGATATACTCGGCCACATGACCGGATCCGTCACGCCGCAACATTTGCTCACCATCGAGGAGTACCTCAAGCTCGAGGAGAGCGCAGCAGTTCGTCACGAGTACGTGGGCGGATTGATCTACGCGATGGTCGGCGCCACCAAGCGGCACAACAGGATAGCTGGCAAGATCTACCGGCGACTCGCGGATGCGGCCGAAGGTGGTCCCTGCCGCGTGTACATGGAGACCGTCAAGGTGCGCGCCGCCAGCGACGCGATCTACTACTACCCCGACGTGATGGTGGCCTGCGGCCCCGAGGATGACGACCCGCTCGTCGAGCACGAACCATGCCTGATCGTCGAGGTAACCTCCCCGAGCACCGAGTCCATAGACCGGCGCGAGAAGGCTTTCACCTACCGCAAGATCCCGACCCTGAAAGCGTACCTGATCGTGAACCAGAACCGTCGCTGGGTGGAGTGGCACTGGTGCGATGACAAAGGCGAGTGGCAGCGGGGTGATCTCGTGGACGCAGGCGAACTCCCCATCCCCTGCCCGAAGACGAAGCTCTCCCTCGACGACATCTACGAAGGGTTGTAGCTCGTCAGCATGTCAGCTTTTTGCTGACATGCTGACCGGCTGAAGAGCCGCCGAAAGCGGCGTGCTGACCCGCTAATTCACCCACTCCTCTTGAGCTTCCCGGTGCGCTTGGCGTAGCTCTCGCCGAGGTGGAAGACGAAGAGCCCAAGTGGCACGAAGACGACGCCCATTACCAGCAGGATCAGGATGCTGTCCCAGAGCTGCGCGATGCCCACGCCCTCGAGGAGTGCCGCCCGGATTCCGTCGAGGGCGTAGGTGACGGGCGAGAACTTCGCGATGAACTGCATCCACTCTGGGAGCACGCTTACTTTGTAGTAGACACCCGAGACGAGCAGCAACAGAGACGAGACGATATAGCTCACCTGCTGACCCTTCTCCGGCGAGAGGAGCGGCAACACGGCGGCGACTATCCCGAATCCCACGAGCGAGACGCTCGCCACGCCGAGCACCAGCAGAGCGCCGGGATAGTTCGCTTTCGAGAGGTCCAGATCAAAGAAGAACGAGACGGCGACGAGCATCACCGTGATCTGGGCTATGCCGTAGACGACCGCGTAGAATCCCATCCCGAGCAGGTGCGTGACGCGGCTCGACGGGCTCATGAACGTGTACTCGATCGTCCCTTCCCACCGCTCCCAGCTAACCGTCTCAGAGAGAACATCGAAGAGCACTGAGAGGTAGCTCCAGATTAGGGCTCCGGCGAGCAGAAACGTCATCAGGTATCCGGTGTCTATGTCGCTCCCGAACTCCCCGGCGCCCTTGCCGATGTACGTGATCGCCATCGCGTTCGCCGTGATGTACACGATCCATACGATCTCCCACATGAAGTATCGCTTGGTCAGGAAGTAGTTGCGTTGCACGTAGCCCCACACGGCGACCAACTCCACCAGCCACCGGGGCTTCATCGTGCCGTGCATCATTCTTCTCCTTCCGCCGAAGCCTCCGCGACCGAGTAGCCGGTAGCGGCCATGAACGTCTCCTCCAGCGTCGGTACTCTTCCGTTGCTGGCGTAGCGGCGCTTCAGTTCTTCCGGCTCTTCGAGGGCCAGTATCCTGCCGTCCACCATGATGCCGACCCGGTCGCAGAGCTCCTCGGCCTCGCCCATGTCGTGGGTACACAGCAGGATCGAGGAGTCGTGCGCCTCCCTTATGCGCCTTATGAACGACTGCACGTCCTTCTTGCTCCGGGGGTCGAGGCCCGTCGTCGGCTCGTCGAGGAGCATCAGGACCGGGCTGGTTAAGAGAGCCCGCGCCAGCGCGACCTTCTGCTGCATCCCGCGGCTGAGGTGCTCCATCGGCTCTAGCGCCCGCTTGTGGGCGAAGCCGATGTGGGTCAGGATCTCCTTTATCCTCGGGCGCACCTCGCGGCTGGTTACGCCGTAGAGCTTTGCCCCGTAGAGCAAATTCTCCATCGCCGAGAGCTTCTTGAAGAAGCTGGCCTCGACGCTGACGCGGTTCATGCCGCGCTGCACCTTCTTGGGGTGCCTGACGGCGTTCACCCCGAAAACTTCGACAGTCCCCGAATTGGGCACGACGAGCGTGGAGATCACACGCACCAGCGTGCTCTTGCCGGAGCCGTTCGGCCCCAGGATACCGACCACTTCCCCCCGCCCAACCGCGAGCGAGACGGAGTCTAGCGCGCGCACGACCTCGCCCCTCCGCTTCTTGAAGCTCTTCTCGACGCCTCTCAGTTCCAATGCGTTCATCTCTAGTAACCTCCCTCTCCTCCGACCCCCGGAGGGCGCCAGTCTTACAGGCGCCCCCGGGCTTCCAGCCTCTCCCAGACCACGCGCCAGGTTTCCTCCCTCTCGGCGGCGACCGCCAGGTCGAAGAGCCCGCGCGCCATCCGGGCGCGGAGCGATTGCGCGCGTTTGGACCCGTTAGGCCGCGCGTAACGCCGGCGCTCGGCCATCCGCTCCGCGAGGTCCAGCTCTCGAGTGGGCCGGTCTTGCAGGACCAGGTAGTGGTAATCGTTGAACATCTCGGTCTCCTTTTCTTTCTCCGTCGCGTGAACCGCGGGTGATGCCTGTGGTGGGGATCGGAGACCGGTGTTTCGCCTTTCGGCTCGCCTCTCGGCGCAAAACTATGGCCCCCGGTCCGATTGTCCGGGGGCCTCTCTGAGAAACTCGTGTGAGCTAGAAGCTCAGGCTCTCATCGTGACCTCGCGGACCTCGGGACGCGCCTCTCCCCCGAACACCGGAATTCCGGCGCCCGTGATACGGACCCTCATCCCCATGTTGGTGTGAAAGATCTGCATCTAACCTTCGGTCCTTTCACGACGATTACAGCAACGAATTTACTCTACGCCCCCGTAAAATACTTGTCAATACCTTTACTTAATTTTTCTTAGCTTTTTCTCTGCCCCTTGCAACGTCCGGGGTTTTCTCGATCTAAGCGGGCGTGAAGTCCAGCTCGCTCGTGATCTCGATGCTGTCCCGTACCGACCGCGCCACTGGGCAACTATCCGCGTAGATTTCGAGTACTCGTTCGACCTTCTCGCGGTCCTCTTCATCGGCGGTGAGGTGGAAGACCTGTTTGATCCGCTTGATCACCAACACTTTGCTCTCGACCTCTATCTCCCCCACCGTGTCGGCGTGGAGGCTATCGAAGGAAACCTGACGCGCTCCCAGCGCGCCCGCAAAAGTGCCGAGCAGTCAGCCGCCGGCCGCCGCGACCACGCAGTCGAGGGTGGTGTCGTAGGGTTCCACCTGTTCCGGGGAGACGCCGTAGTGCTCGGCGACTTCGCTGTGGACTCCGAACAGCACCGGCTCTTCCTGAACGGGTAGATACGCGCGCCGGATCTTACCCTCCACCGGCTCGACCTTCACCTTCGAGACGTACTTAACTTCTGCCATGCTGGGCTCCCTTCTGCTTCTTGTGTTTCGTTTCTTGGCGAGATGACCTATTGCAAATCGGCCATCTACATGTCAAGCAACCGAAACAGTTCTTCATCTCTGGAGTATAGGAACGAGTCCTTGTACACGAGGTTCGTCTGCTTGTGCAGCTTACCGAGCACCTCGTTGAAAGTGGTGTCGCGCAGCTCGTCGACAGTCGCACCGAGGTCCATCCCCGCCGCCAGATGCGGCTGGAGAGGCTCCAGCTCGTCCACCGGCAGGACCAGCCAAGGCAGCCTGGTGACGCCCTCTTCCGCGAGCAGGCCGTCGATGTGCTCCCGGAAGAAGGAACTATTGACGAGGTACAACGGCTCCGGGGTGGTGAGGACGGGCTTGAACGTGGTGCAGCCGTGGAACCGCTCGAGTCCGGGCCGCTTGGCCCTGCACGCCTTGGCGAACTCGTCCATCTGTTTGAGCCCCTTTATCACCTGCTTCAGGCTGTCGTTGACCGCGTCCTCGTCTCCCATAACCAGCGCCTTCCTGTTGAAGCGCGTGGCTTTGCACTCGATCAGCACCGCCGTCGTTCCGTCCACCACCACCCAATCCGGTACCTTGCCCTTCTTCCCGGGGTAGGTCTTGCGGATGTCCTCTTCGGACACCAATGTGCCTGGCGGTACCGATTCTTGCAGGACGATTCCCACGTACTCGCCGAGCAGGTGCCCGAAGTAACGCGAGAACTCCTCCTTGTGATGTTCAAACATCTGGTAGTAGATGCCGACCGAAAGCCGGGACACGAGTAAGTCTGGCAGTGGGGCGACCAGCGCGTCCTCTTCAATCCGCAGACTTTTCCCGGACGCGAAAGGGCGCACGATAGGGTACGAGACCAACGGGTTAAAGTCGTACATGGCGAACCGCCGGTCCGCGTTCTTGCGTTTCTCGTATTCTGCCACGAACTTTTCCTGTGTGGTCGAGATCTGGCCGAGCATGTCGAGCATCTCGCCGTCCAGCGGAAGGTCCATCCCCTGAGCCCGCGCTTTATCGAAGTAGCTTCGCGAGAATCCCAAGTGGTTCGAACTGCGGGCGCCGGCCCAGGCAACGAAGCCTGTCTTGACGAAGTCCGTCAGCGGCACGCCGTTCAGCGCTTCGAAGGCGGCCGAGAGGTCGAACCGGGGGACGTCCGGGCGGCCCAACAGCTTCGGTGGCACCTCCTCGTACAAGATGAGGGATCGAGCGTACTGGCCGTAGTAGCTGACGTTGTAGGGGAACTGCGAGGCAGCGAACCTCAGCATCGTGAAGGCAGGATTCGCCTCGTAGTAGTCCTTCTGAATTGTCTCGTCAAAAGACAAGGGATCGGCAAGCAGGTAATCAATAACAAGGCGCATAAAGGGCACTAACTCGCTATCGGGGAGCGGCCTGTACGTCTTCCGGAAAGGCCGGGGCGAACAGTACCTTAACGTGAACATGGCCGCGCCCGCGATCATGAAGGGTTCTAGCCTGATTGGCGGGTAGCGCCCGATGGACGGTAGTTCTCCTATTCTCCTAAGTCCCAGGAGAACATCATCGAGTCTGATCCGTTGCAATACGCGGTATATTTGATTTTCTGCGGCTTGCAAATCTTCCAAACTGTTTATGTTCAAGCTATCTCGTCTTTGATCAAATCAGCACGTTACCGCGCCAGCGCATGGTACTCCTCGTTGGGGATCATGCCGCACGCCAGCGACATGCGGTTGGTGAAGTTGTACATGCTGGCGATCTCCACCACGTCCCAGACCTCCTCCTCCGTCAATCCGAAGCCCTTGAGGCGCGCGAGGTCTTCGGGAGAACATTCGAGGGGCTTCTCGGTGATCCTGGCGGCAAAGTCCAGTATGGCGGTGCGGCGTTCGTCGAGTCCGGCGCGGTGGTGGTCCAGGGTGATGCGGTCGGCCAGGATGGGGTCTCCCAGGGCTTCGCGCAGGGCCGCGCCGTGGGCGACCAGGCAGTACAGGCAGCCGTTCTTCATGGAGACTACGACCGCGATCATCTCGCGCTCCGCGCAGTCCAGGTTCTCCGTCTCCTCGTGGAGCTGGCGGTAGTGGGCGAACCACGCCCGCAACCTGTCGGGACGGAAGGAGTAAGCCCGGAAGACGTTGGGGACGAACCCGATCTTCTCCCGCGCCTTCCTGAAGAGCCCCCGTAGATCCTCCGGCAACTCCGCCTCATCGGGGACGGGGAACCAGCTTACGGGAACGCCGGTCCCCTTGCGCGAGATGTGCTCCACGTCGGTCATCGGGTCCTCCTTTCTACCGGCCTATGGCCCGCATTTGCTGCTCCGGGTAACGCTCGCCGGAAACCGAGCCACGGGGCATTATCTCCTCGATGCGCGCCAGGTCCTCGTCGGTGAGCGTCACGTCCGCGGCACCAGCGTTCTCTTCCACGCGCTCGCGGCGCTTGGTGCCTGGGATGGGCACGATGTCCTCGCCCCGGCTCAGCAGCCAGGCGAGGGCGAGTTGCCCCGGCGTTATGCCTTTCTCGTCCGCGATCTCGCGCACGCGCCCGGCCAGTTCCAGGTTCTTGTTGAAGTTCTCCTCCGAGAAGCGCGGGAAACGTGCGGCGCGAGTATCGTCGTCGGGCAGGTCCGCGGCGCTCTTCCAAGATCCGGTGAGAAACCCGCGTCCCAGCGGACTGTACGGTACGAAGCCGACGCCTAGCTCGCGGATGGCCGGCAGGATCTCGTCCTCCGGGTCCCGCGTGAACAGCGAATACTCCGACTGGAGCGCGCTTATGGGATGCACGGAATGGGCCTTGCGGATCGTCTCCACCCCGGCCTCCGAGAGCCCAAGATAGCGTACCTTGCCCGCCTCGACCAGCTCCTTCATCGCCGCGACGGTCTCCTCGATAGGCGTATCGGGGTCAACCCGGTGCTGGTAGTAGAGGTCGATGTGGTCCAGGCCCAGCCGTTGCAAGGAGGCGTCGCAGGCGTTTTTCACGTACTCAGCGTCGCCGCGGACGCCCTGGAAGGAGCCGTCATCGCTGCGCACGTTGCCGAACTTGGTGGCGATCACCACCTCCTCTCGCCGGTCGGCTATCGCCTTGCCGACGAGCTTCTCGTTGATGAAGGGACCGTACATGTCCGCCGTGTCGAAGAAGGTAATGCCGAGCTCCATCGCCCGATGAATCGTCGCCACGGACTCATCCTCGTCGCCCGTGCCGTAGAACTCGCTCATCCCCATGCAACCGAGCCCAATCTCCGAGACTTCCAGGCCCTCGCTGCCAAGCTTGCGCTGCTGCACCGGCCTCTCCTTCCGTGGAAAGCTATCTCTACCGGCTGAGTTTACATTACGTCCCGGCCCCGCCGCCTACACGCGCTCGAAGAGGATGCCTTTCGCACCTTCCCACAAGACCAGTTCGCCGAGGGGGCGCAGGTTCTCGCGGCCTTCGGTGACGGTGAGGACGTGGTTGCCGGCGAGCTGGCCGACGATGCTGGCGAAGCGGGTGCCGCCGTAGGGGAAGAGGATCTCGGTCTCCGAATATCCGCCCGGATACAGCAGGATCTCCCCCGGCGCCGGGAAGCTGGTGTGGTTCTCGAAGCCCACGCCGACCTCGAAGTCTCCGAGCGGAATCCAGGCCGATTCCCCGCTCCAGCGGACGTGGATGATCCTGCTCCGAAAAGGCAGCAATCCCTCGAAAAACCCGCACGTCTCCGGCGCCTTTTCTCGCTCCCACCGCGCCCCGAACTCGTAAGGCCCGGCCGTAATGCGAAGATCGCTCATCGCCCTCTCCCCCCTTCCGCGACGAGCCGCAAGAAACGGCCCATCACATCTATCGTCACCGCCACGTCTTCTTCTTCGACCGACTCGGCCGGGTTGTGGCTTATACCATCCTTGCAACGGACGAACAGCATGGCGACGGGACATATCTCCGCCATCTGGGCGGCGTCGTGGCCCGCGCCGCTGGGCAGGCGTAAAGCCTCCACGCCCGCGTCCTCTATCGCCTCTTCGAGCAGCACGCCGAGATACGGGTCGGCGGGTACGGCGATGCTCTCCTGGCGTGCCTGCCAGCGATGCTCGCAGCCTCGGGACGCGGAGATCTCTGCCGCCTTCGACCGGAGGTGGTCCCGCAGACTTTCCCTGACAGCGTCGTCGCCGTGGCGCACGTCCAACGAGAGATCCACCTCGCCGGGAATGACGTTGCCCGCTCCGGGGCGGGCGGAGATCTCCCCGACCGTCGCCACCGAGCCTGGCTCCGCCTGCGCGGCGGCCTCCGCCTCCAGTATGAACTCAGCGGCGGCGCACAGGGCGTCGCGACGCCCCTCCATCGGCACGGTCCCGGCGTGCCCGGCCTGCCCCGAGAAGCTGACCTTTATCCGGCTGAGGCCCGTGATGGCGGAGACCACACCCACCGGGAGATCCCGTTCTTCCAGCACCGGCCCCTGCTCGATGTGGACCTCGCAGTAGCCGAGGATGTCCTTCGGCGCGGAACCCGGCCCGGTCAACACATCCGGGTCCCCGCCGAAGTCGCGCGCGGCTTCGGCCAGCGTCACGCCGTCTCGATCCGCGAGCTCCAGGAGATCCTCATCGAATGCGCCGGCGTAGTGCGAACTGCCGAGATAGGTGGTGCCGAACCTGAGCCCCTCCTCGTCGGCGAAGGCGACGACCTCCACGGCGAAGGGCAGCCGTTCGTCGCGAGCGTGGAGGCGCTCGACGCAGGCTAGGGCGATGAGGACGCCGAGAGGGCCATCGTAGAGTCCGGCGTCGCGCACGGTATCGAGATGGGAGCCGAGGATGAAGGTTCCTTCCCCCATTCCCTCGTAGCGGCCGATGAGGTTGCCTGCCGCGTCTGTCCGCACGCTCATCCCGGCCCTGAGCATCCAACCCTCGACCTTCTCGTTGACCCGGCGCATGGCTTCCGAGCCGTAGGGGCGCACCAGCAGCCCCCGCTCCTCGCTGATCTCCGCGAGCGCATCGCACCGCTGCATGACGGAGCCCGGCGTGCCGGCCGCCGCGTCCATCAAACCCCCCGTTGGGCGGCGAACCGTCCCGGCGTCAAGCCGGGGCCGCGTCGTCGAGGTGGACGTCGGCGCCGCGGGGGACGACGAGGACGGGGACGGGCGAGTGGCGCAGGATCTTGGTGGAGTTCGACCCGAGGAAGACGCGCGCTACCGGCCCGAGCCGGCTGGAACCCATTACGAGGATCTCCCCTTCCTCCCAGGGAAGCGAGTCGAGGGCATCCTCCCAGTCGCGCCCGCTCACGACGCCGGCCTCCGCCCTGGCTTCCTCTGGAAGCGTGGCGAGCGCCTGCTGCTGCGCCTCTTCGGCCTGCCGCCGCCACTGCTCGGCGACGAGGCGCTCGGCGTCGTAGCCGACCTGGGAAGGGTACATCTGGCGGTCGCGCACGACGAGCGAGGTGAGCCTGAGCGGGACGCCGTGGCGATAGCTGAGTTGGGTGGCGGCGTCGAAGGCGGTGCGCGAGCGGGTCGCGCCGGCGAAGGCGCAGGTCACGCGCCGGAGGCGCACCTCCGAGGACGGACGGTAGCCGCGCGGGGTCAGCGCCACCGGGACGGGAGCGGAGTGCAGCATCTCGTTGGTCACGCCGCCGACCGTGAAGCGTCCCAGCGGCCCGTGGCGCGCGGAGCCGAGCACGATGAGCGAAGCGCCGAACTCATCCGCGGCGGAGACTATCCCCTCGGTGGCCGAAGGGGCCGCGCGGGTGACGTACTCGGCATCCACATCGCCGCCCAGGAGATCCCGCGCTTCAGCGATGGCGTCTTCGGCGTGGCTTCGCAAGAAGGCGGCGTACTCGGCGTCCACGCGGGCGAGGGAAGGGTGGCCCCAGACCTCCGGGACGACGACGCAGACTGTGAGGGAGACGTGTCCGCCACCGGCCAGCATCCTCCCCAGGGCCAGAGCTTCCCGGCCGCCCTTATCCGTGGAGTAGGCGACGAGGTAGTTCATCTGTCGGTCCCCTCACGGGAGGCGTCCGTGACGCCGCGTGCGAGCAGCGAGTTCCTCACGCTGTAGGTGAAATAGACGATGGCGGCGACGCCGAGCCAGACGGCGAAGAGCAGGAACGTAAAGCCCGGCAGGCCGCTGATGATGTACAGGCAGAACAGTATGCTGAGTATCGGGACCACGGGGAACAGCGGCACCCTGAAGCCGCGAGGCAAATCAGGGCGAGTGTAGCGCAGGATCATCACGCCCAGAGACACGACGGTGAAGGCGACCAGCGTGCCCATGCTCGTCAGGTCTATGAGCACGCTCAGGGGGACGAGCCCGGCGAGCGCGCCGACGAAGATACACACGATGATGGTGTTCCTCACGGGCGCCAGGGTGCGCGGGCTCACGCGGTGGAAGAATGGGTGGGATCATGCCGTCGCGGCCCATCGCGAACAGGATGCGCGTCTGCCCGTAGAGCGTAACGAGGGTGACGGAGAAGATCGAGATCACCGCCCCCGCCGAGAGGATGATGGCGGGCCAGGCCGAGCCGGTCACCTCGCGCAGTATCGCCGCGAGCCCGGCCTCCTGTCCCTCGAACTGCTGATAAGGTTGCGCCCCGACCCCGGCGATGGCCACGAGGACGTAGAACACCGTCACGATGGCGGTGGCGAATAGTATCGCCAGCGGGAGCGTGCGCTGCGGGTCCCTGACCTCCTCGCCCGCCGTCGAGACCGCGTCCAGGCCGATGAACGAGAAGAAAATGGAGGACGCCGCCACCCCGATGCCCACGACGCCGAAGGGAGCGAACGGCTCCAGGTTGGAGCCCTGAAAACCGGAAATTCCGATCACGACGAACAGCAATAGCACCGCCAGCTTGACCAGGACCATTATGGTGTTCGCCGTCGCCGACTCCCGCGTCCCGCGCACGAGCAGCAGGCAACACAGCGTCACCAGCACCATCGCCGGGAGGTTCACGTCCCACCCTCACCCGGCGCGGCGATGATCAATTCCGGCAGGCGGAAGCCGAACGTGCTGGAGAACAACTCGTTGAGGTACTCGCTCCACCCGACGGAGACGGCCGCCGAGGAGACACCGTACTCCAGCAGGAGGCAAGCCGCCACGCCGAAAGCCACGATCTCGTCCATGGTCGCGTACGTGTACGAATAGGAAGAGCCGGAGACGGGGATCGTCGAGGCCAGTTCCGCGTAGCAGACGGCGGTGAAGGCGGCCGTGATCCCGGCGAGCACGAAAGAGACTATGACCCCAGGCCCGGCCTCAGGGACCGCCTCGGTGAGCACGATAAAGATGCCCGTCCCGATGGTGGCCCCCACCCCAAACATCGTGAGCTGGAACAGCCCGATGGACCGCTCCAGCTCACCGCCACCCTCGCTGCTCGCCCCCGTCTCCGAGACGAACGCCTCGACCGGCTTCCGCCGGAAGAATCGGCCCGGCCCCTGGTCCCCGTCGCCATACCATTCTCCCTTCCCGTCTACGCCCGCCATCCGGACTGGTATTGCCGGGAGGACAGACTCACCCTGGCGCGCAGTGTAAAACAGACGTTACACGGAACACAATGCCAGGCGTCGCTCCTAGCTCCCCCGGTAGGTGCTGTACGCCCACGGCGAGACGAGGAGCGGCACGTGGTAGTGTGCCTCCGGGTCCGAAACGCCGAACCGCACCGGCACCCGTCCCAGAAACGGCAGGTCAGGGATGCCCGGCTCCCCGGCGAAGTACGCTCCCACGTGGAAGACGATCTCGTAGATCCCCGCCGCGAACTCGTCACCCCCCAGCAACGGCCCGTCCACCCGGCCGTCGTCGTTCGTGCGGGCGGTCTTCAGAAGGCTCCTTTCCTCGCCCTCGATACCGAACAGTTCTATCTCCATTCCGGCGGCGGGGCGGCCGTGAGCGGTGTCGAGGACGTGGGTGGTCAGGCGGCCGGGCACGGGGATCAGGGGGTTCTCTCGACGGTGCCTTCGATCAGGCCATATGGCTCGTCGGTTGCCTGGAAGACCTCACCCTCGTTCTCCGTCCCGAAGCGCGAGAGGCCGTAGAGGAGATGGTGCTTGTTGGGGAAAGAAAGGTGGATCCTCTCTATCTCCCCGAACTCCTCCAGCACCGCCCGGCCTATGCGATACAGCGTGTTCTGCATCGAGGGACTGTAATGGTCCGTGAAGACCGCGAGCAGCCTGTCCCGCACCCCGGTCCACAGACGGTCGTAGTCCAGGCTCGCCAGATCGCCATACTCCCAGCTCGCAGTGACGACGGTTGCCAGGATGCGGTCGTCCGTGTCAGGCAATGTCGTGTACTCGTCCCGGAAGAATTTCTCCCAGCCGGACCGCGTCGTCTTCATCATCGTCAGGTCCCCGAGCCCGGCCTCCACGCGGCGAACACCATCTGCGCCCCCCGTCACCGCCGCCCGCCGCTCGCCTGCTTCCCGCGCGAAGGAGTGCTCGTGGGGCTTTCCACCCACCTCGATGCGCCTCCACGGGAAAGCCGTGATGTCCACCCTGGCGCGCTCCACGGTCGGTCCGGCTTCGAGAAAGCGGTCCACCAACGCCATCCCGAACTCCTCGATGCTCGAGGCGAGATGGTCCTTCGCCAGCGCGTAGGCCGTGTTGCGCATGGTGTCGGTAGCGAGGAGACTGGAGTTGTCGCCCCTAGTGTGAGCCGCCTCGAAATCTCCCTCCAGGGCGACGGCCACATCGAGGTCCACCACCTCGTGTCGCTCGGAGTCCCGGAATATCCTGACCAGCCGGATCCCGGATTTGCCGTAGTTGTTCCGTCCGAGGACTATCTCCCTGCCCGCGGCCCGTTTCCCGGACATCATCCACCCCCATTTTCATCCTCGACCAGATCCCGCAGCCGGAGGTCGGCGATCTTCGAGATCTCCCGCAGGGCTGTCTCGAACTCCTCCTCTGGAGAGTTTTTCAGCCGGTCCCTGGCATTCTTCAGGATAGACTCCTTGTCGTGCTCCCGCACGCACACGATCATGGGCATGCCGAACTTCTCCCGGTACGCCGCGTTCATCGCCGTGAAAGCCTCGTACTCCTGCAGCGAGAGCCGGTCCAGACCCGCCGAGGCCTGCTCTCCCGCCGACTCTTCCGTAAGCTCGCCCGCCACAGCCGCCTTCCCCGCAAGGTCAGGGTGGGCTCTCATCAGATCCAACTGCTCCCCGCGCGGCGCCGCGTACATCGCCGCCCGGAACGCCCGGCTCAGGTCCCCGAAGCTCTCGAAAGGCCGGGCACCAGCGGCTCTCCGGGCAAGCCGTGGCGAGTCTTCGAACACCGCTCCGAACGCCGCGACGAACTCCTCTTCGTCCAGGCGGTTTGCTTCGCCAACAGAGATCATGTCCGGCCGCGCCCTCGCTCTCCGCCGAACCTCGGGGCATCGCCTTCGGCCTCGACCCTGACCTCCACGGTGTGCACCCCGGCGGCAAGCGCGGCCTCCACCGTCTTCACTGTCGCTTCGAGTACCTCCCGGCGACCGCCTGCGAGCACGATGGTCTCAGGTCCGGCTTCGCGGGCGAGGCCCGACTCTCCCGCCGCCCGTTTCGCCGCCTCGAACAGCTCCTCCTGGTACGGCTCGACCTTCAGCTCGGCGCTCAATTCGGCACGCTCGTAGCCGGGCACTACGCCTCGCGTTCCTCGTCCAGGCTGACGATGTGTTCCGGGTGGACGGGGATGCGCGTCAACTCCCGGCCCGTGGCGTCGCGAAGGGCGGCGACTATGGCGGGGGTGGATGCGATGGTCGGTGGCTCGCCGACGCCCTTGAGGCCGTAGGGGGCTTCGGGGTCGGCCAGCTCCAGGATCTCCATCCTGACGGGCGGCATATCCAGGATGGTGGGGATGAGGTAGTCCGTGAAAGAGGCGTTCTGGATCTTTGCGTCCGTAATCCGGATCTCCTCCATCAGCGCGAGCCCGAGACCCTGGGCTATGCCGCCCTCGATCTGACCCTCCAGCGCCAGCGGGTTGATGACTTTTCCCACGTCCTGCGCCGTCGCGATCTCCACCACCCGGACCAGCCCTAGCTCCACATCCACCTCCACCACAGCCCGGTGCGCCGCGAACGCATACTGCAGATGCACGTCCCCCTGCCCATCCTCGTCCAGCGGATGCGTCGCCCGGTGATGGAACTCGACCGTCTCCGAGATCTCCTCGTCGCCGATCAACTCCTCCAGCGGCGCGACCACCCGTCCGTCCGCAACGACGTTTCCACCCTCGATAGCGAGCCCGTCCGCCTCTTCGTCGAACTCTTCGTCGAACTCTTCGTGTACCAACTCGAAGACCTTTTCACGAACCGTTTCGCACGCCTCTTTCACCGCGGCGCCGGTAACGTAGGTCTGACGCGAGGCGGAGGTGGAGCCGGCGGAGCCTATCCGCGTATCGGCCGTCTCGACTATGACGTTCTCGACGCCGAGTTCGGTGCGCACGATCTGAGCCTGCACCATCACGAGACCCTGCCCCACCTCCGCCGCCGCCGTGTGTACTCGCGCGAGCGGCTCCCCATCCTCGACCGAGAGGGAGACCCGCGCCGTCGAGTAATCGTCGAAGCCTGCCGAGAACCCGACGTTCTTGAAACCCACTGCGTACCCGATGCCACGCTTCACGCCCTCTCCATGCGTCGTGTTCGAGACGCCGCCCGGAAGCTCGCGCAGGTCGCGGCCCATCACGGCTTTCTCTTCCGGCAGGGGCATGTCTCTCACGCGATCCAGGATCTCCCGGACCGGCGCCGGGTACGGGACCTCCTGCCCGAACGGGAACGTCATCCTCGGCTCGATGGCGTTCTTGATCCTCAGCTCGACCGGGTCCATGCTCAGTTCTTCGGCGAGCCGGTCCATCTGGGCTTCGTGGGCGAAGCAGGCCTGCACCGCCCCGAAGCCGCGCATCGCGCCGCAAGGCGGGTTGTTAGTGTAGAGCATGAGGCTCTCTATCTCCGCGTTCGGCACGTCGTAGGGGCCGCAGGCGAACGTCGCCGCGTTCAAGCACACGGCGTTGGAGCTGGACGCATAAGCGCCGCCGTCGAAGAGGAGGTTCGCCCTGACGTAGACGAGCTTCCCTTCCCTCGTCGCGCCGTGCTCGTAGCGCATCTTCGCGGGGTGGCGGTGGACGTGACCGTAGAAGGACTCCTCGCGGCCGTAGACCATCTTGATGGGGCGGCCCGTGTGCAGGGCGAGCATGCAGGCGTGGATCTGCATGCTGAGGTCTTCACGCCCCCCGAACGCCCCACCCACCCCAGACAGCGTGAGCCGGACCATCTCAGGCGGGAGACCGAGGCTCTCGGCTACCTGGTCCTGGTCAACGTGCAGCCACTGCGTAGAGATGTAAAGGTCAACGCCGCCCTCGCCGTCGGGGACCGCAAGCCCCGACTCCGGCCCCAGGAACGCCTGGTCCTGCATCCCGACCTCGTACTCACCTGTCACCACCACATCGGCGGTCGCCCGCGGGTCGCCGTGCCTCACGTCCACGCGCCGCAGCACGTTGCCGGAGAGGTGCAGTTTCGGGGCGTCCTCGGCCATCGCCGCTTCCGCATCCACTACCGGGGCGAGGACCTCGTAGTCCACCTCTATTTTCTCCAGGGCGCGGCGGGCGGTCTCGGGGTGATCCGCGGCCACGAGGGCCACGGCTTCGCCCTCGTAGCGGACCTTCTCCCAGGCGAGCACGGGCTGGTCGGGGATCTCCATTCCATAAACCTTGCGTCCCGGCACGTCCTCGTAGGTAAGCACGGCGAAGACGCCCGGCATCGTCCCGGCCTCCGAGGTGTCTATCGAGCGGATGCTGGCGTGCGGATGCGGGCTGCGAAGCGTCGCGCCCCACAGCATGCCGTCCACGTGGAGGTCGGAGGAGTACTCGAACTCTCCCTTCACTTTGGGGACACCGTCGGGACGGCCCACGCTCTCCCCAACGCCGCCCGGAGTGGCCGGTACAGCAGTGCGTTCGCGGGTCGGGGTCTGCGTCACTTCCCGGACCTCTCCGCCGCGAGTCGCACGGCGGCCAGGATCTTCTCGTACCCCGTGCAGCGGCACAGGTTGCCCGCCAGAGCCTCCCGGACCTCCGCGTCCGTCGGCTCCGGGTTGCGGGCGAGGAGGTCGTGCGTCGCCACGATGAGCCCCGGCGTGCAGAACCCGCACTGCACAGCCCCCTTCTCCAGAAACGCCTCCTGCACCGGATGCAGCCGCTCTCCCTCCGACAATCCCTCGACCGTGACCACCTCGGAGCCCTCAGCCTGACCGGCGAGTACCAGGCAAGCGCAGACGAGCCCGCCGTCCAGGTACACCGAGCACGAGCCGCACTCGCCCTGCTCGCAGGCGTTCTTGGAGCCGAACAGCCCCAGCCGCTCGCGCAGCACGTAGAGGAGGCTCTCGCCTTCCCAGACGTCCGCCTCCCGAGGCTCGCCGTTGACCACCAGACGGAGCTTCATCCGGCGTCTCTCCGGTACTCGTCCCAGGACCACGCCATAGCGCGGCGGGCCAGCACCCCGACCGCGTGCCGGCGATAGGGTGCGGTTCCGCGCACGTCGTCTATCGGACGGGCGGCCTCCGCCACCAGGGTCCCGAAACGTTCCAGCGCGGGAGCCGGTATCTCCATCCGGGACTCCCAGAGGCCGTGCTCTTCGATGACGCCCCCGATGAAGCCCTCAGCCTCGCGCGGACGGATCGGGGTCGGTCCCGCCGAACCGATGCAGGCGCCGACCTTGCGGCTCTCCGGGTGCAGCGCCAGGCCGAGAGAGCAGACCGCGATCACCATGGCGTTGCGCGGCCCGATCTTGGCGTACTGCTGCGGCCCTTCCGCCGCAGGCGCCACGAAGGCCGTTATGATTTCGTCCGGCCCGAGGCCGTTCCTCTTCGGCCCGGTGATGAACTCCTCGACCGGGACCCGGCGCGTGCCCCGCACGGAGGCTACCTCGACCTCGGCCTCCGAAGCGTAGAGGGGCGGGAGGGCATCGCCGGCCGGGGAGGCGCTGCCCAGGTTGCCGCCGATGGTGCCGCGGTTCCGGATTTGGGGCGACCCCACCGTCCGCGACGCCATCGCAAGACCGGGAAGCAGGCCGCCAAGCTCCGTTATGGCCCGCGTGTACGTCACCCCCGACCCGACTCGCAGCCGCCCGCTCTCGCGGTCCCACTCCCGGATCTCCGGCACCCGGGTGAGGTCAAGTATGGCACTGGGCCGCTCGCGGTCGAAGTTCAGGTCCACCATCACGTCGGTGCCCCCGAAGATGGGGACGGCATCGGGATGGGAAGCTTTGATCTCCAACGCTTCCCCTAGATCGGCCGGCCGGAGGAACTCCAACCCTCAGTCCTCCAGGAGCACGCCGGTGAGCCCGAAGCCCGTCTCGCCCACCTCGACCAGCCCCTTGTCCGAGACGTGCAGCTCGGGCAGAACCACGAGGGCGAGCAGCGAGAGCGTCATGAAAGCGTAGTTGAGACCGTAGCCCGCCTCGGCGAGCGCGTGACCCACCGCCCGCGACTTCTCTGCCACCTCCTCGTAGGGCTCCGTGGACATCAGCCCGGCCACCGGCAGCGGCAGCAACGTCACGCCGCCCTCGCGGACGACGGCCACCCCGCCCCGAGCCCCGATCACCTCCCGGGCGGCGCGGGCCATCAACGCCTCCGAGTTGCCCATCACCATCAGGTTGTGGCTGTCGTGGGCGACGGTGGTCGCCAGGGCGCAAGGCTCCGTGAACCCGAGCCCCATGAGGAATCCCGCCGTGGTCTCCCCGCTCTTTCCGTGGCGTTCCGTCACGGAGATCTTGCAGACGTCTCCGGCAGAGTCCAACTTCACCAGCCCGTCCTCGACCTGCAACTCCACAACCTCGGCCTTCGTCTCGGCGTGGTTCTCCACGACCCGCACGGCCCGCGCCCGCACCCTGCCGGACGCGACCGGCGCCGGCACGTCGAAGGCGCTCTCATCCATCGAGCCGTCCAGCTTTACCGAGTCGAAGCTGAAGTCCGGGTAGGTGAAGCCGGGGAGATCGGCGGCCATGTGGCCGTCCTCTGCGACGACCTCCCCGGCGGCGATGGTGAGCGTCACGTTTACGTCGGCGAGGTCGCCTTCGAGCAGGATGATGTCGCCGCAACGGCCAGGGGTGACGCTACCCACGTCCTGCGAGACGCCAAAGCGTTCGGCGGCGTTCAGGGTCGCCATCTGGAAGGCGACTATGGGGCTCACGCCCTCCTCGATGGCGTGCCGGACCACGAAGTCCATATGCCCTTCGTCCACAAGCGACTCAGGGGAGCGGTCATCGGTGACGAGCAGGATGCGGCGGGGATCGAGGCCCATCTCGGTGTGGGCCTTCACCGTAGCCGCCACGTCATGCCAGGCGGAGCCGCGCCGGAGCTTTGCGTACATGCCGTGGCGGAGGCGCCAGACGGTGTCTTCGGCTGTCGTTCCCTCGTGGCAGCCGGTGATGCCGCTGGCGGCGTAGTAGGCGGCGAGGCGGCGGTCGTTGGGCGGCCAGCAGAAGTGCCCGTCGGCGACCTTGCCCGCGCGCAGGGCCGCCGAGATCTCACCGTGCATCTTCCCGTCCCCGAAGACCACGCCGGGGAAGTTCATCACCTCGCCGAGGGCGATCACATCGTCGCCCCACGAGAGGGCTTCGGCGACTTCTTCAGGCCCTATCTCCGCCCCCGGCGTCTCCAGATTCGTGGAGGTCGAGGGGACGCAGGAGGCGATCTGCATGTACGCCGCCAGCGGCGTCGTGCGCGCCTCGTCCACCATCAAGCGCAGGCCGCGCAGCCCCAGGACGTTGGTGATCTCGTGCGCGTCGAAGAAGCCGCCGGTCGTCCCAAGCGGCAGCACAGCCCGGACGAACTGGGTGACTGTTAGCTGGCTGCTCTCGATGTGGCAGTGGCCGTCCAGGAAACCGGGAGCTATATACCGCCCCTCGGCCTCGATCACCCTCGTTTCGGGGCCGATGGCGTGGTTCGCGTCGGGGCCGATGTAGGCGATGCGCGAGCCCCGGATCGCCACGCTCATGCGGGGCAGTATCTCCCCGGAAGTCACGCTCACGAGCGTGCCGTCCCGGACGATGAGCGTGGCGGGAGAATCTCCTCTGGCCGTCGCCGCGAGGTTCCGGGCCACCTCGTGAAGCGGCTCCCGCGCGAACCGCGCTGCTTCTGCATCGACTTCCATCCGACCCAAGATCCCGCCTTCCAGACGCCCCTTTCCCGTGGGACCGAGTGTATCGGCGCCCGACGACGCGAGTCAAGCGACGACAGGTCTCCCGGTGGACGGAAGTACGTCCGAAACGGCGCGGTTCGCCGGGTCAGGTGTGTTTCTATGCGCGATCCCGGAGGTCGCCCGCACCGGCCATACTGGCGCAGTGGGCGCAGCAGAAGAAGCGGTCGCCGGCCTGCACGCCGTGACCAATGACCTTGCAGCCGCAATACTCGCAGGCCGGGGCGAGGGCGTGGATCGCGCACTCGAAGCTATCGAACGTGTGGGAGTCACCTCCGGACATAGTTACCTGGAAGGTCCGGTCATACTCGTTACCACAGGTCTCACATTGAGCCATCTCTACCATCCCTTCTCCAGAGGCGGGCGCCGGATTTCTTGTGTAACCGAGTACCCACGAGACGGAACTCACAAACGGCGGAAAACTCCCGCCGGCCCGCGAATTCCCGTGGAATCCCGCCGTCCGGCTTGCTAGTATTGTTACCGTAAACCACTGGAGGGTGGAGGTGGAGGTTTCCAACGCGGGCAGGATGCGTTCCCATCGCAATCCTCGCTTCGTTCCGGCGGTAGCCCTGGTATGCTGGGCCGCCGGAGCACTCGCCTTCGCGCTCTTGCCACCGGAGTCTTCCGGGCGGAACCTCACGGCGGATGGCGTCTACCTGGCGTCGTGCATCTTCTCGCTGGCCTCCGTGGGATACGTCGCCTCGGGGGCCAGGGGCCGGGAGCGGCTCTTCTGGGGGCTGCTCGGCGCGGGGCTGCTCGCCTCGTTCCTGGGAGACGCGGGCTGGGACAGCCTCCACGAGGCGGGCTTCGCGGACCAGATCTTCTCCCTCACCCACGTGGCCTATCTCGTCGCGTACCTGCTGCTGGGCGGCGCACTGCTGTGCCTGGTGGCCGCGACGACCCGCAGGATCACCCCGATAATCTCCTTCGACGCCCTGAGCGTCATGCTCTCGATCGGGGTGCTGGTCTGGTACTTCCTGATGGAGCCGGCGACCGGGGGACCGGGCTCGTTGGCGGTGCTGGCGACGTTCTCCTGGATACTGTTCGACGCGGCGCTCGTGTTCATGGGGCTCGTCGTGTTCTCGGCGGCCGGCAGGCCCCCTTTCGTCGGCCTGCTGGTGCTTGGCTTCCTGGCCTTCGCGGTGGCGGACGGATGGTATCTGGGCGCCAGATCCGACGACCTCTACAGGCTCGTCGGGTGGCCAGACCTGTTCTGGTCGTTGGGCCTTCTGCTCTTGGGCCTCGCCGCGCTGCGGTCGGACCACATCGGTTTCACGGCCAGGGAACGAATAGCCCCGTGGCGGGTGTTCGTCTTCTGGCTCGGTCCGCTCTCCCCACCGCTCCACCTCGGCCTGCTCCTCCTGTGGGGAGCATTCAATCCGCCGCTACCGGCCTACGCGCTGGCGAGTGGGGCGGCGCTCCTCACCTATCTGGCCCTGCGCGTCGCGCTCGTCTCCGCCGTCACCCGGCTGTTGAACCGGGATGGGGAAGCGGCGGCCCGCAAGCTGGAGCAGAGTCGCATCCTCTATGAGCTACACGACACGGTCAAAGGGGGCGTCCACGGCGTCTCGCTGACCCTCGCCGCCGCCCTGGAGGCCGAGCGGCGCGGCGAGCGGAACGTCGCCAGGGAAGCGTTCGGCCGGGCGCTCGAAGCCTCGCGGGAGACAGAGTTCTTGATCTCCAGGCCCTACGACGAGCTGCGAGCCCTGAACGAGAGCCCACCCCGGCCCGGTGACTTCCTGCGACACCGCCTCGCGAAGTTCGAGGAGTACTTCGGCATCATGACCCACGAGGACCTGCTGGACTCTCTGGAGAGCCTGAGCCCGGCGGAGATCGCCGCCGTCAACCGGGTCGCCGTCGAGGCGTTCTGGAACGTAGCCAAGCACTCCAAAGCCCGCAACATGTACCTGGAGTCCCGGCGAGTCGGACCGACCCTCATCGTTCGCATCCGGGACGACGGGCGCGGCTTCGAAGCCGAAGATCCACCTCCCGGCATGGGCCTCGGCTACCTGCGCCGGCGCGCCGCCGAGGTGGGGGCTGAGCTAGACGTGATCTCCAGCCCCGGGCGCGGCGCGACCGTCCAGCTCAGGTTCGAGAAGGGCTGAGAGAGCCCGTGTAGGGACCACGCTCCGTGTGTGGAGCGTGAGTCGTGAGACGCTTCGCCTCCGGCTCGCTTCGTAAGTCGTCAGTCGAAAAGAAAACACGACTTAGAGCTTGCGCCAATAGGCGAGTAGCGTATGTGTCAAGGAACGCCGCGAAGGCTGTGCAATCGCTTTGAGATCTGCCAAGTGCGAAAAGTTGCCAGCCTATTGGCGCAGCCTCTTACTACTCACGACTTACTACTCACGAAGTGTGGAAACATCGAACTCTCCGCCCGGATTCGACTTCAGACCCAGGAGCCGGTGCCCATCGTGTCCTCCACGATCTCGCGCGCCTCGGGGAAGGCGACGCCGGGGACCAGGATGTCACGCGGACCGGCCGCCAGGAAGTCCGGCACGTCGAAGCCAGCCGGACGGCGGATGAGCACGGGTATGTCAGCGCCCTTGAGCAGCCCCTCCATCATCAGGGCCATCGTCTCGTTGGGGGCGCTGCCGACTTTTACCCACTCGTCCACAGATCCTAGTATAGCCCGGGGCGGGCCGCGCAACCTTCTCGGAAGAACCTCGTAACCGTAGACGCGGCAGGTTCCGGGGCGGCGAAGAGAGGAGAGCGCGCATGGCGGCCACCGTTTCACGGGAGCCAGGGCGGGAAGAACGGAGATCTTACCCTCTGGTGGAGACCCGCGGCCTCACCAAACGCTACGGCTCGCGCATCACCGCCGTCCGGGAACTGGACCTCACCGTGGAACGCGGCGAGGTGTACGGTTTCCTCGGGCCCAACGGCGCCGGAAAGACCACGACGCTGAGGATGCTGCTCGGCCTTATACGGCCGACCTCCGGTGAAGCCAGGGTGCTCGACGAGGAGCCGGGATCGCCCGCGGGTCTCGAAAAGATCGGGGCTCTGGTGGAGTCGCCGGCCTTCTACCCTTACCTCTCAGGCAGGGACAACCTGCGCGTCATGGCCCGCTACTCAGGCGCGCCCCGCTCCCGGATAGCGGAGGTTCTGGATCAGGTGGAACTCTCCGGCCGGGCGAAGGACAAATTCAAGAAGTATTCACTCGGGATGAAGCAACGCCTCGGGGTCGCGGCGGCGCTCCTCAAGGACCCGGAACTACTGATCCTGGACGAGCCGACCAACGGCCTCGACCCGAAAGGCATGGCGGACATGCGGGGTCTCATCCGCAGGCTCGGGAAAGGAGATCGGACGGTCTTGCTCTCCAGCCACCTGCTGGGGGAGGTCGAGCAGATCTGCGACCGGATTGGGGTTATCAACAAAGGCTCCCTAGTCGCCGAGGGCTCCATCGCCGAGTTGCGCGGCAGGCAAGGACTCCTGGTCCGGGCCGAGCCGGTCGAGGAAGCTGCCCGGATAGCCGAGAGGCTCACCGGTGTCGAGGAGGTTGAGGTGTCGGACGGCGCTCTCAGGCTGGCCACGGATCCGGATCGTGCACCGGAGATCAACGCCAAGCTCGTCTCCGCGGGGCTCCGGGTGAGCGAGCTGCACCCGGCGGAGCAATCGCTCGAAGAGCTGTTCCTGGAACTTACCGGGGGGGAGACGGTCTGATGTTTGCCAGCTTCCGAGCTGAATTGCTCAAGATCCGCAAGCGTCCGGCGACGTGGGTGCTGGCGCTGGTGTGGTGTGTCCTGCTGATGATGCTTGGCTACGTGTTCACCTACTCGTTCGCCGCCAACCCGCCAGACCCGCCCGAGAACCAGCCCGCCGCCGTGCAGCAGCAGGAGGAGGCCCTCAACGAGCAGCTTCTCGACGGCCTCCTGCCGGAGAACCTGCTGGAGAACCTCTTCGCCAACGGTACCTTCAGCCTGGGCGCGGCGATAGTCCTGATCCTGGGCGCGATGGCCGCCGGCAGCGAGTATGGGTGGGGCACCCTGAAGACCAGCCTGACCCAACGCCCCGGCAGGTTCGGTCTGCTCGCGGGCAAGGCGCTGGCGCTCGGGGTTTTCATCGTGTTGTTCGTCCTTCTGGGCCTCGCCGCGGGTGCCCTGAGCAGCTATGGCGTAGCCCTCCTCCAAGACGCCGCCGTGGAGTGGCCGCCTTTAGAAGAGCTGGCGCGGGCGGCGGGGGTAGGCATCCTGACGTTCGGGGCGTGGGGCTTCCTCGGGTTCGCGCTGGCGATGCTCTTCCGGGGGACGGCGCTCGCTATCGGTCTCGGGCTGGCGTGGGCGCTCGCGGTCGAGAACACCATCGCGCTCCTTCCCATAGACAGCGACTGGTGGAAGGGGTTCCGCAGGCTCACCCTCGGCGAGAATACGTCGTCCGTCGGCAGCATCTTCGGTGACCCCAACCCGGCGTTCGGCATACCGGAACCTCTGGTGGAGCCGGAGCGGGCGGCGATCACACTCGGCCTCTACGTCGCCGTCTTCGCCGCGATATCCCTCTTCCTCTTGCTACGCCGCGACGTTACCTGACCTCTTCGGGGTCGCGCTCGAAGTAGCGGTTGGTCATTGGCATGCGGCGGTCGCGCCCGAAAGCCCGGCTGGTGACCTTTATCCCGATGGGCGCCTGGCGGCGCTTGTACTCGGCCCGGTCCACGAGCTTTATGACGCGCCGCACGTCCTCTTCGTCGTAGCCGGAAGCGACGATCTCACCGATTCCCTTGTCCTCCTCGATGTACGCCTCGAGGATGGGATCGAGGACCTCGTACGGCGGCAGCGAGTCCACGTCCCGCTGGCCGGGCTTCAATTCCGCCGAGGGCTCTTTCGTCAGGATGGACTCGGGGATGATCTCGCGCCCCGCCGCCTCGTTCACGTAGCGGCAGACGCGGTATACGAGCGTCTTCGGTACGTCCTTTATCACGGCGAACCCCCCGGCCATGTCGCCGTAGAGCGTCGAGTAGCCGACGCTCATCTCGCTCTTGTTGCCGGTGGAGAGGACTATCCAGCCGAACTTGTTGGAGAACGCCATGACGATGTTCCCGCGTATCCGGGCCTGTATGTTCTCCTCCGCCTCATTCTCCGGCAACCCCTCGAACTCATCCGCGAGCATCTCCCTGTAGGCGTCGAAGGCCGGCCCGATGGGGACGACCCGGGTGTCCATGCCGAGGTTCTCGGCGAGCGCCGCAGCGTCGGTGTTACTCGCCTCGGAGGTGTAGCGGCTCGGCATGAGGACGCCGGTAACGTTCTCCGGTCCCAGGGCCTTCGCGGCGACGACGGCGCCTAGAGAGGAGTCTATGCCGCCGGAGAGGCCGAGCACGGCCCGCGAGAAGCCGTTCTTGCGGAAGTAATCCCCGAGGCCCAACACAAGCGCCTCGAACACCTCGCCCTCCTCGGAGTACAGGTCTTCGATCCGGGGACTCCCGGACCTCTCACCGGCGGTCTCCTCCCGGTATCCGGGAACGTCTATGATCTCCGATAGCCGCTCCGGGTTCTCCTTGCGGGGCCGCGACTCGTGGAGGCGTTGGATGAGGACTTCATCCGGGTAGAGGTCCACGAGGAGCAGATCCTCCTCGAACTGCCTGGCACGGGCAACGAGCTTCCCCTCAGGGTCAAAGACGACGGAGTGTCCGTCAAAGACAAGCTCGTCCTGGCCGCCGACGAGGTTGCAGAACACCACGTAGCAGCCGTAGTCCGAGGCCCGCACGGAGAGCATCCGCTCCCGGAACGCGCCCTTCTGGCGGTGGTACGGCGAGGCGGAAATGTTCAGGAGCACGCCGGCCCCGCCGAGCGCCTGCTCCCGCGCCGGGCCTCCAGGGTACCAGATGTCCTCGCAGACGCTGAACCCCACCGTCGCCCCGTCCACTCGTAGAACGGGCGCGCCGGCGCCCTCCCTAAAGTAGCGGTTCTCGTCGAAGACGCCGTAGTTTGGCAGGTAGCGTTTGTGGTAGCGGTGTAGGATCTCGCCGCCGGAGATCAGGGCGCACGAGTTGTACAGGTCCGCGTCCAGGTCCACGAAGCCCGCCGCCGCGACGACGCCCTCGGGGACTTCGCCGGCTAGCTCCTCCAGGCCCTTCATGTTGTCCGCGATGAAGCTCGGGCGCATCAGGAGGTCTTCGGGCGGGTAGCCGGGGATGGTGAGCTCGGGGAAGGCGACGATCCCCGCGCCCGCGTCCACGGCCCTCTCCAGGGCCTCCGCCGCCCGCTCGACGTTGCCCCACACGTCGCCGACGGTAGTGTTGATCTGGGCGAGCGCAACCCTCATGGGATCAATATACCGCGTCGTAGAGCGCCGTGCGGAGCGCGGCAGACCACATCCATGAAAGGTTCCGCGCTCACGGCGCCCCTGGTGCGGGTGTAGAGTACGCGCATCCGGGGAGGAGGACCTGAGCTTGGCGCTAGACCATTCGCAAGATGCCGGGGATCACGTCGAGGAGGCGGCGCGGAAGGCGCGGCCATGGATGGACCGCATCGCCCGCGCCGGCTACGTAGCGAAGGGCATGGTCTACGCGACGGTGGGGATACTGGCAGGCCAGGTGGCGCTCGGGATCGGCGGCAAGACCACGGGCGCGGGCGGCGCCGTCGAGAGCATCGGCTCGCAGCCCTTCGGCCGGGCGATGCTCGTCCTGCTGGCCGCCGGACTCCTGTGTTACGCCCTGTGGAAGCTCGTGCAGGGCATAATGGACCCGGACGACAAGGGCTCCGATGTCTCCGGGATCATGCGCCGCGCCGGCTACGGGGGAAGCGCCCTGATCCACGGCGGGCTCGCTTTCAGCGCCCTGGAGGAGCTCTTCGGGACGGAGGGACACAGCACCTCCCTCGACGCATGGACGGCCCAACTGATGTCCCAGCCTTTCGGGAGGTGGCTGGTGGCTTTGGTGGGGCTGGTGGTGCTCGGGATCGGGCTCTACCAGCTCTACGCGGGCGTCACGGCCCGCTACCGCGAAGACCTCAAGACGTACCAGATGGGTGACGCCGGGCGGTGGGCCATGCTCACGGGCCGCGTCGGCACCGCAGCCCGCGCCATCGTCATCCTCGTGGCCGGGTCCTTCGTGATCCTGGCAGCCTACCAGGCAGACCCGAGCGAGGCCTGCGGCCTCGGCGACACCCTGCAGACGATCATCCACCAACCGTTCGGCCCCTACTTCCTGAGCATTATCGCGGTGGGGCTAACAATCTATGGGGTCTTCATGTTTGTCGTGGCCCGCTACCGCCACATCGAGACCACCTGACCCGTGACCGTGATCCCGGACAGGCTGAAGCCTGGCTGATGAAGTGAGGTTGCTGGGGACCAAGAACGCCGCCTCCACGGGTATGCACGGGGACTCTTTCGTGGTGGTCCGCTAGGAGTGGCGGCGTGAGCGCGATCGAGACCTTCTGGTTCTGCCTGTGGCGCATGACACTATGGGGTATGGGCCTCGGAGCCGGGCACGGCCTACGGCCTGCTGGTGAGAATACCCTTCATACCTTTGGGCATGTTGATCGGCCCGCCAATGGGCGCTCTGTACGGCGCGATCGTGGGGCTTTCCCTCGGTGTCCTAGAAGGCGTGGTCCTGTACGTGTTCACGCTGGTCCTCCGTAGACGCGGCGGCCTCCCGGACGACGTCGGGCGATACCGTCGGACGGCGGGGTGGGCCTGCGCCGCGGGGTGCGTGCTGACCTTCGCGTCATTTTGGGGAGTCATAGTCTGGAGGGCCGGCGATTCAGCCAGCGTTCGAGTAGCCTTCACCAGGGACCTACCTGAAGCGTTAATCATTGTGGCCGGTCCCTCGCTCCTTGCTATTGGTGCCGCGTGGTGGGCGAGTAGGAGGGTGGCCGGCCAATACACCCGCGAAACCGGGGCAACGAGTCACGATGGCGAAACATCGCCCGTCGGCGAGCGCCCCGTGGAAGACTGAGGCTCGCGGTGGAGGTCTCGGAAACCAAGAACGCCTCATCGTCGGGAGCGTGCGTGGATTCGAGAAAAGATCACTGACCCTCAGAAGGTCGCGGCGGGCCGCCGGCCATCCAGGGCTTCACCCGCCGCCCGTGCCACCAGCGCCAGGTACCCGTCATCGCCCGGCACGAAGTCCGCGAGGCTCACCCTGACATCGGCAGACCGGCCATCGCTCCACTCCTCCGCGGGCACGCTCTCTCCGGCGCCCAGTTTCTCCGCCGCGTCGAGCGGGATGCGAAGTATCGCCTCGACCTCGTCCTCCTGGAGCTTCAACCCATCTGGAGGCGTGGAATCGAGGAGCAGGAAGACCTCGTGGAACTCACGGTCGCACCCTTCCGGTATATCCTGCTCCATACGCCGGGTCCCCAGCGGGATGAGCCTCTCCGGCCCGGCCTGGAGCCCTAACTCCTCCTCCAACTCCCGCAGACCGTCCATGATCTCCTCTCCGCTCCGCAGGTGCCCCGCAGCGGTGACGTCGAGGTAACCGGGCCAGGTGTCCTTCTCCCGGGCGCGGCGCTGGACGAGAAGGTAAGGGCCTTCGGCGTCGGAGCAGGCGATCCAGCAGTGAAAGCACCGGTGCCAGAGGCCCTTCCGGTGCGCCTCACTCTTCCACACGACCTCGCCGGTCGGCCCTCCAGATGCGTCCAGCACGTCTATCTTCTCGTCCATGCTCCGGAATGTAGCACTCCGGCAGGCAAAACCATTAAGCTGATGCCTGAGACCGCCGACCAGAGGGAGGCAGAATGACCACCGTGGTGATCGGGAGCTACTTCGAGGAAGAGTACATACGCCGCATCCGGGAGGTAGACGAAGGGTTGAAGGTCCTCTACCACGAGGACCTCGTCCCGCCGCCGCGATGGCCTGGTGACCACAACGGCCCCGAGGGCTGGGAACGCTTCTCGCGGGAAGATGAGGAGTTCCTCGCCATGCTCGCGGAGGCCGAGGTGCTGTACGACTTCCCCCGGGGGCACATGCAGGACCTCAAGGATGTCGCCCCGAAGCTCCGCTGGCTGCAGGCGAGCATGGCCGGCGCGGGAGAGGTGGCGCAGAAGACCGGCCTGCTGGAGACGGACATCACCATCACGACAGCGAGCGGCATTTACTCCAATCCTCTCGCCGAGTTCGCCCTGATGGCGATGCTCCAGCACGCCAAGAAGCTCGACCGGCTGCGGAGCGAGAAGGCGCAGAAAATCTGGCGGCAGGATTTCGTGGACTCCCTGGAAGGTAAGACGCTGTGCATCGTCGGGATGGGCAACATTGGGCGCGCCATAGCGAGGCGGGCGAGGCCTTTCGGGATGCGCGTCGTCGGGGTGAAACGGACGGTGCGCGGTGACGACCCTGCCCGCGGGTATGCCGACGAACTGCACACCACGGACAGGCTACGGGAGTCCGTGGCGGAAGCGGACTACGTGGTGGTCGCGCTGCCGGGCACGCCGGAGACTTGTCATCTAGAGCGTTTCTCATATTAAGTGACCCTGCAGCGTACCGTAACCACAGTGCTCAAAGAAGCCGCGGGCGTCCTCTGAACTGACTGCACCAAGTGCCTGCCTCGTGGCCTCAAAGAGTGCTT
>Ga0183260_10000176_pt1 | contig 48729 bp, 46 predicted proteins | sample AntDrymUQ4972206_2_FD_129768 | JGI IMG/M metagenome (GOLD analysis project Ga0183260, IMG submission 129768) | Polar desert sand microbial communities from Dry Valleys, Antarctica - metaG UQ497 (22.06) (version 2) (version 2) | ecosystem: Environmental > Terrestrial > Soil > Desert | place... | reverse complement strand
CTCAAGCGCCTCGCTGCCCAATTGCACACCACGGTCGGCAACACTGTGTCGCTGGCGGTACGAGCGCTCCGGCAGGACCTGGTCGGCGCCGAGCTGACGACTCCGCTGCGCGACGACGAGGTTTCGTGGCTCGATGCCGACCTCGGGTGATGTCGTCGAGGTTGATCTCGGCATCCCCGCAGGGCGCGAGGCCGGTTTCCGTCATCCGGCAGTCTTGGTGACCGCGCAGCGCATACTGAACGCTTCTCCATCTGTCGTCCACGTGGTGCCACTCACCACGACGATCCGACGGTTCCACTCAGAGATCGTCATCGAACCTGATCGGGCCAACGGCCTCGACGCGCTCTCTGCGGCTCAGTGCCAACACCTTCGCGCGGTTTCTCGCAGGAGGATCGTGGCCAGCCGCGGCAATGTCGGCCCCGCGGTCCTCGCCCAGTTGCGCGAAACGATCGCGGTCATCCTCGACCTTCCGTGACGAGCCCACGCCCGGAGTGGTTGCCCGGGGCCGGCGACAACTTTCCGAGGATCGCCTGCAGCGCTATTGGGGCGCGAGATAGGTGCCGAAGTAGTGCAGCCCTCGAGCCAGCGAGGATGACGGCGAGGGCTCAACCTGGTCGGAGTACGAACAGTCCCATTCTTCCAGAATGGCGTCACCGCCTGGGTCTCTACGTACGAACTCCCTCCCTCTTCCCATGTCAGCCTCACGCGCCACTGGGAGGCGACACCCATATGCATCAACGCCATGAGATGAGACTGACGGACGCTCTCGGAAGAAGGTTCTCAATCGGCCTTCGAAATGAAGCTGCGGCGCCTCCCCCTCGCCGACCGCTTCGACTGCGACAGCGACGTTTTTCGCCGGCTCGGTGCCAAGGTTCTCGATTACGAGGCGTTCACGACGAGTCCGCATCGACATCCTGCCTCGGCTGTCCTGATGCGGCTCTCGGTCGTACTCGTATCAACTCCTGGAGGGCGGTGGTGATCTGCGCCGGGGTCAGGATTGCGTTCAGGTCCTATCGGCGCAGCACGGCGCCGCACTCGACGTAGAACAGCTCCGGCACCCAGGGGACGGGGTGAGACGGGAGAAGCCCCCGCAGTGCCCGCCCCCGCACCGTGTCGGCAAACAGTTCGACGCCGGCGGAGGCATCGATGACGACCTGGGTCACGCCTCCCCGGTGGCTCGAGCCTCGGCAAGCGTCTCTGCCGCCGTCACGCCAGGATCGACCGGTTCACCACTCTGGCGTCGGTCCAACCAGGCCGAGAAGGCCTCGGGTGTGACGTCGTCGTCGGGATTGAGCACGACCACGGCGGGATCCGAAGGCAGGTCTCCGGCAGAGCGGACCACCCCGACAGCCTACCGAGCGGCCGACTCTTCCGAGGTCTTCAGTCCGCCTTGCCGGCCGGAGAGCTCGGAGAGCATCACTTCTCCAACGCGCCGGTGAGCGCCTCGTAGGCGGCGTCTAGGCGCTTCTGGCGCCGCCGGTCTTCCTCGTGGTTCGCCTCGGCTGCCACCGAGCCGATCAGCTCATCGAAGTCATCCTCTTCACCGGCCAGCATGACGCCCTCCTGCGACAGGTGGGCCCGGAACACCAGGCGTTCGCCGGCGGTGTCGACCAGCAGCAGGCTGCGCAGCGTGGCCGCCACCTCAGAGGAGACGCGCACGCGGAGGCCAGCGGATGGGCCGCGGACGGGCGAGGCGGGGCCTCAGGTCGAACGGTGAGCGCTCCCAGCCGCTGATCACGCCCTGGTCCCCACAGGAGTTGCACCGCCACTCGATCATCGGTGGCACGTCGGTGCGCAGGACGCCGAGGTGTCCCGGACACGGCCGGCGGCCAGGCCGGCGCCTGCAGGCCAGGGCGCTCACCCACCTGACGCCCGCCTCCCCGGCCGTCGCGGCCGCACGATGACCGTGAGGTGCTCAGCCATCCGTCGAGCAGGCGACGGCACGTCCACGGGCAGGTCCAGGAAGTGGCGAAGGTCGGACACGAACACCTACGGGCAACGGTATCCGCCACCGCAAGCGGGCTGCCCCGGGGGGTTCCGGGAGGGGACTGGCCCACGACCGGGAGAAGCGGAGCTAGCAGCCCGCGAGTTATCGAGCGCATCAGCTCGTGCCGTTATCGAGCGGTTCCTTCCAGGTACGAATCGTGCTCGGGCGTGGTCGCGCCGAGCACGCTGGCGTGGGCCGCGCCGAGCACGCTGGCGTGGGCCGCGACGACCCGCCTGACGTGGCTGACCCGGTCGCGCTCAAGGGCCTCGACGCCCTTCTTGACGATCGGGCCGTAGCCGATGTTTGAGGGCGTGGGCGGTGAGGCAGGCGGATATCTCTGCCAGGGACATCAACCCCCAAGTGCGAGGCTGGATCACCTACTACGGAGCCTAGCCTAGGCGGGGTCCACCGGTGGTTGCTACGGGCTGGTCATGGTGACCGGCTGAGGTAGTGATCAAGGAGGGCTGATGCCGGGAGTCCGGTTGGGTGTGGAGGAGCGGGAGACGATCGAGTTGGCGTGGCCCGTGGGGAGGCGTTCGCTGTGATCGGGCGGCGGATGGGCCGGCCGACGTCGACGGTGGCTCGCGAGGTGGGGAGGAACGGGGGCGTCGATGACTACCGGGCCTCGGTGGCGCAACGGGCCACCAACAGCCGGGCCACCCGCCGAAGGTGCGCAAGCTGGTGACCGACGTGGTGCTGGCCGCGGAGGTGGCGGCCGGGTTGGTGAAGCGGTGGTCGCCGGCGGAGATCGCGGCGAGACTGGTCCTCGACCATCCCGACGATGAGGCGATGCGCGTGAGCCACGAGACGATCTACGCGTCGTTGTACCTGCAGGGGCGGGGCGGGCTGCGCAAGGAGCTGATCTCCGCGTTGGGTTCGGGTCGGTTGCGTCGCCCGCCGGAGAGGCGAGAACGCCAAGCGGGCCAACGTGTTGGGTGACATCGAGCCGATCAGCTCCCGCCCGCCTGAGGCGGCCGACCGGGCCATCCCTGGGCACTGGGAGGGCGACTGATCATGGGCGCCTTCAACCGGTCCGCCATCGTGACCGTGGTCGACGCCGCTCCCGGTTCCTCTGCTCGGTGAGCTCCCCGACGGTCACGACGCCCAGGCCGTCTACGAGTGCCTCCTCGACCTGTGCGGTGACCTGCCCGACATCGCCCGCCGGTCGCTGACCTGGGACCAAGGCCGGGAGATGGCCGAGTGGGTGACCCTGGAGGTCAACGCCGACATCGAGGTCTACTTCTGCGACCCGCACTCGCCATCGCAGCGGCCCTCGAACGAACACATGAACGGGCTGCTGCGCCAGTACTTCCCGAAGGGCACCGACCTCAACATGGTCAGCCGCGACCAGCTACGCGCAGTCGCCATCGAGATGAACGGACGACCCCGGAAGGTCCTCAACTGGCGGACACCAGCCGAGATCTACAATGACCTCGTAGCAACCGCCGCTTGACCGCGCCCTTCTACCGCTCCGATTTGGGCTTCCCCGCATTGCGTATCGACGAACATCTTGTCCGATGGGTGATGCACAAGTTCAAACGACTGCTAAACACGCCCGACAAAGCATGGGCCTGGCTGCGGTACGCCCGGAAGCGGGAGCCGCCGCTCTTCGCCCACTGGCACCTCATCGCGCTCACCTCCAGCCGGTCTGTTGACACCAGCCGTTGCCGAGCAGGCGGTGGTGGACCTCGGCGCGCAGTCGGCGCATGTTGGGGCCCTCGTCCTCGGCCGGAAGTGCGGCGTCGCTGTAGAGCGCCTCGACCTTGGCCGACACGGCGTTGTACTCGTCGGCCACGACCCGATTGGAGATGCGGGCGTATTGGCGGGTCATGTCCAGCGAGCGGTGGCCGAGCAGTGCGGCGATGGCCTCGATCGACATGCCCCAACTGGTGGCCAGGGTGTGACTAAGGCGGTGGGGATGGACGTGGCCGATGCCGCTCGGTTGGCGACGGCGGTGAGCCAGCGCTGCACGGCGTAGCGGTTCAACGGTCCCTGCTCCCCGGACAGCAGCCGCCCGTGGGAGTGAGGCCCGTGGTCACGCCGGTAGTCGTCGAGGAGGGCCACGAGCTGAGGGTGGAGAGGAACGTAACGGTCGTTGTGGAGCTTGCCGACGGGGATGCGCAGCCAGTGGCCGTCACCGATTCGGGTGATGGCGTTGCCCTCGAGCTCGCACAGCTCGCCGACGCGCATCCCGGTGCAGGCCAACAGCTCGATCGCCACCCGCCGGTGAAGGTGAGGCTCGGCGGCGAGGGCCCGCATGAAACGCGCGTACTCGCCGTCGTCGAGGAACCGTGGGAGCGGCTCGGACCGCCGGGGCACGTCACCGAAGAAGATCGGCAGCCGGGCGGGTGCGTCGGTCCAGCCCCACTCGGTGATCCGCACGAAGAACATGCGCAGCATCCCGAGGCGCCGGCGGAAGGTGGACGACGCCACCGGGGCGCCCTTCACACCCGACTGGGCTCGCTGCCACAGCTTGAACGCCTCGATGTGGGATCGGTCGACCTCGCCGACACAGCTCAACGCCGGGTCGTGGTCCACTACGAAGCAGGCGAAGATGCGCAGGTCGGTCTCGACCGCCCGCACCGTCTGGGGGCGAAGCGACACCGCTACCTGGTCCAAGTAGGCCAGCATCGTGGCCGCCAGCGGAGCGACAGCATGGATCGGCTGCCACTTCGGCGGGACCACGGGGCCATCGGGGCGAGCTCGCCGCTTCTGGGCGGGGGCGTTCACGAGGTCGCCTCGAGGGCCTGGGCGTCGATGGCGTCGGCGGCCTTGCGGTACTCGGCTGCCAGCCAGTCATCGGCGAGATGGAGGTACACCCGGGTGGTCTCGATCGACGCGTGCCCGGCCTGGGCCTGCAGCGCCTCCAGCGACATGCCCGCCTCCCGCAGCCGGGTCAGGCACGTGTGCCGGAGCTCGTGACAGGTGGCGTGGTCCAGGCCGGCTCGGCCGCGGGCGCCGCTGATGATCTCGTCCAACCCCGACGCCGACAGCGGCAAACCACGACGGGGACCCTTCAGGACCACGAACACCCGGGAGGTCGAGATCGGCTTAGGGCGCTCTTGGTCGAGGTAGCGGCCGAGCGTGTTGAAGAACCGCGGTGCATCGGGATGAGCCGCTGTCGGCCGCTCTTGCCGTCGGCGACGAACACCCGGCGCTCACCGACGCGCACGTCGGCAAGGTCCAAGCCCAGGACCTCGCAGCGGCGCAGCCCGCCCAGCACCATGGCCTCGACCATGGCCCGGTCCCGGTCGGTGCGCAGCGCCCCGAACAAGGTGTCGACCTCGGCGGGGGCGAGGATCCGGGGCAGCGTCTTGGGCGTGCGCACCAGCGGCGCGCCCTGGCGGCGCCCTTCACGTTCGCGACGTGTGACCAGGCCCCGCGGCACCGGGTTACGCGTCACCACCGTGTTGTCCCGGACGAGCAGGTACGCGTAGATCCCGGCCACCGACGACAAGCGGCGCCGGATCGTTCTCGACGACAGCCCGCCCGAGCCGTCGATCCGAACCACCTTCCCCCCGCCGCCGCGCTGAGCCCGGATGAATGCCAGCACGTCGGCGCTCGTCACGCGAGTCGGGGACTTGTCGACCAGCGAGAAGAACACCTTCAGATCGAATGCAGCCGCCAGGATCGTGTTCGTCCGGGCCCTGGCTCGGAGGAACTCCAGGTACTCGTCCACCAGAGGATGCCCGACCGTCACCACCAGCCCGCCGGGCAGGCTCGTCCTCACGACAGAGGGTTTCCAGCGCACGCCGCCTCCTTGCCTGGGCTCCGCTGCGACCACCGCAGCTACCCCAGGATCACCCACATGTCATGCGAACTACGGCGTACAGACCGCCCCATAACCGCGCCGGTGGTTTCGGCTCCCCGTGTCCCTCTGCCCGTCACGGCCACCGTGTGAACGCACCTGGGAAGGCCGGCGAACACAGCTTCCGAACCGGCCGGTTATCGCCTGGTCCCGACCAACCTTCGGCTGTCGCGCCGGCTTCGAACCGCCTGGGCATCATGCGAAGTGAGGCGCTCGAGCTACCTGATGACGCCCCCGTTCTCGCCGATCCCGGCTGCCGGTCTGTCGGCGCCTGAAGTCGGTGCACAGCACGCCCGGAGCGCACGACCCCGTTGCCTCCGTTGTCGACTCGAGGTTCGACTCGTCCGTCAGGAAGGGTCGAGGCTGGACGAACGGGAACCGACGGGAGCGAACTTACGGCGCCCGGTAGAGCTCCGACCCGCCGCTCACGAACTCGACCGCCTTCTCCTCCATGCCGAGACTGAGCGCCTCCTCGTCGCTGACTCCGTGCGTCCGGGCGTATTCCCGCACGTCCTGGCTGATGCGCATCGAGCAGAACTTCGGACCGCACATCGAGCAGAAGTGGGCGGTCTTCGCCGGCTCGGCCGGAAGGGTGGCATCGTGGTACGATCGGGCCGTTTCCGGGTCGAGCGACAGCTCGAACTGGTCCTGCCACCGGAACTCGAAACGGGCCTTCGACAGGGCGTCGTCCCAGGCCTGGGCAGTCGGGTGCCCCTTGGCCAGGTCGGCGGCGTGGGCCGCGACCTTGTAGGCGATCACGCCCTCCTTGACGTCGGTCCGGTCGGGCAGGCCGAGGTGCTCCTTGGGCGTGACATAGCAGAGCATGGCCGTGCCGTACCAGGCGATCATGGCCGCCCCGATGGCCGAGGTGATGTGGTCATAGCCCGGCGCCACGTCGGTCGTGAGGGGCCCGAGTGTGTAGAAGGGCGCCTCGTGGCACAGCTCCAGCTGGAGCTCCATGTTCTCGCGGATCTTGTGCATGGGGACGTGGCCCGGGCCCTCGATCATCACCTGCACGTCGCGGTCCCATGCCACCTTGGTGAGCTCGCCGAGGGTGGCCAGCTCGGACAGCTGGGCCTCGTCGTTGGCGTCGGCGACGGAGCCGGGGCGCAGGCCGTCGCCCAGCGAGAAGGCCACGTCGTAGGCGGCCATGATCTCGCACAGCTCGTCGAAGTGGTCGTAGAGGAAGTTCTCCCGGTGGTGGGCTAGGCACCACGCGGCCATGATCGAACCACCGCGGCTCACGATGCCGGTGACCCGCTTGGCGGTGAGGGGCACGTACGCCAGGCGGACGCCGGCGTGGACCGTGAAGTAGTCGACTCCCTGCTCGGCCTGCTCCACGATCGTGTCGCGGTAGATCTCCCACGTGAGGTCCTCGGCCGACCCGTCGACCTTCTCCAGGGCCTGGTAGATCGGCACGGTGCCGATGGGCACGGGGGAGTTGCGCACGATCCACTCGCGGGTCGTGTGGATGTCGGCGCCGGTCGACAGGTCCATGACCGTGTCGGCACCCCACCTGGTCGCCCACGTGAGCTTGTCGACCTCCTCGGCGATCGAGGAGGTCACCGATGAGTTGCCGATGTTGGCGTTGATCTTCACGAGGAACTCGCGCCCGATGATCATCGGCTCGGACTCGGGGTGGTTGACGTTGGCGGGGATGATGGCCCGGCCCCGCGCCACCTCGGATCGCACGACCTCGGGCTCGACGCCCTCGCGCAGGGCGACGAACTCCATCTCCGGGGTGATGTCACCCTGGCGCGCGTAGTGGAGCTGGGTGACCGTCCGACCGGCGCGGGCGCGCAACGGGGGGCGGGCGGGACCGGCGAAGGCCTCGGCCGCACCCCCCCTGCGTACCGCAGCCCGGCCGTCGTCGCGAAGGCCGGCGGCCCGCCCGGCGTACTCCTCGACGTCGCCCCGTCCCTCGATCCACCGCCGGCGCAGATCGCGGAGGCCCGCGGCGGGGTCGGAACCGGGGCCACTCGTGTCGTAGAGACGGACGGGTGGGTTCTCGACCGGGCCGTCTGGCAACGGCGACGGATCGAGCATCACCTCGGTGAACGGCACCCGCACACCGTCGGCGCCCTCGACGTAGATCTTGCGGCGTCGCGCTGGCTTTTCGCCCTGCTGGGTCACGACTCCCTCCCTTCACCGGCATTACCCGGCAGGTTCGAACGGTCGGCGCAGTGAGCGCCCTCTCAGCCCGGTCGACCCGAGCTCCCGTCGTCCCAGCTTGGCACAGCGGTCGTCGCCCCCTCGGAATAAGAGCTGCTGCCGGGCCCGGCGTTATAGAATCCACCGATGATCCGCGACTCTGTGCAGGCGCACCGGCTCCCGAAGGTCCCTCCGCTCGTCCTTGTGGCAGCACTCGTCGTCGCCTTGGCCGGATGCGGGGGAGGTGGGGACGAGGCACGACCGGACACCAAGACGTTCCGCGACGACAGCTTCGGGATCACCTTCCAGTACCCCGACGACTTCGAGCGCGGAGAGGTGACCGATGTCGCCCAAGCCGCCGGTGGGGAGCCCGTCGCCAGGATCGCGGTTCGGATCGACGAGGACAATGCCCTCTTGATCTCCAAGTACATCCTCGCCACCGCGGTCACCGAGGCGAACATCGAAGATTCCCTTTCCGAGATCGACGGTCTGGTGCGGCGGCTCAGCGGGCAGGCGGCCCGAGGAAGGATCGTCGACGTCGGAGGTCTCCCGTCGGTCCGGTACGACGACGTCAACCTGACCGAGCCGGCCAACGGGAAGAGCCGGCTCGTCTTCGTCTTCGACCGGAACAACGAGTACCTGGTCAACTGTCAGTCGACACCGTCGGAGCGGGCGAAGGTCGACAGGGCGTGCGACCAGGCGCTCGACACCCTGGCCAAGAGCTGACCCGGGCGGGGCAACCAAGGCTGCTCATCCCGGTAGCCATGGCCGGCTTCGGCTACGCCTGCGCCGCGGTCCTGGCGGCCGTCCTTGTGCGGGCGGGCGTGGCCAAGGCCGTCCGGCCGGCGGAGACGGCCACCGGGTTCGCGGCCCTGGGCGTACCCGCCCCGGCGGTGACCGCGAGGATCGTGCCCCTCCTCGAACTCGTCCTGGCCGCCCTCCTCCTCGCCGCCCCCCGGCCCGGCGGCGCCGCCGCACTCGTTCTATTGGCCGCATTCAGTGCCTTCGTGGCCCGGACGCTGCGCCGGGGCCTGAGCGTGCCCTGCAACTGCTTCGGGACCGCCCGGGCCGGACCGGTCTCGGGCGTCGACCTGCTCCGAAACCTCCTCTTTGGCGGTCTTGCCCTCGCCGCCCTCCTCGCCACCGAGCCGGTCGTCCCCGAGGTGTGGGCGCTGGCGGCGGCCCTGGTGACCGTGGCCGCCGGCGCCACCGCCCTGCGGGCGGCCCGCCGCAGGTAGGAACGGGCCGACCGGTAACGTCGTCGTTCGTGCCCGCCGGTCCTACCAGCACCTTCCTCGATGCCTGCCGCGGGCGCCCCGTCGACCGGGTACCGGTATGGTTCATGCGTCAGGCCGGGCGGTCGCTGCCCCAGTACCGTGAGATCCGGGCCCGGGCGGCCATGTTCGACATCGTACGCGACCCCGAACTGGCGGCGGAGGTGACACTCCAACCGGTGCGACGCCTCGGCGTCGACGCCGCCATCCTGTTCTCCGACATCGTCGTGCCTATCAATGCCATCGGCGTGGGCGTCGAGCTGCGGGAAGGGATCGGTCCCGTCCTCCACCAGCCCTTCCGCGACACGTCCGACCTGGCCCGACTGCGGCCGCTGGAACCCGAGTCCGACATCCCCTACGTGCTCGACACCGTCCGGCTGCTGACCAAGGAGCTCGACGTCCCCCTCATCGGCTTCGCCGGGGCGCCGTTCACCGTGGCCAGCTACCTCGTGGAGGGCGGCCCGTCGAAGACCCACGCCCGTACCAAGACCTTGATGCGCACCGATCCGGCCACCTGGGCGCGCTTGCTCGATGCCCTGGCCGACATCGCCCTCGCCTCCCTCCGGGCCCAGGTGCAAGCAGGGGCCGAGGCCATCCAGCTGTTCGACTCGTGGGCGGGCGCCCTGGCTCCTGACGACTACCGGCGGTCGGTGCTCCCCGCCAGCCGGCGCGTCTTCGACGGCCTGGCCGACCTCGGCGTGCCCCGCATCCACTTCGGTGTGGGTACCGGTGAGCTCCTGAAACTTCTCGCCGAAGCCGGGGCCGACATGGTCGGAGTCGACTGGCGCGTGCCTCTCGACCACGCCCGGGCCCAGCTGGGCCCGGGCGTGGCCGTGCAGGGGAACCTCGACCCGACGGTGTGCCTGGCGCCGTGGCCCGTCGTCGAGGAGCGGGTCGACGACGTCCTGGCCCGAAACGCCGGGCGGCCCGGGCACGTGTTCAACCTCGGCCATGGCGTCCTCCCCGAGACCGACCCGGACACACTCCGCCGGGTCGTCGACCACGTGCACGAAGTGACCTCGGCGTGACCGCCGGCACCGTGGGCGTGCTGGTCATGGCCTACGGCACACCGACGACACCCGACGACATCGAGGCCTATTACACCCACGTCCGCCGAGGCCGCCCGCCCACACCAGAACTGCTCGAGGAGCTGGCGGGCCGCTACCGGGCCATCGGTGGCACCTCGCCCCTCCTCGAGCTCACGCAGGCCCAGGCCGACGGGCTGGCCACCGCCCTGGGCGAGAGGTGGGACGTGGCGCTCGGCATGAAGCACGCCACACCGTTCATCGAAGACGGCATGGCCGCTCTTGATTCCCGGGGTGTCGGGCGGGTCGTCGGGCTCGTGCTCGCTCCCCACTACTCCGCCATGTCGGTCGGCCAGTACGCCGCCCGGGCGCAGGCGGCCCCCCCGGTGGCCGCGGGCCGGGTCGAGCTGTCGGTCGTGGACTCGTGGCACCTGGCCCCCGGCTACATCAACCTGCTCGCACGGCGGGTGTCCGAGGCCACCGAGCGCCTGCTCGTCACCGATCGCGAGCGGGTGGAGGTGGTGTTCACCGCCCACAGCCTCCCGTCGCGCATCCTGGAGATGGGCGACCCATACCCAAACCAGCTCCACGAGACCGCCGAAGCCGTCGCCGCGGCGTTGAACCTCCCTCGATGGTCGGTGGCGTGGCAGAGCGCGGGGCGGACCCCCGAACCGTGGATCGGTCCCGACCTGCTGACCGTGCTCCCCGAACGGGCCGCGGCGGGGGTGGAAGGGATCGTGGTCTGCGCTGCCGGCTTCGTGTCCGACCACCTGGAGATCCTCTACGACCTCGACGTCGAGGCCAGCGCTCGGGCCGGGCAGCTCGGGCTGGCGTTCGCCCGCACCGAATCCCCCAACACCGACCCCAGTTTCTGCGCCACGCTCGCCGAGGTCGTCCGGGCCCACCTCGCCGCTGCGCCCCTCGCCGAGCCCCGGCGAGCCGTTGGCTCCGGCTGACCTCCCGCGCCGCGTGGCCGTCGTCGGCGGCGGCATCACCGGGCTGGCGACGGCCTGGTACCTGAGGAACGGGACGAGCAGCACCGGCGGTCGTTCCACCGACGGCAGGCCTGACGTCACGCTGCTGGAGGAATGCGGCCGCCTCGGCGGCAAGATCCGCACCGAGGACCTGGGCGGCGTGCCCGTGGAGGCCGGTCCCGACACCTTCCTCGCCCGGGTACCCCGGGCCACCGAGCTGTGCCACGAGCTCGGGCTGGGTGACGACCTGGTCCCCCCCGCAACGGCGAAGGCCTACGTGTGGCACGCCGGCCGACTTCATCCCCTCCCGACGGGGACGGTGCTCGGCGTCCCTGTCACGGCTCAGACCCTCGCTTCGTCGTTGTTGTCGCCGGCCGGGGCGGCCCGTGCATTCCTCGACCTGGTTCTGCCCCGCCGCCCGCTGCCAACCGACCCCTCGGTGGCCGAGGTGGTGGGCGGACGGCTCGGCCGGGAGGTCCTCGAGCGCCTGGTGGAACCGTTGGTCGGCGGGATCAACGCCGGGCGGGCCGACCGCCTCAGCCTGGCGTCCACCGCTCCCCGGCTGGCCGAGGCGGCGGTCGATCGGAGTCTCGTGCTCGGGCTCCGGCGGCGACAGGCAACCGACCCGGCCGCGCAGTCCGCTCCGGTGTTCCTGGGCGTGAGGGGGGGCATGCAACGTCTCGTCGACCGGTTGACGACGTCGCTCGACGGCGTCGACGTCCGCACCGGCGCCGCCGTACAGGAACTGTCCGCCGCCGAGGGAGGGGGCTGGCGGCTGGACGGCGGAATCGACCCGGCCGTGACGGCCGACGCCGTCGTGATCACGGTGCCGCCGTCGGCCGCCGCTCCCTTGTTGTCGGCCGCGCCGGGTGCGGCGGCCGAGCTGAGACGGATCCGCCACGCCTCGGTCGTCGTGGCCACCCTGGCGTACCGGCCCGACGCCGTTCCGCTCCGGCTCGACGGGAGCGGCTTCCTCGTCCCGAGGTCCGAGGGCCGGCTGCTCACCGCGTGCACGTGGTCGACGTCGAAGTGGCCGGCTCTGGATGCCAGCGGTCTGGTCATCCTCCGGGCGTCGACCGGGCGCGATGGCGACGAACGCGCCCTCGGTCTCGACGACGCCACCGTCGTCGAGACCGTGCACGGCGAGCTGGGCGAGATGGTGGGGGTCACCGAGCGGCCGGTCACCTCCCGGGTCGACCGCTGGCTGCGCGCCTTCCCCCAGTACGAGCCCGGCCACGACGAGCGCGTGCGGCGGATCGAGACCGCCCTCGCCAGCACTCTTCCCGGTGTCCTCGTGGCCGGCTCCGCCTACCGGGGACTGGGGATCGCGGCCTGCGTGCAACAGGGCTACGACGCCGCCCGTCGTGTCCTTGGGTTCCTCGGCGGTGGGAACATGGGACGGAACGCACAGCTTCCCCGCCAGTAGGGACGGCGGGACCGGGAGGAGCGTCATGGCCGAGCTGCGCACGGTTCCCATTGGTGACGAGCGGTTCGCCGGCGACGACACGATCAGCGTCCGCTCGCCGTATGACGGCACCGAGCTCGCGCTCGTGCCGGCGTGCAGCCCGGCCGACGTCGAACGGGCTGTGGGTGCCGCCACCGCCACGCTCGATGCGGGCCCGCTGCCTCTGTGGCGACGTGCCGAGATCCTCGACGGCGCCGCCCGCCTGCTCTCCGAACGGGTCGACGACTTCGCCCGCCTCATCGCCACCGAGGCGGCCAAGCCCCTCAAGACCTCACGGGTCGAGGCCCGCCGGGCCGCCGCCACGTTCACGGCCGCCGCCGTGGCCGCCCGCACCCTCGCCGGCGAGATGGTGCCGGTCGACGCCGCCCAGGTCGGCGAGGGGAAGCTGGCCTTCACGCTGCGGGTGCCCGTCGGCGTGGTCGGCGCCATCTCCCCGTTCAACTTCCCCCTCAACCTGGTGGCCCACAAGGTGGCTCCGGCCATCGCCGCCGGCTGTCCAGTTGTGCTCAAGCCCGCCAGCCAGACGCCGTTGTCGGCCATCGCCCTCGCCGAGCTCCTCCTCGACGAGTGCGGTCTGCCGTCCGGGCACCTCAGCGTCGTCACCGGCGGCGGCGGCACCGTGGGCAACGCCCTGGTGGAGCACCCCGACGTGGCCTACGTCAGCTTCACCGGCTCCGGCCCCGTCGGCTGGGCCATCGCCGAGCGGGCGGCACGCAAGAAGGTCGCCTTGGAACTGGGGAACAACTCGCCGGTGATCATCGAGGGCGACGGCGACTGGGACCGTGCCGCCCGCACCATCCAGGTCGCTGGCTTCAGCCACGCCGGCCAGTCGTGCGTGTCGACTCAGCGGGTGTACGTCCACGAGTCGGTGGCCGAGGGGTTCTGCTCGACGCTCGCCACGCTGGCCGGCGAGCTGGTGATCGGCGACCCTCTCGACGAGGGCACCGACGTGTCCGCTCTCATCGGTACCGACGAGCGCGACCGGGTGCTCTCCTGGATCGAGGAGGCGGTGGCCAGCGGCGCCGAGGTCCTCACCGGCGGCGACGTCCGCGACGGCCTCCTGCGCCCCACCGTGCTGCGCAACGTGACGCCCGACATGCGGGTGTGCCGCGACGAGGTGTTCGGCCCCGTGGTCGCGATTCAGACCTACACTGACCTCGACGAGGCGCTCCGGCTGGCCGACGACACCCGCTACGGGCTCCAGGCCGGCGTTTTCACCGCCCGCATCGACACCGCTGTTCGAGCCGCCGGCTGCTTGCACTACGGCACGGTGCTGGTGAACGAGGTCCCCACCTGGCGGGCCGACCACATGCCCTACGGAGGCGTGCGCGAGAGCGGCAACACCAAGGAGGGGCCCGCCTACGCGGTGCGGGAGATGACCGAGGAACGTCTGGTGGTTATCGGGGCGTGGTGATGAGCCGTCGGCCGCCCGACTGGGTGGCGCCGATGATGGCGACGTCCGCCGAGAGGCTCCCGACCGATGTCGACGCATGGGCGTACGAGTACAAATGGGACGGTGTGCGGGCGCTCGTGTTCGTCGACGGCGGCCGGGTCTGTGTCCAGGGACGGCGCCAGAACGACATCACCGAGCGGTACCCGGAGCTGGCCGGGATGGCGGCCGCCCTCGGCGGGCACTCGGCCGTCCTCGATGGCGAGGTGGTGGCCCTCGACGATCGTGGACGCCCGAGTTTCCAGGTGCTCCAGCAACGGATGCACGTGGCGACGGCGGCCGATGCGCGCCGGCGCATGGCCCAGGTGCCGGTGGCGTGGCTCGGGTTCGATCTCCTCTCCCTCGACGGAACGCCCACGGTCGAGCTTGGGTACTCCGAGCGCCGCCGCCTCCTCGAGGGACTGGAGCTTCAGGGGCCCTCGTGGCAGGTGCCCCCGTCGAACACCGGCGACGGCCCGAGCGTGCGCGCGGCCAGCCGCACCGCCGGGTTGGAAGGCATCGTGGCCAAGAAGCTCGACAGCCGCTACGAGCCGGGCCGGCGTTCGCGGTGCTGGCTGAAGCTCAAGAACCACCGACGCCAGGAGTTCGTGATCGGCGGGTGGCTGGCCGGTGAAGGGTCGAGAACCGACCGTTTCGGATCGCTGATGGTCGGCGTCTACGACGGCGCCGAGCTTCGCTACGCCGGCAACGTCGGTACAGGGTTCACCGAGCAGAGGCTGGCGGAGCTGTCGACCACCCTCGCCGGGCTGCGTCGGGACACGAGTCCGTTCGCCGACACGCCCAAGCTCCCGGGTCGCATGGTGTTCGTCGAGCCCGACCTGGTCGCCGAGGTGGAGTACACCGAGTGGACCTCCGACGGCCGCCTCCGCCACCCTTCGTTCAAGGGCCTGAGAGAGGACAAGGACCCGCGGACCGTGGTTCGCGAGCTGCCCGACGCGTGACACGGGGCGGGCCCGGCAGCCCGAGCGGCCACGTCACATCTCCGACGATTCCGTCGGCATCAGGTCTTTGGCTTATCTGGAACTCCCTGACGGCTCCCTCGGTAGAAGAGCCGAATGTTCCATCGATGGAGCCGGCATCGAAGCCGGCAGTTGCGAGCGCCTCCTGTAAGGCGCCACCGCCTCCGCCTTCGAACACGCACTACGCCCGGAGGCGCGCCTCTTCGACGAGCGCTCGGAATAGGCCTTGCTGCTCGGGCTGATCCTCAAGCACTTCAGGATGCCATTGCACGCCAATTGCGAACCCCTCGGAGGCAAGTTCAATACCCTCGGGACTGTCGTCGTCCGCCCACGCAACAGCTCGGAGGCCGGAACCCAGCCGGGCAATTCCCTGGTGGTGGACGGAATTTACGGACAGCTCGGTAACGCCAAGCGCACCGGATAGACGGCTGCCTGGCTCGATCTTGACGCCGTGCACTAGCTCCCAGGGCCGCGTGTACTCGTCGTGAAATTGACCAGTAGCGGCGAAGACGTCCTGGGACAGCGTTCCGCCCATTGCGACGTTCATCACTTGCACACCCCGACAGATAGCAAGTACAGGTAAGTCCGCACCGAGCGCTTGCTCGAACAGGCTGATCTCGAAGGCGTCACGCTCCGGGTTGACCATTCGAGTCGAGTCGTGGGGCACCTGCCCATACAACGACGGCTTGATGTCCCCTCCTCCAGTCAACATGACGCCATGAGCCATCCGAAGCACGTCAGTGACGTTACGTGCCTCCGTTACAGGCAGGATGATGGGAGCGCCACCTGCACGCTCCACCGCCCGAAGGTAGAAGCGTGAGACTGTGTGAAGGAGAGTCGGTCCGAACTCGGTCTCCATTGTGCGCGGGTATGCGCCGATCCCGATAACGGGTTTCACGAGCGCATCTTACCGGCGATCGCCTCCGGGCGCGCAACTACGAGCTGTGCTCGCTTGAACTCCGGATTAACATAAACGACGTAGTTGCCGTGAGCGGAGCTTCGGTCGGCGCCTGTAGCGTAGAAAGATTACTCATGAATCTCCTCCCAATCGCCATATGCAAATGGCCGCGCGGCGACCTTCAGTCGTTCGGTGCGTCGTCGGCTCAAACTCACGTCGTTGACATTCTCAAGAATGAAGCTATCGATGTCAAGACCAGGCGCGGTTAGATCACGCGCGACTCCAAGGGCCCGTTCTTCGGTGATCGATGGATATCTCCGGCTTTCGGTCTGAACTGCCGCGACCCCCAACTCCGCGCCCTCGTGCGAGAGCATGCCGTGGCGAGTGAGGTACACCCCTATGCTCGACAGCGTTGGGCCAAGGTCAAGTTGCACTCCAATATGCGACAGCTGTGCGAAGATGTAGTTCGGCTCTGTCTCGCGGAGGAGACGACGCTGCGCCTCTGTCGCGACAAGGACATGCACCGCTGTTCGGGCGCCCGGGCAGTACTGCAGTGCCGCGGGGATCGCTCCGTAAGGCGAGATGTGTGAGGAGTAGACGATGTCGAAGTCCTGTAGCGTTGCTCGTGCGACTGGAAGGGCTGCGGCCTCTTTACGCCGACTGAACTTGCGCGAAAGGCCTTCGAGTGAGGCGTTAGAGCCGTACGCCAACAGCAGCATGGGAGGAGCGGCGAACTGGCGGCTGGACACGCCGGATTTGACAGCACAGGCACGTAAGGTGCAGACACGGCCTTCATCTAGTACCTGACTGTCCAGCGGCGACTGCAGGTCCACACTGATCAAAGGAAGCGTTCTTCCTGCGAGGAAGGCGAATGAGGACTGCGGGATGTCGTACAGATAATCCTTCGCCTGGCTGAGCCGGGCCAGCGTGTCAGGCTGGAGCCGCAGACTTGGGTCCACCCGCCGAGAGTAGCTCTCGACCCACAGGACATCGTTCCGGTCTTTCCCCAGGTTGGGTACCAGCAGGACATCGTTCCGAAAAGGGCGGGTCCCCGACCATCAGGATATCGTTTTCGGCCGTCCTCGGGAGGCGAAGGGCTCGGTTGGTCGTCCGGCGCCGGCGGCAGGTGACTTCGCGGCTCCTCGACAGCGCCAGCGACCGCCTGCCGAAAGAGTCGTTCGCCTCGCTGGCGGGCGGCGGTGAACGTTCGGGGACAGGTTCGGTGCCGGGCGTCCTACCATCGGCGAGGTGATCCGGTCCCAGCCCATGATTGTCGTCGCCGATGTAGAGGCGGCTTCCCGGTGGTTCCACGAGGTCTTCGGCCTTGCGTCAGGTCACGGCGGCCCAGAGTACGAGATGCTCATAGACGGGTCGGACGTGGTGGCACAACTTCATCAGTGGGAAGTTGACGAGCATCCGCACCTCGGAGATCGCGCCGATCCATCGCGCGGTAACGGGATCCTCCTCTGGTTCGCTACCGATGATTTCGACACCGTTCTTCACCGAGTCGAGGAGAGCGGATCCCTTGTGCTCGACGGACCGCTGGAGAATCCGAGCTCCGGACAGCGTGAGGTATGGATTCGCGGCCCCGAGGGCTATGTGGTGGTGGCTTCCGGCTAGCGATGGTAGGTCGGCAGGGCCCCGAACTGAAGGAACCTGCGTGCCCGAACAATTCGACCAGGCGTTCTGGGATGAGCGCTACCGCTCTCACGACGCCCTCTGGAGCGGTGAACCCAATCCCCACCTCGTCAGCGAGACCGATGGCCTCACTCCCGGCGCCGCGCTCGATGTCGCTGCGGTGAGGGCACTGACGCAATCTGGCTGGCCCAACGCGAATGGCGGGTCACTGCGATCGACCTGTCCCCCGACCGCCCTGCAACGCGCCGCCGCCCACGCTCGACGGTTAGGCGGAGATGTCGCAGAGCGCATCGACTGGGTTCACTCAGACCTGATGAACTGGGACCCGGGGCCGGTCCGTTACCAGCTGGTCTCAGCCCAGTACCTGCACCTGCAGTCCGAACCAAGACAGGCGCTGGTCGACCACCTCGGCGTCGCGGTAGCGCCCGGCGGAACTCTGCTCATTGTCGGCCACCACCCCTCCGACCTCGAGACCACAATGCCCCGCCCTCCAGAACCCGACCTGTTCTTCACCGGCGATGACATCGCCGCTGAGCTCAACTCTGAGGAGTGGGTCATCGTCACCAACGCCGCCGAGCCACGGACGGCTACAGACCCCGAGAGCCGAACCGTAACCATCCACGACGCCGTGCTACGAGCCCGGCGGCGAAGATGGAGTCCGCCGAAGTCAGCCAGCATCGGGGCACCCCTTCGGTCGATTCGCTGATTTGATCGTCTTGCATTGAGACCAAGCTGATCCGATCGGGGTTGCGTGGAGGCTCCGGCGGTCGGATGCGCCCGAGTAGGCCCTTGTCGAGCGCCGGGTTCTGGACTCCGCCGGCGGGGTCGCCGCCGGCGTAGATGGCGACCGTTCGGTCGGCGAAGCGACAACACCGCGAGAGAACAGAATGAGCGAGATCTCCGAGCGGTGTGCCCGGCTGTCCGCCGCCTACACGGCCACGGTCGAGGGCGTGCCCGCCGACCGGTGGCAGAGTCCCTCGCCATGCGAGGAGTGGACGGCGCTCGATCTCGTACGTCACGCCGTCGACACCCACGGGATGTTCCTGGGCTTCGTCGGACGAAAGCTGGAGGGTGTCCCGCCGGTCGACGACGATCTGACCGCTGACGGAGCTGGTCCCCACGTTCGGCGACGCCATCCGCAGCCCCGGCGCCCTCGGCGCCGACTTGGAACCGCCTGCCGGTGTCGACGACCAGACGACGCTCCTCGCCCTTCTCGGCCGCAGGAGCTGGGACTGACGGCCTGTCGCGCCCGATCCGGCGGTAGCGTCGTCGGGAGGAGGTAGACGTGCCCCGACCCATCTGGAGTGGCGCCATCAGCTTCGGGCTGGTGAACGTCCCCGTGAAGCTATACAGCGCGGTGTCGCCCAAGGACGTGCGCTTCCATCAGCTCGACGCCAATTCGAGCGCCCGCGTCAAGCAGAAGCGGGTGTCGGCGACGACGGGCGAGGAGGTGCCCTACGACCAGATCGTGAAGGGCTACGAGCTGGGCCCGGACACGTACGTGACGATCACGCCCGACGAGCTCGACAGCCTCGAGCCCAAGGCCACCAAGACCATCGACATCGAGGACTTCGTCGATCTCGACACCATCGACCCCGTCTTCTACGACCGGCCGTATTACCTCGTGCCCGACAAGGGCGGCACCAAGGCCTACGCCCTCCTCCGTGAGGCCATGCGGGAGACGAATAAGGTCGGCATCGCCCGGGTGGTCCTGCGCACCAAGCAGTACCTCGCCGCCATCCGCCCGAAGGGCGACGCCCTCGTGATCGAGACCATGCTCTTCGCCGACGAGGTAGTGCCCGACGACGAGCTCGATCTGCCCCGCGAAGAGGTCGAGGTCTCAGAAAGGGAACAGAAGATGGCCCGCCAGCTCATCGATTCGCTCTCGGGCGACTTCGAACCCGAGAAGTACCGCGACGAATACCGCGAGCGCGTGCTGGCGCTGATCGAGCAGAAGGCCTCGGGGCAGGAGATCGTGGTCGAGGAGGCGACCGAGGAGCCGGCCAAGGTGGTCGACCTGATGGCCGCCCTCGAGGCCAGCCTCGCTTCGGTGAAGCAGGACAAGGGTCAGGACAAGAGCAAGGACAAGGACGAGGAGTGAGCCCCACCTCCCAGGAGGTGACGGTCGATGGACGCCAGCTCAAGGTGTCCAACATGGACAAGGTGCTTTACCCGGCGACGGGGTTCACCAAGGGCCAGGTGATCGACTACTACACGCGGGTCGCGCCGGCTCTGCTGCCTCACCTGCAGCGCCGGGCACTGACCCTGAAGCGCTACCCGAACGGCGTCGACAAGCAGTTCTTCTACGAGAAGAACTGCCCCTCCCACCGCCCACCGTGGGTGGAGACGGTGTCGGTCTGGAGTAGCCGCAACAAGGCCGAGGTGAACTACTGCCTGGCCAACGACCTCCCCACACTGGTGTGGGTCGCGAACCTGGCGTCGCTGGAGCTGCACACCTCGCTCGCACACGCCGACGACATCCAGCGGCCCACGATGCTCGTCTTCGACCTCGACCCGGGAGCGCCGGCGGCCATGGTCGAGTGCGCCCGCGTCGGGCTGATGGTGCGGGAGGTGCTCGACCAGCTCGGTCTCGCCTGCTTCCCCAAGACGTCGGGGTCGAAGGGCCTGCAGCTCTACGCCCCGCTGAACAGCGCCGTCACCTTCGACGACACCAAGCCGTTCGCCCATGCGCTGGCCCGGATGCTCGAAGCCCGCGAGCCGGCGCTGGTGGTGTCGCAGATGGCCAAGGAGTTGCGCGGAGGCAAGGTCTTCATCGACTGGAGCCAGAACGACGTGGCCAAGACGACGGTCTGCGTCTACTCGCTGCGGGCCCGCGAGCGGCCGACCGTGTCGACGCCCCTCACCTGGGAAGAGGTCGAGGCCGTCGCCGACAAGGAGGACCCCGGCCTGGTCGGCTTCGAGGCGGAGGCCGTGCTCGACCGCATCGAGCGCGACGGCGACCTGTTCGCGCCCGTCGCCGAGATGGAGCAGTCACTGCCCCGGTTCCCGTCGGACTGAAAGGGCCACGGGGCGATCACCACGCCGACACGCCGGGCACTAGCCCCGGCGTACGAGTACGAGCGTCGCCTCGGGCACGTCGGGATGAAAGAACAGGGTCACGTTTTCTAGCGGCGGTAGCTCGCCGACCTCGTGGACGATCACGACGTCGGGCTCGCGCTCGGGACGGAGGGCCTCGCGGAAGCCGAGAGCCAGGCCGGTGGCGAGGGCGACGCCGACGGCCTGCCGGCGGATGCCGCCTACCGTCCGCTCGACCGGCGGTGAGGTCCTGCCCACGTCCAGAATCTACGCCGGGCCCGCCTACCCGGTCCCCGGACTGCTCACGTCGACAGACCATCGCTCCATGGTTCAACCCCGCTATGCGGGCGGCGGTGGCGTTCTCACGTCAGGAAGACGACCTGGTCGACCTGGTTCTCCTGGCCGGGTGTCTGGCTGGGCACGCCCAGCCCCAACTCCTCTCCCGGGCGGGCCCAGACGAAGAAGAGGTGGCCAGCCGTTCCGTCGGACCGATCGAAGCTCCACCCGTCGTGTTGATACGCCGCCTAGGTGGTCGGGGCGGCCGGCACCGGAGCGGGCGCCGACCGCCGCAGGAGCTGGACGTTGGCATAGGCCACGTCGAGTGCCTCCTGGGCGGGGGCGGCCGAGGCGTGGATGAGGGTGGCGATGTCCTCGGGGGTCGCCTCGTAACCGGCCTCGGCCGACGGCTTGGGATCGCGGTACCGGGTGGCGTAGTTCTGGTTGGCGACGGTGAGGGCGCCGTGGAAGAGGGGGTGGCGGCGGCGGACCTCGCTCTGGAAACGGCGTACCCGCCGGCCGGGCGAGTAGAAGCCCTTGTAGGCCCGTCGCAGCCCGGCCTCGAGCTGGGCGGCCGTCATGCGGGCCGGCTCGTGGACCGCGGTGTAGAGGTTGTACTTCTTCCAGTCGTAGGTGGTGATGCGCCCCTCGCTGGCCATGCGGGCGAAGGTGGCGGTGCCGGGATAGGGCGTGAGGATCGAGAAGTGGGCGACATCGACGCCCATGCGGTCGACGGCCTCGACGGTGATGTCGAACACGTCGGGCTCGTCGGTGTCGAAGCCGAAGATGAACCCGCCCTCGACGCCCATCCCCCGCTTGTGCAGGGCCTCGATCAACTCGCCGTACTCCCCGGGGCGGTTCTTCTTGTTGGCCTCGACGAGGCTGTCTCGCGACACGCTCTCGAAGCCGGTGAACATCACCTTGCACCCGGCGCGGGCGGCGAGGTCGAGCAGCTCGGGGTTCTTGGCCAGCCCGATCGACGCCTGGGCTCCCCAGTGCAGCTTGCACTTCCGGCGCAGGATCGTGGCGCACAGGCTCTCGGCGTAGTCGAGGTCGGCGGCCAGATCGTCGTCGAGGAAGAACACGTACGTGAACTCACCGAGATGCTGGCCCGCCTTCTTCAGCACGTTGATCTCGTCGACCACCACGTCGGGATCGCGGTGGCGCGAGCCCCGGCCGTTGATGCGGATGACCGAGCAGAAGTCGCAGTTGAAGCGGCAGCCGCGCGTGGTTTGCAGCGTGTTCAGCGGGGCGTAACGGGTGAGGGGGAACGACTTCAGGTCGCTCACCCACTCGTCGGCGGTGGGGACCGCCTCCATGCCGAGCCACTCGCCCTTGTACAGCGGCTTCAGGCGGCCGGCCAGGACGTCGCCCAGGACCGAGCCGAAGATGCCGTCGGCCTCGCCGGAGACGACGCAGTCGGCGTGGCGCAGGGCTTCGGCCGGCAGCAGCGACGGGTGCACGCCGCCCAGGAGCACCGGCACCCCCTGGGCTCGGTAGGCGTCGGCCGTGCGGTAGGCCTGGGGGGAGCTCGTCGTCCACACCGTCATGGCCACGGCGTCGGGACGCTGCTTGGGCAGGCGCTCGACGTTCTCGTCGATGATCTGGGTACGCCAGCCGGCGCGGCGGGCGTGGGCGGCGAGAACCATGAGGGCCATGGGCGGCATCTTGTGCCCGAAGGTCTGATAGATCCCGGTGCCGAGCCAGGCGGGGGCGATCAGGTACAGGAGCGGGCGGTCGTCCACTGCCGACAGGCTACGCCCCCGGACCCGGGCATGCTCAACGGGAAGGGTCTTACCTCTGTGCCGGCCCCGCCAGCAGCCGAGCCAGGCGCAGCACCTCGTCCTCGCCGAGTGAGGGTCGGGCGCCGTCGGCGATCACCGTCAGCTCCACGGGCCCGAGCCGGGTGTCGACCCATGCTCCCGCCGGACGGGTGATCGACTCCTCGAGCAGGAAGAACCGACGGTCGACGGTAGGTGCGTACTGGCGGTCCTCGTACTTGGCGCGGGGCTCGACCGCATTCCTGACGACGAAGCCCACGAACGACGTCCGGTCGTCGTCGATGTAGGAACAACCCGGCGGGTCGCTCAGTTCGGCCACCTGCGTCACCGCCGGCACCGCGGTCCGGGCCCGAGCCAAGGACAGGAGTGAGCAGAGGGCGGCGGCGTCGCCCGGGACCCGCGAGGGTCGTTGCAGCGCCGGGTCGGAAGGGTTCAGGCCCCGCAGACAGGTGGGATCGCCGCGCGGCGCCCCTTCGGTACCGGTCTCGGGAACCGTCGGCGGCGTTCCGGGTTCCTGAGCGGCGAGTTGGACGAGCAGCGCCGGACGGCCCGAATCTGACGCAGCGGCGGAGTTGGCGACCAGGTCCAGGGAAGCAGTGAACCCCGGCTGCGCCTTGTCGAAGCTCACCACGACGCTCTGGTCGATCCGGGAGCAGCGGGTGCGAACCAGGCGCCAGCCGTTGGGGACGGCCGCGGTGCGGAAGGCGTCCAGCGCAGTCGTGAGCTCGCCGTTTACGTCGAAGGCGAGGCTGATCTCGGTGGGATGGAACACGCCGAGTGCGGTGCGGCCGGCGTGCTCGTTGCGACTGGTCAGCGTTGATCCCGGCGGCTCCACGTCGAGGATCGGATCGGCCCGCAACACGCTCAGCTGCTCTCTCGTCGCCGCGGTGGTCCCCCACCGGCGCAGCGCCCGGACCCCGAACCAGCCTGCGGCGGCAAGCACGACCGCCACCACCACGACGCCGCCGGTCCATCGCATCGTCTTCCGGCCACGGGTCCATCTTCCGCCGCCCGGCCCGGTGGGGCCATGGGGGAAGCCCCCTATCCGCGGCCTTCGCCCCCCTTAACGAGGCGTGAAGCCGACCCGCAGCTCCTTGAGGCCCCGCACCACGAAGTGGTCACGCCACTGCGGCTCGGTGGTACGCAGCTCCAGGTCGGGGAAGCGGCGGACGAGCGTGGTGATGGCCGCTCGTGCCTCGATGCGGGCGAGCGCCGCGCCCAGGCAGAAATGGGCGCCGGCGGCGAAGGCCAGATGACGGTTGTCGGCGCGGCCAACGTCGAGACGGTTGGGGTCGGGAAACTGCTCGGGGTCACGATTGGCGGCGGCGAGAACCACCGCCGCCTGCTCACCCTGGCGGATGAGCTGGCCGCCGACCTCCACGTCGGTCGTGGCGATGCGGGCGGTCACGTGCACCGGGCCCTCGTAACGGAGCAGCTCCTCGATCGCCGTGCGGTCGAGCATGGGGTCGTCGCGCAGGCGAGCGAGCTCGTCGGGGTGCTGGAGGAGCATGAGGACGCCGTTGCCGACCAGGTTCATGGTCGTCTCGAACCCGGCCAGCAGCAGCAGTGTCGACGTGGTGAGCAGCTCCTCGTGGGTCAGGCGCTCACCCTCGTCCTCGGCGGCGATCATGGCCGTCAGCAGGTCGTCGCGCGGGTCGGCCCGACGCATGTCGATCAACTCGGTGAAGTACTGGGCGAGGTGCATGGTGGCGGCCAGGCCGCGGACCTCGACGTCGGGCGGGAGGTGGCCGTCGAGCAGGCGCGAGGCGTCGGCCGACCAGTCCTTGAACAGCTCGCGGTCGGCGACGGGCACGCCCAGCAACTCGCAGATCACGATGGTGGGCAGTGGGTAGGCGAGGTCGCCGAGCACGTCGATCTCGCCCCTGTCGACCACGACGTCGAGCAGTTCGTCGACCAGGCTGTCGATGCGGGGCCGGAGGCCCTCGACAACCTTCGGCGTGAAGGCCTTGCTCACCAGCGAGCGTAGGCGGGTGTGGTCGGGCGGGTCGAGGAACATCATGACCCTCGAGCCGACCTGGCGGACGGGGCTCGACCCCGCCTGGGCCTTGGCCTCGGGGCCCAACCACGCCGGGTTGTTGGAGAAGCGAGGGTCGCGCAGCACGGCACTGGCGTCGGCGTAGCGCACGAGCACCCAGTTGCCGTCCTGGGCCCGGTGGACGGGATCGTTCTCGCGCACCCAGTCGTACAGGGGATACGGGTCGGCCCGGTACTCGGGCGGGAAGGGGTCTGTGATCCGAGGCGGCTCTCCCGCCGCGGCCTGGTCCTGCGTCGTGGTGTCCATCGCCGTGTACCACTACATCAGAGTCCGGGTGCTACCGGAAGCGCGACGGGCGGGCCGGGTTGGCGGGCAACGGAGGTGGCGGCTTGAGTGGGGCCCGTGGCCGAGAGCGAGGCGGGCGTCGGCGGGGAACGGGCTCGCCTCGTGGCCACCGGACTGGCCGCGGGAGTACTGCTCACCGCCAGCCTTCCGCCGTTCGGCTGGTGGCCGCTCGCCCTGGCCGGCGCCGCCGTGCTGGCCGCCGCCCTCAGGGGCCAGCCGTGGTCGCGCCGACTGCTGGCCGGGTTCGCCGCCGGGCTCGGCCTGTTCGGCCCCGGCCTGTGGTGGATGACAGAGTTCTCGGCACCGGGGTACGTGGCCGCGACCATCGTGGAGGCGGCGATCCTGGCCGTGGTCATGGTGGCCGTGCCCCCGGGCACAGGCCGGTTCGTGGCCTTCCCTGTGGCGCTCGTGCTGGCAGGTGCGGCGGCGGGCCACTGGCCCTTCGGGGGCCTGCCTCTCGCCAGCATCCCCCTGGGCCAGGCTGACGGCCCCCTCGCCCCGGCCGCACGCCTCGGCGGCCACCTCCTGCTCACCGCCCTGGTGGGCATGGTGGGCGCGTCTCTCGCGGCGGTGGGAGAGCGGGCGAAAACCCGGTCATGCGCCGGCCGTCGCGTTATGGAGCGGGTGCCGGTCGGGGCCGTCGCCGGGCTCCTGGCAGTGGCGGTCGTGGCGGTCGGAGGAGCGGCCGCGCCCGACGGCACGGCCCGGGGCTCGCTCGAGGTGGCTGCCGTGCAGGGCGGCGGGGCTCGGGGGCTCCGGGCCGTCTCCGCCGATGCGGGGGGGGTCCTCGACGCCCACGTGGCCGCCACCGACGGTGTCCGGCGGCCGGTTGACCTCGTCCTGTGGCCCGAGGACGTGGTCGACGTCGACGCGCCCCTCGCCGGCTCGGCTGAAGAGACCGAGGTGTCCGACTTGGCCCGACGGCTGGGCGGCACGCTGGTGGCCGGGATCGTCGAGGACACCGAGCCCGGCCGCTTCCGTAACGCCGCCGTGGCCTGGGCGCCCGACGGGAGCCAGGTTGCCCGCTACGACAAGGTGCACCGTGTCCCGTTCGGCGAGTACATCCCGTTCCGGAGCCTGGTCGACCGGGTGGCCGACATCTCCGCCGTGCCCCGCGACGCACGAGCCGGAGATGGACCGGGCATTCTGGTCACGCCCGCCGGCCCGCTCGGCGTGGTGATCTCCTACGAGGTCTTCTTCGCCGACCGGGCCCGGGCGGCGGTGCGGGCAGGGGGACGGGTGCTGCTCGTCCCCACGAACGCGTCGTCGTTCACCACCAGCCAGGTGCCGGCGCAGGAGCTGGCGGCGGCGCGACTGCGGGCCCTCGAGACCGGGCGCACGGTGGTGCAGGCCGCACCGACGGGCTTCACCGCCGTGGTCGACCCGCGGGGCCGGGTCGTCGCAGTGACCGACCTGGGCCCGGCCGCGGTCGTCGAGCGCAGGGTGACGCTCCGCAGCGGCGAGACCCTGGCCACGCGCCTGGGTGACGCCCCACCCACCGTCGTGGCCCTCACCGCCCTCCTCGCCGCCATCTTCTTGCCCGGCCGGAAGAAAACTTGAGTGTAACAGACGCAGAGTTCTTGTGCTTCTCGAAAAGGTGGAGTAGAATGTGGTCGCAGACGTTCAGATGTTCTGACACGTTGAACAGGAGGCACCGACAATGGTTATGCGCTTCGATCCCTTCCGTGACCTCGACGGCTCACCCAGGACCCTGTGGCAGAGCTCCGGCCGGCGGGCGGCGACCACAGCCGGCGTGATGCCCATCGACGCCTACCGGGCGGGCGACCGCTTCGTCGTGCACTTCGACCTCCCCGGCGTCGACCCTCAGTCGGTGGAGCTCACCGTCGAGAAGAACGTGCTGACCGTGCGGGCCGAGCGGTCCGCTTCTTGGGGAGACGATGTCGAGCTGGTGGTCGCCGAGCGGCCCCAGGGCGACTTCACCCGCCAGCTCTTCCTCGCCGAGACCCTCGACATCGAGCGCATCGAGGCGTCCTACGATGCCGGCGTGCTCACCGTCACCATCCCGGTCGCCGAGGCGGCCAAGCCCCGGCGGGTGGAGATCGGCAAGCGCGACGGGGGCTCCACCCCGATCACCGCCACCGCCCAGCCTGCCTGACACGGCGGCGAAGCCGCCAACGATACGGCGGCGAAGCCGCCAGTGACACCACCCGACACGGCTTGATTGTCCGGCGGGGCGCGGTCAGGCTCCTCCCTCGTGCCCGACCGCAGCCCCGACGGCCCCCTCCGCATCGCCCTCCTGGCCTATCGGGGCAATCCCCACTCGGGCGGCCAGGGGGTCTACGTCCGCCACCTGAGCAGGGAGCTGGTGGCGCGGGGCCATCACGTCGAGGTTCTGGCCGGTCCTCCGTACCCCACCGTCGAACCCGAGGTGCCTCTCGTCCGGGTGCCGAGCCTCGATCTGTACCGGTCGACCGACCCGTTCCGGACACCGGCCCTGGGTGAGTTCCGCGACCTGGTCGACGTGGCCGAGTTCGCCCTCATGTGCACCGCCGGGTTCCCCGAGCCGCTCACCTTCAGCCTTCGGGCCCGCCGCATCCTGCGCTCCCGCCGCCACCAGTTCGACATTGCCCACGACAACCAGTGCCTCGGCTACGGCATCCTCGGCATCGCCCGCGACGGCCTGCCGGTGCTGGCGACGCTCCACCACCCCATCACCATCGACCGCGCCCTCGACCTGGCCCACGCCCCGACTTGGCAGCGACGGATGGCGCTGCGACGCTGGTACGGCTTCGTGCGCATGCAGAAGCGTGTCGTGCGGCGCCTTCCGCGGGTCATCACCGTGTCCAGCTCATCGGCGCGCGACCTGTGCGACCAGATGGGAGCCCAGGCCTCCCGGGTGGCGGTGGTGCCCGTCGGCGTCGACCCGGCGCACTTCCGGCCCCTGCCGGGGGGCGAACGGGTCCCCGGGCGGATCATGACCACGGCCAGCGCCGACGTCCCCCTGAAGGGCCTCCTCCCCCTGATCGAGGCGGTGGCCAAGGTGCGCACCGAGCGGCCGGCCGAGCTGGTCGTGGTCGGCCAGCCTCGTGAAGGCAGCGCGATCCCGGCCGCCATCGAGCGACTCGGGCTCGAGGGCGCCGTCCGCCTCGAGGGCGCAGTCGACGACCGGCGCATGATCGAGCTGTACGCGCAGGCCGAAGTCGCCGTCGTGCCGTCGCTCTACGAAGGGTTCTCCCTCCCCGCCATCGAGGCCATGGCGTGCGGGGTCCCCCTCGTGGCCACGACCGGCGGTGCGCTACCCGAGGTCGTCGGTCACGACGGCGACACCGCCCTCCTGGTGCCCCCCGGTGACCCGGGCGCGCTGGCGGTGGCGATCGGCCGGCTGCTCGACGACGCCCACCTTCGCCGACGCGTGAGCGCCGCCGGGCGGGCCCGGGTGCTCGACCGCTACACGTGGTCGGCCACGGCCCGGGCGACCGAAGAGGAGTACCGCCGGGTGCTGGCCGGAGCGGCGGCAAGCATGCAGTGCTGACCGTCGACTTCTCCCGCCTCGGCCTGTCGGCCGGCGACCGCGTGCTCGACCTGGGGTGCGGCGGTGGCCGCCACGCCTTCGAGGCCCACCGACGCGGTGCCCACGTGGTCGCGGTGGACCGGTCGGATGCCGAGACGCCCGCCGTCGCAGCTCTCCTTGCGGCCATGCGCCTCGAGACCGAGGCCCCGGCCGACGCCCTCGGCACGGCCGTGAGGGGCGACGCTCTCCGGCTGCCGTTCGCCGACGGGGCCTTCGACCGGGTCGTGGCCGCCGAGGTTCTCGAACACCTCCCCGACGACGGCGCCGCCATGGGCGAGTTGGCCCGGGTGCTGCGGCCCGGTGGCACCCTGGCGGTCACCGTCCCCCGCTGGTTCCCCGAGCAGGTGTGCTGGGCCTTGGCCGACGACTACCACGCGCCCGCCGTCGCCGGTGGGCACGTACGCATCTACCGGGCCGCCCAGCTCGCCGGGCGCCTCGAGCGCGCCGGTCTGGCGGTGGTCGGCTCTCACCACGCCCACGCCCTGCACACGCCTTACTGGTGGTTGCGCTGCCTCGTGGGCGTGGACCGCGACAACGCCCTGCCCGTCCGCCTCTACCACCGCTTCCTCGTCTGGGACATCACGGCCGGGCCGGGCCCGGTACGACTCCTCGAACGGGTCCTGAACCCGATGGTGGGCAAGAGCCTGGTGTTGTACCTGGAGAAACCGGTAGCCGAGGACACCATTGCGGCCGCCTGAGCGCTCGCCTGGGAAACAGCCCGTGTTGAGCACAACCGAGATCGCAACCACGGTCGACACCATCGCCGACGTGCAGTTGCCCAACGGCATGATCCCCTGGTTCGAGGGCGGTCATGGCGACCCGTGGAACCACGTGGAGGCGGCCATGGCTCTCGACGTCGGGGGTCGGCGGACGGAGGCCGAGGCCGCATACCAGTGGCTCGCCCGCACCCAGCGGCCCGACGGCGCCTGGCACCAGTACTACCTGGGCGGCGGCACGGTGAAGGAGGCGACCCTCGACGCCAACGTCACCGCCTATGTGGCCACCGGCACCTGGCACCACTTCCTCATCACGGGCGACGCCGGGTTCCTCGAGGAGCTGTGGCCGGTGGTCGAACGAGCCGTGGGCTTCGTGCTCGACCTCCAGGCCCCAGGGGGCGAGGTCCTCTGGGCCCGTCACAGCGACGGCACCCCCTGGTCGTTCGCCTTGCTCACCGCCTCGTCGAGCACGCTGTGGAGCCTGCGCTGCGCGTTGGCCGTCGCCACCCGCGTGGGCCGCGCCCGCCCCGAATGGGAGCGCTCGGTGGCGTCGCTGGCTTCGGCGATCGCCCATCGCCCCGAGGCGTTCCTCCCCAAGGACCGCTGGGCCATGGACTGGTACTACCCGGTGCTGGTCGGCGTGATGGCCGGCCGGGCCGCCCGGGAGCGGCTCGACGCTGGACACGACCGTTTCGTCCTCCCCGGCCTGGGCACGCGCTGCGTGTTCGACCGTCCGTGGGTCACTGCGGCAGAGACGGCCGAGTGCGCACTCGCCCACCTCGTCGCCGGGGAGCGCGACCGGGCCCGCGACCTCCTGGCCGCCACCCGTCATCTCCGCCACGACGACGGCAGCTACTTCACCGGCATGGTGCATCCCGAGCGCGTGCACTTCCCGGCCGCCGAGCGCACCACATACTCCGCCGCCGCGGTGGTGCTGGCCGCCGACGCCCTTCACGGCGCCGGCACCGCCACCGAGCTCTTCGGTGGCAATAGCCTGCCGGCGCTCGTCGTGGAGCAGGGCGTCGGGGCTTCCTCCGAACCGACCTGACCACCGTCGGCGGCGAAGCCGGTAGCAACCACACCACTGGCAGGATGACGACGTGACCAAGGCCCTCGACGCGCTCGTCGAGCTGCTCGACCTCGGGGCCATCGAGATCGACCACTTCCGGGGTGGGAGCCTGGTTGACGGCCGCCAGCGGGTGTTCGGCGGCCAAGGGGCGGGCCAGGCGCTGGTGGCCGCCGGGATGACCGTCGACCGCGGAACGGTCCACTCGCTGCTCGCCTACTTCCTCCGTGCGGGTGACCCGGCGGTGGCCATGCCGACGTGCCCGAGGCCGGGTCGCTGCCCACCTTCGCCGACCAGATGGCCCCCTACCGCAATCGGCGGGGGGACCGGTACCAGGAGCCGCAGGCGATCGAAGTGCGCGTCGTCACCACCCACCCCTTCGAGCGGGAGACTGGTCGCGGCCCACCGGCCTGCCAGAGGGTCTCCGATGAGCGCCGAGGGCGTCCTGCCCGACGAGCCTCTGCTCCACACGTGCCGGTTGGCCGTCTCCGTCGCCCAGGAGGGGCTCGTCCGTCCGTTCCGATCGGCGCCGCCGGGCAGGGGCAGGTGATCCGCCGCCGGCCGGCGGCGGTCGGCTTCGCCGTCGCCCTGGCGATCCTGGCCGCCTGCGGCGCAGGAGGAGGAGGAGGCGGCGGCGGCGGCGGCGGAGGAGGCGGCGGCGGAGGCGGAGGAGGAGGCGGTAGTGACGGGACGACGACCGGCGCCGGTGCGACGGATCCCGACCTCGACGACGTCGGGGTGACGCTCCGGGAGGTGGCACCCCTCCAGCGACCGACGGCGATGGCCACACGCCCCGCTGACGACGCCATCTACGTCACCGAGAAGGCGGGACGGGTGCTTCAGATCGCCGGTGGGCAGGGTGAGGGGGCGACGCCGCGGACCACCAACCCGGTCGTGCTCGACGTATCGGGCGAGGTGTCGAACGGCGGCGAGCAGGGTCTGCTCGGCCTCACGTTCTCACCCGACGGGGCGAAGCTCTACGTCGACTTCACCGACCGCAACGGCGACACGCGGGTGGTGGAGTACGCCTTCGCCGATGGCCGGGCCGATCCTGCATCGAAGCGGGAGCTGCTCTTCGTCGACCAGCCCTTCGCCAACCACAACGGCGGCCAGGTCGTGTTCGGCCCGGACGGCAAGCTCTACATCGGCCTGGGCGACGGCGGGAGCCAGCGCGACCCGCAGAACAACGGCCAGAGCCTGGAAACCCTGCTCGGCAAGATCCTGCGCATCGACCCGCGGCCGTCGGGGGACAGGCCCTACACGGTCCCACCCGACAACCCGTTCGTGGAGCGCCCCGGTGCTCGCCCCGAGATCTTCGCCTTCGGCCTGCGCAACCCATGGCGCTTCAGCTGGGACCGCCAGACCGGCGACCTGTGGATCGCCGACGTGGGTGAGGCTTCGTGGGAGGAGATCGACTTCCTCCCCGCCGGGCGCACCTCGGGTGCCAACCTGGGGTGGAGCCTGATGGACAGCCGCCACGAGCTCAAGGGGAAGAACCCCGAGGGCGCCATCTTGCCGATCCACGAGTACGACCACGACGACGGGAGCTGCTCGGTGACGGGCGGCTATGCCTACCGGGGGAACCGGATCCCCGCCCTGCGCGGGGCCTACGTCTTCGCCGACTACTGCACCGGAGTCGTACGGGCGCTCGTGCAGAGGGCAGGCAAGGTGGTCGACGAGCGCACCCTCGACGTGGGCGGCCGAATGCTCATCCAGTCGTTCGGCGAGGACGCCGCCGGCGAGCTGTACCTGCTGTCGACCACCGGGATCTTCCGCTTCGAGAAGGGGTGACCGGGTGCCGCCGGTCAGGCCCAGGGCGGGGCCGACCCGATGGCGGCCACACCAGCCGAGACCTTGTACCAGACCGTCGTTACGGCGGCTCGAATCATGTCGTAGCTGCTGTAGTCGCTGTAGGGGTCGTCGTCTGCGAAGGCGATGACGAGCGCGATCATGGCGATGGTCCCGACGATGCCGAGAACGCCGAGGACGATGCCGGCGACGGCCATACCGCCGCCCTGCTCGTTGCGCTCGGCGATCTGCCGGCGGGCGATGAGCCCGAAGATGACGGCCAGCACGCTGGTGATACCCCAGATCCAGACGATCCCGAGCACCAGCGAGGCGATGGCCAGGCCGTTCGTGCTCCGACTCGGGGCCGGCCCGTAAGGCGACCAGCCGGGCGGTGGGTACTGCGGCTGACCGTACTGCGGCTGACCGTATTGCGGCTGACCGCCGTACGGTGGCTGCCCGTAGGGTGGCGGCGGCTGCCGTTGTGGGGGCTGCGGTTGTGGGGGCTGCGGTTGTGGGGGCTGCGGTTGTGGCGGCTGCGGTTGTGGGGGCTGCGGTTGTGGCGGCTGCGGTTGTGGCGGGCCACCCGTCCAGCCCTGGCCCTGGGGGGTCGGCTGGGGCGGACCGTCGCCCGACCCGCTTCCGGAGTTCTCTTGCCAGCTGATGTCCGACCGCCTTCCCTCGCCGTTGCCGCCGAGCCTAGTGATCGTGGCCGCGACCGCGTTGCGATCGGTATGGGTGAGCGGGTTCAGGTGGGGACCGGCCGAAAGGAACTGAATGGCACCGGTCTCGCCGCCGAGCGCGAGCGTCCCCAGGACACCGGCTCTCAGCCGGTACCCCACCACCTCGCCGAAGTGGTGAGACACCGCGGCGTCGGCGCAGGAAGAGGCACCCGGCTGGTACTAGGTATGTTCGGGGCCGAAGACGAGCCGGGTAGGAAGCCGCCATGCCCCGAGGAAGCGACAAGCACTCACCCCGACTCGACGAAAGCCTCGAGCGCGACACCAGATCGCTCACCCACGGCTCCCCCTCCGAGGCCCGCTCCGACGAGTGCCGGGTGCAGGAGGGACCGGGCGACGACGAGCCGACCCCCGACGCCCTGCTCACCGGCGACCGCGGCCTCACCGATGCCGACGTCCTGGGCCACGAAGTCGAGGCCCGCAGCACGATGGCGTCGTACCTCCGTCCGTCGGTGTGGCCTGCTGACCGGGAGGCGCTGATGGCCGTGGCCCGGGAGGAGCACGCCCCGCACTGGGTGATCGAGCGGCTCTCCCAGTTGCCCAACGGCATCTACACCCACACCGAGGCGGCATGGGAGGCGCTGGGGGGCCGGGTGGAGCTCCGGCCCTAGCATCGATCGACGGGCTCCGGGTCGTAGCTTTGCCGGATGCGTCAGGGGACCGGCAGTGTCGAAGCGCCTGACGGAACCGTTCTCGGCTACCAGGTCACCGGCCGCGGGCCGCCGCTGGTGCTGGTTCACGGCGCCGCCTCCGACGCCCGACAATGGGCCAAGGTCGTTCCCCTCATGGCGCCCGACTTCACGGTGATGGTCATGAACCGTCGGGGCCGGGGGTCGAGTGGCCCGATCCGTCCTGATCACTCGCTCGACGTCGAGTACGACGACATCGCCGCCGTGGCCCGGGCCGCGGGGGGACCGGTGCACCTGGTCGGCCACTCGTCGGGCACCCGGTTCGCGCTTCACGCCGCGCTGCGGGTTCCCGAGCTCGCCGGCCTGGTCCTGTACGAACCGCCCCCGCCGGAGACCTTCCCGCCGGGCGTGCTCGAGTCGCTCGCCAGGCTGGAAGCGTCCGGCGACCGGGAGGGCATCCTCGAGGTGTTCCTCCTCGACGTCGCCGGCAACGACGAGGACGCACTGGCCTTCATCCGCGGTCGACCCATCTGGCCGATCATGGTCGACAACGCCCTCACTCTGCCGGCCGAGCTGAGGGCGGCGCGTCAGTACCGCTTCGACCCCGGGTTGCTCGCCACACTGTCGGTGCCGGCGACGTGCCTCGTGGGAGAGCACAGCGGGCCCGAGGTCCGGCGTGCCGCTGACGAGGTCGCCCGCACGCTGGCCACGGCCGAGGTGCGGGTGCTCGCCGGCCAGGGCCACGGTGCCATGTTCAGCGCCCCCGACCTCTTCGCCGGGGAGGTCCGGCGGTCATGCCGCCTTCGGAGCACCTGAGCCCTATTGGTCGGGAGGCGGCTGGATGTCCTTGATCAGCCTGTCGGCCTCCGACTCGGTGAACGCCCGCATGGTCTGGATCTGGAGGCTGCCGGTCATACCCATGAGGGCGAACTTGGCGACGGTCTCGTCGTCAGGGGCGTCGACGACGGTGATGATGTCGTAATCGCCCATAGTGAGGTACTGCTGCTTCCAGGTGATGCCCAGTGCCTTGGCCGCCTTCTTGCCGGCCTGCCGCCCGGCATGGGCACCCTTGATCGACTCGACGCCGGGATCGATGAACTTCATGAGCATGATGTAGGTGGCCACGCACCGTCCTCCTTCTCCGCAGGCTGCGGGAGATCCCGAGGTTACGGCTCCCGGCGTCGGCGGGCCGAGGACGGCGGACTACAGGCGGCGGCGTCGCCCTCGGTAGTAGGTGCCGCCTCCACCGAAGAGGAGGATGAGAACCAGCACAATCAGCAGGATCGTGAGCATGATCGGTTTGTCTCCCGTGCCCAAGCCGCCGAAACCAGCCCGGGCGCCTTACAGCCCGTAGCGGTAGACGTTGGTCTCCCGGGCCTCGAAGCCCAGGCGGCGGTAGAGGCGGTTGGCCGCCTCACGCGACGGCCGGGAGGTGAGATCCACCGTGCGGGCGCCGGCCTCGGCGGCCCGGCGAAGAGCCTCGCGACCGAGCAGGTCACCGACTCCTGTACCGCGCACCGCCTCGTCGACCACCACGTCCTCCACCCACGCCCGGACCCCCGTGGGGATGCGGAAGAGCACGAGGGTGAGCGACCCCACGACGGCACCGGAACCGTCCCGTGCCAAGAGCAACACCGTCGCCGGTGACGTGACGATCTCCTCCAGTTCGGAGGGACCCGGAGCGGGGCTCGATCGAGAGAGCTGGGGAACCAGGCGGCCGAAGGCGGCGACCAACTCGTCGGTGACGGCGGTGGCCTCCTCGACGGTGACCGGGGCAGTAGACCCGACGCCCCCGGGCGCGGCCGGTTGGGCCGTCATTCCAGTTCGGGAACGGGCTCCGGCGGCGGTGGTCCGTGGTAGTGGGCGCTGGGCCGGATGAGGCGGTTGTCGGCGGCCTGCTCGAGCACGTGGGCGGTCCAGCCGATCACCCGGCTCGACGTGAACGTGGGCGTGAACAGTGTGCGAGGGATGCCCACCTCGTCCATCACCACGCCGGCGTAGAACTCCACGTTGGCGTACAGCTGGCGGCCGGGCTTGAGCTCGGCCAGCACGGCCACGACCGTCTTCTCGACCTGCTTGGCGAAGTCGGTCTTGGGGCCGCCCAGGCGCTCGGCCACGCCCCGCAGCATCACCGAGCGGGGGTCGTCGGTCTTGTAGATGCGGTGGCCGAACCCCATGATCTTCTGGCCGCTGTTGACCTGGTCGCGGATCCAGGGCTCGGCCTGGTCGGGCGTGCCGATGGCGTCGAGCATGTCGAGCGCCCGGCTCGGCGCGCCACCGTGCAGAGGGCCCGACAGCGCCCCGATGGCGCCTACGACGGCGGCGCCCAGGTCGGCCCCGGTCGAGGTGATCACCCGGGCGGTGAAGGTGGAGGAGTTGAACCCGTGGTCGGTGGTGGAGATCAGGTACTGCTCGATGGCCCGGGCGTGCTCGGGCCGGGGCACCTCGCCGCTGAGCATGTAGAGGTAGTTGGCCGCATACGGCAGGTCGGGGTGGGGGTCGATCGGCTCCAGGCCCTGATTGAGCCGGTAGAGGGCCATGATCAGCGTGGGTATCACCGCGCTGGTGCGCATGGCGTCGTGGCGCAGGGTGGCCATGTCGATGTCCATCCAGGAGCGGAAACCCTCGACGGTGGCCAGCAGGGAGTAGGCGCTACGGAGCGCGTCCAGGGGCACGAAACGGTCGCCGGCCGTTGCGATCGTCGGGAGGAGCTCATGCACTGCCGGCGGCACTTCCCGCAGGGGGCGGATCTCGTCGACGAACCGCTCGCGCTCGGCCGAGTCGGGGAGGTGGCCCTCGTAGAGCAGGTGCCAGACGTCTTCCATCGAGCGTCTCTCGGCCAGGTCGACGGCGTTGTACTGGCGGTAGTGGTAGAAGCCTTCCTGGCCCCGGACGTCGCCCACCGCGGTCTCGGCGACGACGACGCCCTCGAGTCCCCGCTTGGCCTCGGGGATGCCCGGGTCCTCGATCGTCAGGATGGGCGCCAGCTTCAGCACGTCGCGCATGGAGACGATCCCCACCAACCGGCCGTCGTCGACCACCGGGAAGTGCCGGTAGCCGTGCTGGCGCAGGCTGAGGAAGACGGCGTTGACCTCCTCGGCGGGCGAGACGGTGTCGGGGTCGCGAGTCATCCATTCCGCCACCGATGCCTCCGACGGATCGGCGCCCTGGGCCGACACGCGGACGAGGTCGCGCTCGGTGAGGATGCCGACAGCCCCATCGCCGTCGGTGACGACCACCGAGCCGACGCCCCGCTCGAGCATCCGCTCGCAGGCCGCGGCAACGAGGTCGGAGGGCCTGACCGTGAGGACATCGGTCGTCATCACATCGGCGACCATTCTGACCGTTGCGCCGTTAGCCAATCGTCCCCCTCGGGTCAGTCAAGTAATCGGTGGTTCATGGGCCCCGTGGCTCGGGGCCGGCGCCTGGGGCACCCAGACCGCGAGTATACGGTTCGTCCGAGGGGCCCCTTCCGTTCGGGCCGGGTGGGTCGCGTGGGTCGCCTGGGTCGGGTGGCTCCACGGCGGCCGCGTCGTAGGCGGCCAGCTCGGGAACGAGCCGGTGCAGGACGAGCACGCCCACCACGCAGGCGAGCCCACCCGAGACGACCGAGACCTGCGGCGACGTGAGAGACGCCACCGCCCCGGCTTCGGCGTCGCCCAACGCCGGGCCACCGGTCACCACGGCTATGTGCACCGAGGAGAGCCGGCCCCGCAGGGCGTCGGGCACGTTGACCTGGAGGATCGTGTTGCGGAACACGGCGGAGATGACGTCAGCCGCCCCGGCCAGGGCCAGCAGCGCCAGACCGAGGGGAAGCCACGGCGCCAGCCCGAACACGGCGATGGCCGCTCCCCAACCCACCACAGCCCAGAGAACGGCTACGCCCTGGCGGCGGACCTTGGCCACCCACCCGGTCAGCACCGCGCCGAGGAGCGCCCCGAAGCCCGGGGCGGCGTAGAGCAGGCCGACGACGCCCGCTCCACCGCCGTACAGGGTGGCCCCGAGGGCGGGGAACAGGGCGCGAGGCATGCCGAAGACCATGGCGTCGATGTCGACGAGGAACGTGCTGACGAGGAGGCGCCGGCCCCGTAGATAGCGCAGGCCCTCCCCCACCGACGCCACGCCCGCCCGCGTGCCGCCGCCCTCCGGAGGTTGGGGCCGGATGGCGAGCACGGTGGCGATGGCAGCTACGAAGGTGACCACGTCGGCCCAGTAGGCGACGGCCAGGCTGAACCGGGCGATCAGGAGGCCACCCAGCGCCGGGCCGGCCACGAAGCCGACCTGGAGAAGGATCTGGCCGAGGGCGGACGCAGCCGGGATCCGGTCCCGGCCCACCATCTTCGGCATCATGGCGTTACGGGTCGGCAGGTCGACGCCCGCCATCCCGGCCGACAGGGCGCTCAGCACGTAGATGGGCCACAGGGCGGGAGCGTCGGACGACGCGTTCAGGGCCAGCCCCACGCTCATCACCGCCAGGAGAACCTGGGTGACGAGAAGGAGCTTGCGGCGGTCGACGGCGTCGGCGATGGCGCCGCCGGCCAGCGTGAGACCGACCAGCGGCCCGAGGTTCACCAGCCCGACCAGCCCGACGGCGAGCGACGAGCGGGTCATCAGGTACACCTGGTAGGGGATGGCCACCGCGGTGATCTGCCGCCCGAGCCAGGACACGGCCTGGCCCCAGAACAGGTAGCGGTAGTCGCGCGACTCACGGAGCGGCGAGAGGTCGACAAACAGCCGGGGACGAGGCTCGGTGGGCGGCCGGTGGCGATGTCGTCCGCGCAAGAACCCCCTGTGAGGCGTACTTGCGCGAGTGGGAGGTTCGGGTGGGTCGGGTTCGGGTGGGTCGTGTCTTTCCGTCACGGGCTACGAACGGCCGCCGGGGCGGGCTGGCACTGCGGGCACCAGTAGGCGGTGCGGGCCTGCTCGCCCTGTCGACGGGACTGCACGAGCGAGCCGCAGCGACGACAGGGACGGCCGGTGCGGCGGTAGACCCAACGCTGGTCGGGCCGGCCGCCCGGTGCGGCGCCCGGGTCGATACCGGCGCTGACCCGCATGATCCGCCGGGCGGTACGCACCACCCCGTCGAGCTTTTCGTCGGACAGGGCCGACTGCGGGGACCACGGGTTGTGGCCCTCGAGGAACAGGGCCTCGCAGCGCCAGATGTTGCCGATCCCGGCAACCACCCGCTGGTCGAGCAGCAGCTCGCCCATCGCCAGGCCGGAGGGGTGCTGGCGGGCCCGCCGGCGGACCTCGCCGAGGTCGAGGTCGTCGGCCAGCACGTCGGGGCCGAGCCCGGCGAGCGCGGGGTGCACCTCCTCGGCCCGGGCCGCCAGCAGCTCGACCACCGGCGCGTTGAAGCACACGGCCGCCCGGTCGCCGCAGGTGATCGTCACCCGGGCCTGGCGGGCCGGGCGCCGCCACGGGTCACCGACCCCGTAGACGTGCCAGGAGCCGCTCATGCGCAGGTGGGTGTGCAGGACCTGGCCCGAGACGAAGCGCACGAGCAGGTGCTTCCCCCACGAATCGACCGACTCGACCCGCTGGCCGACCAGGCGGGACGCCGGCAGGCCGGGAACGTCGGTGGTGGCCGCGGTCACCTCGCGGCCGGCCATCCACCGCCGCAGGGTCACCGCCGTGCGGAAGAGGGTGTCGCCCTCAGGCACGAGGTCGACTTCGCCGGGATGCCGTCCCGAGGCTCGCGGTCCCCACCGGCCGGCAGCGCATACGCACGAGGCTACCGACGACCGCCGAGCGGGAGAGGTAATGGTCCGGAGCTCTAGGGAGGCGGCGCCACCGGGCGGATGGAGGCGGGAAGGACGACGGGCACGTCGCCGGGCGCGCCCCAGTAGGTCGTGGCGTTCACCCCGGCGCTTCCGTTCACGAACCAGAACCCCGAGGTGAACCCCGGCGTGCCGGTGCACAGGCTGTTGTTGGGCCCGAACAAGTTGAAGGTGATGGTGCCGGTCGGGTTGAAGCCGCCGGAGATCGTCGCCGTGTCGCCCACCTGGCCTCCGAGGGCCACCGGTGCCGAGGCGGTGGTGGAGAGCGTCGGGCTGGCGGCGTTGACGACGATCGTCTCGACCGCCGACCCGGTCGAAGTGAGCCCGCCCTGGCTGCCTGTCGCCGCGAAAATGGCGGCCGTCTGGAGACCGGGCGTGGCGGGCATGGCGTCGATGTTCGGACGGCGGTTGACGCTGAAGGTGAAGGTGATCCCGCACGTGGCGGTGGCGCCGCCCGGTGGGCCGAGCACCACGGGGTTGTTCGGGATCAACTGCACCTTCCAAGTGCCGGGTCGATCACCGTGATCGTGAACGTGGTGCCGGCACAGCCGGTCCCTGCCTCTCCCGTGGCCGTCGGGCTCAAAGAGAAGACGCCCGGGTCGGCGAACGCCGGATCGCAGGTGAAGGCAAAGGTGCCGCACGAGGGCACCAGGGTGATCGTGCCCAGTGTGACGTTGCCGACGGCGTTGGGGGGTGTCGACGTGTTCGTCACCGTGATCGATGCCGGTACGCCCGTCTGACCGACGGTCACCGCGTTTGGGAAGTCGGACGCCGCCGCCACGCTCACCGAGGCGGCAGCGGGGCCGGCGGTGACGAGTATCGATCCTGCGATCATGACCAGTAGGGTCGCCAGCTTCACCGGCCGCCTGCTCGGAGCACGGTGGGGCACAGTCATCCGTCGATCCGTGTCCATGTGCTCCCCCTGGCCTGGTCCGCCATTCGGACGAACGCGGATGTTACGCCGCGCGCCAGGTTCCGATCCCGCTGGGACCGCAAGAAGCTGTGCCTGCCCCCGCGGGCCATGGAGGTCAGGCGCCGGGCGTCACCGTTCTGCGCACCGTCTCCACCTTGCAGTCGACCGGCCCGTTGGCGTCGGCCAGCGCGGTGATGTTCCACGGCGACGACGTACCGGGCTCCACGTTGCTGATCGTGTCGACTCCTTCGGTCAACCGGTTCCCGCTGGCGTCCCGGAACACGATCCGGATGAAGTACGTGCTGCGCTTGGACGTGCTGTTGGCGACCTGTCCGGTTGCCTTGGGCTTGTCTGTGTCGGTGCCGGGCGTGCAGGCGGTCAAGGTGGCCTCCGACGTCGAGCTCGACGACGAGCACCCTACGATGGCGACAGCGGCGAGCGCGACGAGAAGCGATCTGATGCGCCGCATGGTCACAGGCGTCCTCCTTCTCTATCGACCAAGTCATTCCCACGCGACCGCCGCGGCGAACCGCGTTCCGTCAGACGGGCGGGGTGAAGGGCCGAGACCACACCTGGGTCGACGGGCGGTACTTGCGTGACAACCCCGCCGATGATGTCCGCACCGCGTGCCCCCTCTGGCAGATCCCGTCGGGCCGTAAGCGGTCAGGCGTAGCGAACCAGGCCCCGGGGTGAGGGGACGAAACCGGCAGACCGCAGCACCGGCTCGAGGGCGTCGTCGTAGCGCTCTACCGCCAGGCGACGGGTCTGGCCGCTGGTGACGAGCCGCCCGAGGGCGGCCACCGCCGCTTCCTCCCAGGTGCCGTCGAACGGCCGGAGGGCGACGAGGCCTCGCGCTCCCCGCTCGACGTAGAGGGATCCCTCACCACCGACGGTGACGACGTACGCGCCCGCCACGCGTCGCAGTCCGGCGACGGGCCAAGGAAGGGCCAGGCCGTAGGCGTTGGCCGGGTCGGTGGCGGCCAGCACGAGGGCGTCTTCGGGTGCCCCTACGACGGCCCGTTCCGGCCTGGCCCGCAGGCGGTCGACGGCACCGGGCAGGGCGAACTGGGCGCCGCCCATGCCAGCCAGGAAGTAGCCCCGGCGCACCCGCCCGGACTCCTCCATCGCCCGCAACACGGGATACACGGCGGTTAACCCGCCGGCGTGGCCCTCGCCCCGCACCGCCTCCCGCGTGAGCACTCCGTGTCGGTCGAGAAGGGTGCCGGCCAATGTGTGCGCCCGCTCGGTGGGGCTCACCGCCTCTCCCGACAGGTCGGACTCGACGAGCGACCACCGGCCCTGGGCGCGGGGCGGGCCGAGCACGGTGAGCGAGCCGACGTGGGGGCGGCCACTGCGCCGGCGGCCGCCGGACCGAGCTGACCAGCCGCCACGGGCAAGGGTCCGCAGCGGGGCGAACGAGTCGTTGGTGACCTCGCCCGCCCACACCAGGTCCCACAGGCAGTCGAGAGAGGCGTCGTCGTCGTGGCCCGCCAGCTCGCGGAAGAAGCAGGCGCCCCGCCGGGACAGCACCTCACGCAACCGGTCGTGCTCAGCGCCCGCCGGGTGCCCGCCCCCGGCCCCGACGGGCGGGCGGAGGGCGGCGGCTCGCTCCCGGAGGAACACCATCACCTTGCCGTCGCCGGTTCCCAGCGGCCCCGCCCCGATCCACACCACCTCGCCGGCGGCGGCGAGCTCGTCGAGAAGGCGCGGCGAGTAGTCGGCCACCCGGCCCACCAGCACGTCGCGCTCCAGCACTGACGCCGGGATGGCGACGCCCTGGAGCTGGGCCACCACCTCGTAGAGCCGGTCGAGGCCACGGGCGTCGGAGCCCACGCCCTGCCACAACGGCAGGAAGCGCACCATCGCCGTCGCCTCGACCGGCTCGACCTCCTTGCGGAGGGCGGCGAGCGAGCGCTGCCGGAGCGACCGCAGCACCTCGGGATCGCACCACTCGCGGTGGACCCCGCCGGGGCGGAACTCGCCCCGGAGGAGGGTGCCGGCGTCGGCCCGCCGGGCCAGCAGCCCCCCGACCGCGCCCGCCGGCAGACCGAAGCGGGCGGCGGGCTCGTCGGTGACGAACGGGCCGTGCGTGCGCGCCCAGCGGCCGAGCAGCGAGCCGAGCGGGTCGTCGACCGGCTCGAGGAACGCGTCGGGGAGCCCCGGCGGCGGAACCACGCCGAGGGCGTCACGGTAGCGCCCGGCGTCGTCGGCCACGATCAGGCGGGGCTCGCCCGCCACCCGCACCTCCACCGCACGGCGCTCGCCGACGAGGTCGTCGGCGAAGTCGGCCACCGACCGGGCCGCCAGTTCTTCGCGGGTGAGGTCGCCCAGGCGGCGGAGTAGGTCGTGGGCCTCGTCGGCGTCACGTGCCCAGCGGCGCTCGTCGAGGCACTGGAGGTCGGCCTCCAGGGCGTCGAGCGCCTGGGGGTGGATCAGCTCCCGCAGCTCCTCGGCGCCCAGCAGCTCGGCCAGCATCTCGCGGTCGAGGGTGAGAGCCTGGGCCCGGCGCTCGGCCATGGGGGCGTCACCCTCGTAGAGGAAGTTGGCCACGTAGGCGAAGGCCAGCGACGAGGCGAACGGCGACGGGCGGGCGGTGTCGACCGACACCACCCGCACCGTGCGGGCCCGCACCGACGTCATCAGCTCGATCAGGGCGGGAAGGTCGAAGACGTCGCGCAGGCACTCGCGGTAGGTTTCGAGCAGGATCGGGAACTGCCCGTGCTTCGACGCCACCGCCAGCAGGTCGGCCGCCCGCTGGCGCTGCTGCCACAGCGGCGTGCGCGACCCCGGCCTCCGGCGGGGAAGAAGCAGCGCACGGGCCGCGTTCTCGCGGAATCGCGCCGCGAACAGGGCGCTCTGGCCGAGCTGGCCGACGACGAGGTCTTCGACCTCCTCGGGTTCGAGGACGATCGACTCGATCGGTGGCGACTCGTCGGCCTCGGGCAGGCGCACGACGAAGCCCTCGTCGCTCCACATGGTCTGCACCTCGAGCCCGAGGCGCTGGTGCACCTTGGCCTCCACAGCCAGGGCCCACGGAGCATGGACCCTTCCGCCGAGGGGCGACAGGACGCAGATGCGCCAGTCGCCCAGCTCGTCGCGGAAGCGCTCGACCACCAGTTGACGGTCGGTGGGCAGGACGCCGGTGACGGAGCGCTCCTCGGCCAGGTAGGCCCGCAGGTTGCATAGGGCGAGCGGGTCGAGCGAGCACTCCTCGGCCAAGCGCTCGTCGGTCCAGTCGCCCACCACCCGCAGGAACTCACCCACCGCCCGGCCCAACTCGGCCGGCCGCCCCAGCCCGTCGCCGTGCCAGAAGGGCATCTTCCCCGGCTGCCCGGGTGCAGGGGTGACGATCACCCGGTCGCGGGTGATCTCCTCGATGCGCCACGTGGAGGCTCCCAGCACGAACGTCTCCCCCACCCGGCTCTCGTAGACCATCTCCTCGTCGAGCTCGCCGACGCGGGTGCCGTGCATCCTGCTGCCGGGCCTTCCGCCGTCGGGTCCCCCGGGCCCGGGGGTGAACACGCCGTACAGGCCGCGGTCGGGGATCGTGCCGCCGCTGGTGACGGCCAGCATCCGGGCGCCCTGGCGGGCCCGCAGCGTTCCCTCCACCCGGTCCCAGGTGATGCGGGGGCGAAGCTCGGCGAAGTCGTCGGACGGGTAGCGGCCGGCCAGCATGTCGAGCACGCCCTCGAGCAACGCCGGCGTACAGTCGGCGAAGGGGTAGGCGCCGGCGACTGTATCGGCCACCGCCTCGACGGTGAGCTCCTCGACGGCGCACATGGCCACGATCTGCTGGGCCAGCACGTCGAGCGGGTTGCGGGGGACCTTCGTCTCCTCGATCAGCGCCGCCTTCATGCGCTGGGCGACGACGGCGGCCTCGACGAGATCGCCCCGGAACTTGGGGAAGATCCGCCCGCGTGACGGTTCGCCCACCCGATGGCCGGCCCGCCCGATGCGCTGGAGCCCGCTGGCCACCGACGAGGGCGACTCCACCTGCACGACGAGGTCGATGGCGCCCATGTCGATGCCCAGCTCGAGGCTGCTGGTGGCCACCAGTGCGGGGAGCGTGCCGGCCTTGAGAGCGTCCTCGATCTCCAGCCGCTGCTCCCTGGCCACCGAGCCGTGGTGGGCCCGCACCAAGACCCTGCCTTCTCGCCCAGATGGAGCCCCTTCCCCATCGGGCGCAGTCGCGGCCAGGTCGTTCAGGCGCGCGGCCAGACGCTCGGCCAGGCGGCGGGAGTTGACGAAGATCAGCGTGGAGCGGTGCGACTCGATCAGGTCGAGCAGCACCGGATGGATCGCCGGCCAGATCGAATGACGGGCTTCGGGGTCGCCCGCCGCCGGTCCCGACAGGACGTCGCCGTCGTCGATCGGCTTGCCCATCTGCGACATGTCCTCGACGGGCACGATCACCTGCAGTTCCAGGGGCTTGCGCACGCCGGCGTCGACGACGGTGACCGGCCTCGACCGCCACTCTCCCGTCTCGGGGTCGAGCCGGCGGCCACCCAGGAACCGGGCGATCTCGTCGAGCGGACGCTGGGTGGCCGAGAGGCCGATGCGCTGAGGCGATCGGTCGGTGATGCGCTCGAGGCGTTCCAGCGACAGCGCCAGATGGGCACCCCGCTTGGTGCCCGCCACCGAGTGGATCTCGTCGACAATCACCTGCTCGACCGAGGCCAGCATCTCGCGGGTCGCCGACGTGAGCATGAGGTAGAGCGACTCCGGGGTGGTGATGAGGATGTCGGGCGGGTGGCGAACCAGGTCGCGCCGCTCCGACTGCGGGGTGTCGCCGGTGCGGGTCGCCACCGAGATCGAGGGCGCGGCGAGGCCCCGGCGGCCGGCCTCCACGGCCAGGCCGGCCAACGGGGCCCGCAGGTTGCGCTCTACGTCGTAGGTGAGCGCCTTCAGCGGGGAGACGTACAGGACCTTGCACCGACCCCGGGCGGCGTCGTCCGGCTGCGGGCCGGCAGTGATCAGCCTGTCCAGGCACCAGAGGAACGCCGCCAGGGTCTTGCCCGAGCCGGTGGGGGCCAGCACCAGCGTGTGTTGGCCCTGGCTGATGGCAGCCCAACCCTGTTCCTGGGCGGCCGTCGGCGCGTCGAAGGTGGCCTCGAACCACGCCTGGGTGGCGACGGAGAAGCGGTCGAGCGAGCCCACGCCGGCCAGGGTACGGCCCGCACCCGGCTCGGTCGGGGCGGGCGCCGGCCGGTGAGGCCGGCTCAGGGCTGGAAGCGGTACCCGACGCCTCGGACGGTGGTGACCCACCGGGGATTCGTGCAGTCGATCTCGATTTGCGCCGGACCCGGCGGATGTGCTCGGTGACCGTGTCGGGGTCCTGCCACGCTGTGGATGAGTTCCAGACCTTGGCCAGCGAGATCCTCAGCCTCTTCGTCCTGGCCGTGACGCCACTGCTATCACCCAGCTCATCGGCCAGTTCCTCGCGGAGAGCACGCCCGTAGCCGCATCCCTCGTGCTCGGAGGCGTGGGTGTCTGCCTTGTGTCACTGCCCGGACGCATCGAGAACGCCCGCTGGAGAGGCGATGTGGCCGCAACACCCTTCACCGAACCATTGGCCAGTCCCTGAAGGAGGACGCTGTGACCGCACTCGACACCAAGAGGATCAGCCGGATGGCCGTCCTCTGCCTCATCGTGGCGTTCCTGATCGTCGTCGCGTCCTTGTTGCTGACTGCGGCCCGGCTCCGCCAGCGCGAGGGCGACGGCACGGCCAGCGTCAGACCGCTGGGTATCCCCATGTTCTCGGCCGAGCGGGAGGGCAACACGTCCCAGCTGAACCCGGGTGCCGGCGTGCTGCTCGTGCTCGTCGGGCTGCCGGCGTTGGGCGCCGGCACCATGCTGTTCCAGGCCCGCAACCGCTGACGGCCGGTCCCAGGCGGGGGCCTCCGGCGGTACGGTGGGTGGCATGGAACACGTCAGGTGGCAGAACCGACCGTGTCTCCGCCGGCCGGTCCTGTTGGCCGCCTTCGAGGGATGGAACGACGCCGCCGACGCGGCATCGAGCGCGGCCGGGTACCTCAAGAACCGTTGGGGAGCGCGGCCCTTCGCCAGCATCGACCCCGAGGAGTTCTTCGACTTCTCTGCGACCCGGCCTCAGGTGAGGCTCACCGACGGCATCACCCGGGAGGTCGTCTGGCCCACCAACGAACTGTCGGCGGCGTCGTTACCCGAGTCGGCGCGCGATGTGATCGTCCTGTGCGGCTCCGAACCTCAGCTGCGGTGGCGCACGTTCTGTGCCCAGGTCCTGGGGGTGGCCAACGAGTTGGGCGCCGAGCTGATTGTCACCCTCGGCGCCCTGCTGGCCGATGTCGCCCACACTCGGCCGGTGCGGGTCACCGGCACCGCCGCCGACCCGGCACTGGCGAACCAGCTCGGCCTCGAACGCTCCACCTACGAGGGCCCTACGGGCATCGTCGGGGTGCTGCACGACGCCTTCCGCACCGCCGAGGTTCCGTCGGCCTCGCTCTGGGCGGCCGTTCCCCACTACGTGGCGGCCACGCCGTCGCCCAAGGCCACGCTCGCCCTCGTCAGGCAGACGAGCTCTCTGCTCTCCACCCCACTGGTCACCGCCGATCTCGAGCAACGGGCGGTCGACTACGAGAACCAGGTGAGTGAGGTCGTCGCCACCGACGACGACGTGGCCGCCTACGTGCGCCGGCTGGAGGAGACGCTCGACACCGCCGCCGACAAGGCGCCGCTCGAGCCCCAGTCCGGCGACGTGCTGGCCGCCGAGTTCGAGCGGTTCCTTCGCGAGCAGGGCGGCGACTGACCGAGGCCGGGCGCGGACGAGTTGCGTGCAGCCGGCCTCCCCCACGGCCGGACTGTGGAAAGACGGATGTGGGTACACGGGCCGCATGATCAGGCGATGGGTTTCGAGGACAGTGGTCCTGGCGGTCGGCGGCCTCATCTGGCGCGAGGTGACCGAGCGTCAGGCGCAGCAGAACGGGCCCCAGCGGAACGCAGCAAGACTCCGTCGCTGAGGGCGCCGGCCATCGCGGGCCGCCGCCTCAGCTGGGAGGCGAGCTCTGCCAGACCGGGCACAGCCGTTGCGCCGCCGCCCGGTCCTGCGCCCCCATGACGGAGGAGACAACGAAGTGGTCGGCGACGGCTCCGATGACGGCTCGCCGCTCCTCGATCTGCATCTCGCTCCATGACGCGCCGAGCGCCTCCGCCGACGCACACAGCTCCAGCTGGCGGGCGAGCAGCTCCTGACTGGCAAGGTCCGAACCGGAGGCCTCGGCCCGCTCCTCCAGCTCCTCTTTGAGTTGCCGCCACGCCTGCCCGTTGAGCCGCCCGTCCCGCCACAGAGCGGGCTCGCTGTTTCGGGGGTTCCCGCCGGTGATGGCGTCGGTGACGAGTGCAGCCACCGCCTCACGATCCCGGGCGACCCGGTTCGCCCGCAACTCGACCGATGCCGCGAACCCTGGGTCGCGGATCCGCCCCAGGACGGCTTCGACGGCTGCGTCGTCGGCAAGGTCGGCCCGGATGCTCACCCCCGAACATCCTCCGGCCCCCCGCGACGGGCACCGGTAGGAGGCGTGAACCGGAGTTCCCGTCCGCGCTGCACCCGTTAGGCGGCTGCCGCACCGCCAACAGCGGAGGAACCCGGTGAGGAGGTACCGCCGCTCCCGCTCCTGAGCCCCCCGTGCGTCGGGCCGCTTACGGCCGCGCCGGATGGCCACCAGTCGTTCGTGGGTCACCCGGTCGATGATCGCCGGTGGCACCTCGGCATCGACGGGACCGTCGGTGTGGGCCAGGCCGGCGAGACGCGGCTGGACGAGGAGGCCTGACAATGCATTGATTCGCCACGGCCCCCCGGTTGTGGTCCGTACTCCCCGCGTGTTCCATTCGTCGACAATTGCGGTGAGCGTCTCGCCCTGAATGATCCTGGCCGCCGCATCACGGATCAGGTCGGCTTCGTCGGTGACCAACGAACGACGGTTCTGGGTATGCCCGAAGCCTCGGCGTCCCCGAGAGTCGAGCCCCACGGTGCTCACCAGACGCACGCGCAGGCGAGGGGACCGACGAGCGCGCAGCTCCTCGGACGTATGACGCGTCGGTGTACTCCGGTTCTTTCCCGCATGGGTCTCCGACATGCGTACGGAGCCGGGCGCCGAGCCGGATGCAACCGCGCCGCTGACCCGTTGCACTTAATACTTTATGTTCTGATGTCATGCTCTGCCCGGGCATTCCAGTAGAACAATGTCACTTCTCTTAGATGCCAATTCGGGGAACCACTACTCTTCTATTGCTCTAAGGCGGCGCGTGCAATACAGTGCGGCCCGGCCGAGAGACCGGTCACCACTTGCCCCAGAGCCGCAGCCCGCACCGCCACACCCTCGCCGTTTCGACACGACCACCTACCCAGGGGGATGAGTATGCAGTTGCTGCCGTGGAGGCGCTCCACGGATGAGCGAGGACAGGCCACCTTCTCGCTGATCATCGTGATCGTGGTTGTAGCGGTGGCCGTCATCCTCCTCCAGCGCACGG
>Ga0183260_10000175_pt1 | contig 48734 bp, 37 predicted proteins | sample AntDrymUQ4972206_2_FD_129768 | JGI IMG/M metagenome (GOLD analysis project Ga0183260, IMG submission 129768) | Polar desert sand microbial communities from Dry Valleys, Antarctica - metaG UQ497 (22.06) (version 2) (version 2) | ecosystem: Environmental > Terrestrial > Soil > Desert | place... | reverse complement strand
GCTCGGCGTCGCCGAGCCGGAGATCCAGACCGCGGGTCCGAATCAGATCTCGATCGGCCTCCCCGATGTCGCCAACGCCGATCGTGCGATCGAGCAGGTCGGGACGACCGCGCAGCTCCAGTTCTACGACTGGGAGCCGAACGTCGTCGGCCGCGACGGCAAGGTGCTCGGCCGCGACGGCGCGTCTTCACCCGAGACCGATGTGCAGGTCCCGAGTCTCTTCGACGCTGTCGTTCGCGCCGGGCGGGTGCGCCCGCTGGCTGAGCCGGAGGACATTCCCGCCAGCGGGCCGTCGACCGCGGCCAAGCGGGCGCCGGGCGGCGCCAACCAGTACTACGACCGCCAGAACGACAGCGCAGGCGAGGAGAAGTACTACCTCTTCGGCCCCGATCGCAAGCTGATCGCGGGCCCCGACGCGAGCTGTAAGGAGCTGCTCTCGGACTTCGAGAGTCGCGCCAAGCGCGGCGCGAGAAGCGAGAACCGTCAGCCGGCGAAGGGCAGCGCGTGCGCGAAGGAGCTGCGTGCGCTGGGCAGCGCCGGACCGCCGGCGAAGAGCCAGGTGCGCAAGGTTCCGCGCGGGGTCGTCGTGGTCAAAGGCGAGCGTGAACCCCCGACAATCTGCCGGAGGAAGCCCCCTTGCTACTACGTGATCGAAGATGACTCCGAGCTCTCTGGCGCCGACATCGTCAGGCCCCAGCAGAACTCGAGCAACGGCGAGCCCGTCGTCTCGTTCCAGTTCACCAAGAGCGGCGCCAAGGAGTTCGAGCGGGTGACCCGGCGGATCGCCGTACGTGGCTCAGAGCAGATCCTGCCAGCCGGTGTCGACCGCGACCGGGCGCTGCAGACGTTCGCGATCGCCCTCGACGATGAGCTCGTCTCGCGCGCGTCGATCGACTTCGTCAAGAATCCCGAGGGGATCGACGGGCGCACCGGAGCGGAGATCACCGGTGTCGGCAATCTGCAGCGGGCGCAGGACCTCGCGAACAACCTGCGGATCGGCGCGCTGCCGATCACGCTCAAGCAGATATCGCAGACACAGATATCGGCGACGCTCGGCAAGCAGGCACTCAACCAGGGCCTGCGCGCGGCGGCGGCGGGGCTGGCGCTGACGCTGCTCTTCCTGCTCCTCTTCTACCGCGTCCTGGGGGCTGTGGCGGCCGTCGCGCTGCTCACCTACGCCGTGCTGCTGTTCATGCTCGTCAAGCTGATCCCGGTCACGCTGACGCTGCCGGGGATCGCTGGGTTGATCCTGACGCTCGGCGTCGCCGCCGACGCCAACATCGTCATCTTCGAACGGATCAAGGAGGAGGCGCGCTCAGGCCGCGCGATCCATGCTGCGATCGCGACCGGCTACGCGAAGGCATTCCACACGATCCGCGATGCCAACACGGTCACGCTGCTTGTCGCCTTCGTTCTCTTCATGCTCGCGACGGCGGGCATCAAGGGCTTTGCGCTGACGCTCGGCGTCGGGACGCTGGTGTCGCTCTTCACCGCGGTGCTCGCGACGTCGGCGATCCTCGGGACGATGAGCCGGTCGGCGCTGCTTCGCTCGAAACAGGCGCTCGGCGCCGGCAAGGAGCACATCCGTTGGGCGTTCGACTTCACGGGCTCGTCGAGGTTCTTCTTCTCGATGTCCGGCGTGATCCTTGTCGCGGGGGCGCTGGCGATCGCAGGCCTCGGGATCCAGCTCGGCATCGACTTCGAGTCTGGTACGCGGATAAAGAGCCCGCTCGAGCGCAGCGCGAGCGTCGCCCAGGTACGAGAGGCGCTCGCCCCGAGCGGCCACGGCGACGCGCGGATCCAACAGCTGAACGAGCCCACGCTCGGCCGCAACGTCTTCCAGATCTCGATCGGGTCGCTGCAGCCAGATGACGTGACGAAGGTACGCGACACGCTCGACGAGAGATTCGGCGTCAGGCAGGCGGACTTCTCCTCGACCTCGATCGGGCCGACCTTCGGCGCACAGATCGCCAAGACGGCGCTGATCGCGGTGATCGCCTCGCTGCTGCTCATCTCGGGCTATATCGCCTGGCGCTTCCAGGCCAAGTTCGCGATCCCAGTGCTGATCGCCCTCGCGCACGACCTTCTGATCACCGCCGGCATCTACGCGCTCACCGGCCGCGAGGTGACGACCTCGACCGTCGCGGCGTTGCTGACGATCCTCGGGTACTCGCTCTACGACACGATCATCGTCTTCGACCGGATTCGCGAGAACGTCCCGCGGATGCCGCGCGCGACCTTCTCCCAGGTCGTCAACCGCTCGATGTCGGAGGTGCTGACGCGCTCGCTCGCGACAAGCTTCTCAACACTGCTGCCGATTGCCGCGCTGATGCTCTTCGGCGGCGAGACCCTGAAGGACTTCGGGTTTGCGCTGCTCGTCGGCGTCGCATCGGGCACGTACTCATCGATCTTCATCGCCGCGCCCGTCCTTACTGCATGGAAGGAGCGCGAGCCGGTGTACGTGCGCCGGCGACAGGTCGTGATCGAGGAGCACGGCTACGTCCCCCCCTACGCTGACGAGGACCTTGCCGGCGATGAAGTCGCGGTACGGGAGCGCGCTCGCCGCGCACGCGCGGAAGCGCGCAACGCCGAGCGCGCCGCGGCTGCCCGGCAAGGTGCTCCAGCCGGCGACGCCGCTGGGCGCAGGGGCGCTCGCGCTTCCGAGCCCGCCTACGCGGAGCCGCCGTCGCGTGACCGGGCGGGGGCCGCCGCGGCCGGTCCACCGGTTGGCAGCGTCGGCGCGCGCGCTGGCGGCGCACCCGTTCCTGATCCAGGCGCGGTGGGCGCGCCCGCTCGGCTGCCGGGGCACTCCGACGAGCTCGGGCCCGCCGTCCCAGGGGCGGACGGTGGGGCGGCAAGTCCGGGCGAGTCCCAGCGCCAGAAGGGCAAGCGCCGCAAGAAGAGGCACGGTCGCTGATGAGCATGCTCGTCTGGGTGATGATGGGGATCGCGATCTGGCACTTCGCGGTGTTCGTGCCGGATCGCTTCTGGGGAGGGATCGTCGGTGCATTCGGGGCTGCGGCCACCGGCTCAGCCCTGTTCGGCTTTGTCGTCGCCGGCTTCGACATCCCGGGGCGCGATGACACAGAGCTCGTACAGGCGCTGATCGCTGTTCCCGGTGCGCTGCTCGGGCTTGCCGCCTGCTATGCCTACGGTGCGAGCCGCGAGGGCCCCGGTGGCCACGTTGCATTCGCCGGGGGCGGGCCGTCCGCGCGGGGTATCGTTTCCTCAATGGCAGCGAGGCGCGGCACAGGCAGTAACACGGGGTCCTGGCGCCGCACGCGCGAGGGCGGGGCGGAGGGCCCGCCGGAGCCGGATCCCGCGTCAAGCCCAGACCCTGTGCAGGAACCGGGCGCGCCTGCCGCGCCGCCTTCCCGCCCCGCGTCGCGTTCCGGACCCGCGTCGCGTTCCGGACCCGCGCCGGCCCCCCCAAGAGAGCCGGGTCAACCGGCGAGCGCGCGACAGGCACCGGTTCCACCACCGACCACCCGGCCGCCGAGCGAGGAGCACCAGGCTCGGATGCAGCCGACGCAAGCTGAGCGGGGCCCCCCGCGACCGGCCCAAGCTGGGCCTCCCTCGAGGCCCGGCCATGGCTCCGGAGCGCCGGTGGTGCCGACCCCGCCGGACCGGCGCGGTCCGCTGACCCGCAGTGACGTTTACACCCGGCCGATCGTCGCCGGCCGCGAGGTTCGCGAGAACCCCTTCACGCGGTTCCGCGAGCGGATCCGCGCGCTGCTGATGAGCGATCTCGATCGCGAGGAGGCGGAGGTCGACGAGCTGCTTGACATGGAGCCCGGCCCCACCCGTACGAACACCGTGGCGGTCATCTCGCCCAAGGGCGGCGTCGGCAAGACCACCAACACCTTTCTGATCGGCAACCTGCTCGCGAGCCACCTCAAGACACGGACGATCTGCGTCGACGCAAACCCGGACTTCGGCACGTTGGCAGCGCTCGCGCCGGACCATTTGCGGGCGGGGAGCTCACTCGCTGATCTGCTCCACGATCTCGACCAGGTCACCTCCGCCGCGCAGCTGCGCCCATACGTGTCGCCGCTCCCGACTGGGCTGCATCTGCTCGGCGCACCGGCGAGCGCCGAGCTGATGGCCCAGATGACCCCGGACATGTACGGCACCCTGCTGAAGTTCCTGGGCCAGTACTACGAGGTCGTGCTGCTGGACCTCGGCACGGGGATCACCGGCCCGATCGCGCGCTTCGCGATCGAGCACGCCGACCAGACGGTTGTCGTGACGACGCCAGAGTGGATCACCGCGATGAACGTCCTCGGAGCGTTGCGCCACCTCGAGCACGAGCAGGTCACGCTTGTCCTCAACCAGGCGCGACCGAAGCATGCCGGTGACCGGGAGGTCATCGAAGAGCAGTTCCGCGGCCAGTGGATTGGCAACCGCGTCACGATTCCCTACGACGAACGCCTGCGGACGATGTTGGACTCCGGGACCTACTCGCTTGAGGAGCTCAGGCGTGAGACGCGCCTGCCGATCAAGCGTCTCGGGCTCGTAGTCGGCCGCCAGCTGCTCTGAGCTGCTCCCTCCAGACTCGGGCGCACGGCTTCCGTCACCCTCGAGCACCACAATGGCGCTGTGGCCTCCGCCGACATGCGCTGGACCTGCAGTCCCTACTCGGTCGCCGCCGCTGACCGGCTGGCGAGTGCGCTCGGGCTCTCGACGACGACCGCGACGATCCTCGTCAGGCGCGGCTACGACAGCGTCGAGGCGGCCCGCGGCTTCCTAGCGGCGGACGACCGACACGATCCGTTCCTGTTCACCGACATGCGCTTGGCCTGCAACTCCATTCTCGGGCACGTCGCAGCTGGGTCAGCGATCGCCGTACACGGCGACTACGACGTCGACGGCATCTGCTCGACGGCGATCATCGTGCGGGCGCTTCGGAGGCTCGGCGCAGATCCCTCGTGGCACCTTCCCAGTCGCTTCGACGATGGCTACGGGATCTCGCCGCGGACGGTCGACCAGCTGGCCGCGGATGGCGTTCGTCTCCTGATCACCGCCGACTGTGGTATTACGGCTGCGGCAGAGGTGGAGCGGGCGATCGGTCTCGGCGTGGAGGTGATCGTGACCGATCATCACCGAGCCGGCGATCTGCAACCGGCCGCGCCGATTCTGCACCCGGCCGCCGGCTACCCGTTCGCCGATCTCTGTGCGGCCGGCGTCGCACACAAGCTCGCGGAGGCGCTGCAGACATGTGCCGGGAGCGATCCGGCACTTGCCGACGACGATCTCGACCTTGTCGCCCTGGCGACGATCGCCGATGTCGTCGCCCTCCGCGGCGAGAACCGCCGCCTCGTCCGGTCCGGTCTGCGGGCGCTAGGGCGCACGCGCAAGCCCGGACTGCGCGCGTTGATGCGCGTCGCCCGCGTCGACCCCGGCGAGGTCAGTGCGCAGCTCGTCGGCTTCCGGCTCTGTCCCAGGATCAACGCGGCGGGCCGGCTCCAGCGCGCTGACGCCGGGCTCGAGCTGGTCCTCACCGAGGACGAGGATCGCGCCAGCGAGGTCGCCGATGAGCTCGAGTCGCTGAATCGCGAGCGCCGCGACATCGAGACCCGCATCACCTTTGCCGCCGAAGCGGCGCGGGCCGAGCAAGCCGCGGCACCCTTGTACGTGCTCGCCGGTGAGGGTTGGCATCCCGGCGTCATCGGTATCGTCGCCTCGCGGATCGTCGAGCGCCACCATCGGCCGTGTGTGCTTGTCGCCCTCGATCGTGGCGTCGGCCGCGGCTCCGGACGCAGCATCGCCGCCTATGACCTGCACGCGGGGCTACGGGCCTGTGCCGCTCATCTGCTGCGCTTCGGTGGCCATCGCGCGGCCGCCGGTCTCGAGATCGAGGCAAGCGCGGTCGAGGACTTTCGCCATGCCCTGACGGCGCACGCCGCCGCCGCCCTCGCGCCAGCCGATTTACAGCCACTGGAGCCGATCGACGCGATCGTCCCTGGCGGTGCGCTTGGCGTCTCGTTGGCCGAGGAGCTGACATCGCTTGCGCCCTTCGGGCACGGGAACCGCGAGCCGACGCTGCTCTTGAGGGCGGCGAGGATCGCCGACGTCACGACGATGGGACAGGACGCCCAGCACCTGCGCTTCACGGTGACCGGCGGTGGCGCCCGCGCCCGCGCCGTCGCCTTCCGCACCGCGCCGAAGCTGCTCAGGGACGCCGCCGAGGCACCCCACGATCTCGCCGGGCGGCTCGAGCTGAACGCCTGGAACGGGACGCTCGAGCCGCGTCTCGTGTTGCGCGCGGTTTGTCAGACCGAGGGCGGTGAGTGCCGGGTGCTGGGGGAGGAGGGTCCGTTCTGGGCCGAGTTTCACAAGCATCTACAGGGCGAGGCCCCGGCATCCATGGCCCCGGCATCCATGGCCCCGGCTGCCGAGCCGCGCCGGACACTGTGCGATCGCCGCGGCGAGGGGTTCGCCGGCGTTGCCGCCGACCTCATCTCGAGCGGCGAGAGCGTGGTCGTCATCTGCGCCGATGTTCGTCGCCGCAGAGACGGGCTCGAGCGCTTGGTAGCGGGCTCGGCGCGCTGCGGAGGGACCACCGAGCAGGACGTCATCGGCTCGGAAGGCGCACGACTTGCCGTGATGTCTTGGGACACTTTGGCGGCCGCTCCGACCGTTGCCAGTCGCTTCGATCACCTGCTCGCGCTCGACCCGCCCCCGTCGTTGTCGGGTGAGGCGCTGCTCGCAGCCGCTCCGGCGCGCCGCGGCGCCGGGTTCGCGCACCTCGGCTGGGGCGCGGCCGAGGCAGAGTTCGCGCTTGCTGTCGTCGAGGAGCAGCTTGAGCTCCGGCCACCACTGACAGACCTCTACCGCGCGCTGCGCGCGCTGTCGCCCTCCCAGCAGCCGCTCTCAGGGGAGCTGTTGCGCGGCGCCTCGTATCCGCGCTCGCCGTTGCTCTGCGCGCGCCTGGTGCGGGTCCTCACAGAGCTTGGTCTGCTGTCGTACCGGCCGTCTGATCGCGCCTACCAGCTACTCGACTCCCCTCCGACGAGCCTCGAGCGCTCGCCGACATTCGTTGCCTGCGGCGAGCTCCTCCACGAGGCGAAGCGTTACCTGCGCGAGGCCGCCCTGCCGCGTCCCGGCGCCGGTGTCCAGCCGGTCCCCGCGACCGTTGCCGGATAGGCCCTGGGGGCGGCAAAGCGCGAGGAATCGCGCGGGGGTGGGGCTACACTCGAACTATGGCCAAAGCACCGAGATCCAATCAGGTCTCTCAGCCTCCCGACCCCGTGCGCGGCCCCGACGCGCGGAGGACGGACGAGCGACTGAGCCGCGCGGTCGCGGCACAACCAGCGTCGCTGCGCTCGCCCGACGGGTCGACGGCTGCGGTGGGCGCTGGCAAGCGGAAGCTCGCGAGAGCACAGACCGACGGGCGTGCGGCGGCTGCCACTGTGGTCGAGCCGGTGTTCGGGCACCAGCCCGTCGACCATGCCACCCACCACGCCCCCGCCCAGACGAGCGGCCTGACCGAGGCAGAGGGTGTCCTGCTCGGCGATCTCTTCGCGGTCATCGAGGAGCACGCCAGCGCCGCCTCTGAGCCGATTGACCGCCAGGTCGTCGAGCGGGCGTTCGTCTTCGCCTGCGAGCGTCACGCCGATCAGCGCCGGCGCTCGGGTGAGGACTTCATCGTCCACCCCGTCGGGGTCGCGAAGATCTGCGCGGGCATGCGACTCGACACCGCGACACTCTGCGCGGCGCTCCTCCACGACACGGTAGAGGACACGAGTGCCTCACTCGAGGAGGTCGGCGCGGAGTTTGGAGACGAGGTGGCGACGCTCGTCGACGGGGTCACGAAGCTGACCGGGATCACGTTCCAGAGCCACGACGATCGTCAGGCGGAGAACTACCGCAAGATGATCGTCGCGATGGCCTCGGACGTGCGGGTCATCTTGATCAAGCTCGCCGACCGCCTGCACAACATGCGCACGATCGAAGCGATGCCGCGCCAGAAGCAGCAGGAGAAGGCCAAGGAGACGCTTGAGATCTTTGCCCCGCTTGCCCACCGCCTCGGTATTCACGCGATCAAGTGGGAGCTCGAGGATCTCGCCTTCACGACGCTGCACCCACGCAAGTACCAGGAGATCAAGGGCCTGGTCAACCAGCAGCGCGAGGAGCGCGAGGGCTACGTCGCCCGGGCTGGCGGATATCTGCGCGCCGAGCTGGAGGCGGTCGGGATCGACGCGGAGATCTCGGGCCGTGCCAAGCATTTCTACTCGATCTACTCGAAGATGACGAAGAAGGGCCGCGAGTTCAACGAGATCTACGACCTCACGGCGATGCGCGTGCTTGTCGGCTCGGTAAAGGACTGCTACGGCGCGGTCGGTGTCATCCACTCGCTCTGGAAGCCCCTTCCCGGCCGCTTCAAGGATTGGGTGGCGATGCCGAAGGTGAACAGGTACCAGGCGCTGCACACGACGGTGATCGGCCCCGAGGGACGCCCACTGGAGATCCAGATCCGTACGCGCGCGATGCACGACACAGCCGAGTACGGCATTGCCGCGCACTGGATCTACAAGGACCCGATGCTCGCGGCCGGCGACACAGTCTCGAAGGGAGCCGACGACAAGGTCGGCTGGCTCAAGCACATGCTCGACTGGCAACAGGAGCTCAACGACCCCCATGAGTTCGTCGAGGGCCTGAAGGTGGACCTCTTCGAGGACGAGGTCTTCGTCTTCACGCCGAAGGGCGAGGTCAAGTCGCTCGCCGCCGGCGCCACGCCGCTGGACTTCGCCTACGAGGTCCATACGGATGTCGGCCACCGCTGCGTTGGCGCCAAGGTCAACGGCAAGATCGTCCCGCTCCATTACGAGCTGCAGTCGGGAGACATCTGTGAGGTCCTGACGTCGAAGCAGGAGCGCGGACCGTCACGCGACTGGCTCGCCCTCGTCAAGACAGCGCGTGCGCAGTCGAAGATCCGTGCGTGGTTCAAGCGCGAGAGCCGCGAGGACTCGGAGCGCGTTGGCCGCGACGTCCTGCAGGAGAACCTCAAGCGCCAGGGGCTGCCTGCTCAGAAGGTGACCGGCTCGCCACTGCTCGCCGACGTGATTCGGGAGATGGGGTTCAAGAAGGCCGAGGACTTCTACGTCGCCCTCGGCCAGTCGAAGATCTCTGGAAAGGTCGTCACGACCAAGATCATGCAGCGCCTGAGACACGGCGAGGCCGCCGTCGAGCCCGCCGGGGCTGCTGACAGTCTGATCTCGGGCAAAAGCGAGACGACCAAGCCGATCACCTCGTCGTCGACCTATGGGATCAAGGTCGAGGGGATCGAGGACGTCATGCTCAGAATCGGCAAGTGCTGTCGGCCGGTTCCGGGCGACGCGATCCTCGGTTACATCTCGCTTGGCCGCGGGATCACGATCCACCATGAGGGGTGCCCAAACGTCAGGGCGCTGATGAAGAACCCCGAGCGCTTCACGAAGGTTTCCTGGGAGGGCGAGGGCGCGACCTCATTTCGTGTCGAGATCCAGATCGATGCATGGGATCGAACTCGCCTGCTCGAGGATCTCTCGCGCACCTTTGCCGAGACCGGCATCAACATCGTCGAGGCCCGCTGCATCGTTGCCGAGCCGATGGTGAAGAACCGCTTCGTGGTCGAGGTTGGCGACACGCAGGCACTAAAGGGCTGCATCCAGCGGCTGCGCAACATCGAGTCTGTCTTCGACGCTTATCGCATCACGCCGACGCGTTAGGCAACACCTATTGACGGCCCCGTCGCCACTATTGTGCGACTCCATCCGCAGACTGCTCTAGACTGCTAGACGGCAGCATGAACGGCTGGCCCTTCGCACGAATCTAAGGCGTGCGTCCGCGGGCTGCACCGAATATTGTCGGTCGACATAATTAGACCGCAAGTTTTGCTGGTGCTCGTCGTTTAAGGAAGGGACAGCAACTCGGATAGCGGTGCTGTGCGCGTTCCGGAGTGCCCGCGGAGAGGCGGGGCGTCGGAGCGCAAGCGGCAGGGGGATGACACAGATGGAGCCAACGGCACAGCAAGAAGCTACGCCACTGACGGGTCTTGTCGAGCGATTGCCTGCGCCTGCGCGCACGCGGAGATTTCATCGAATCCCGCTCGCGAGGGCGATGTTCCGCCCAGCGGCGGCTACGATCGCCGACGCCCAGCGAAGCCCTGCGGGTGTCCGCCAACGCGACACCGCCTACCGACGCGTACTCGCTCTGGCCGACGTCGTCGCGGCCGCGCTGGCGCTGAGCCTGGGCGTCGTCCTCCTCGGGGACAGCGCTCTGCAGCCGGCGATGCTCGCGGCACTGCCGATCGTCGTCCTGCTCAGCAAGGTAGTAGGGCTCTACGACCGAGACGAGCTGCTGCTGCGCAAGACCACGCTCGAGGAGGCGCCGGCGCTGTTCCAGATGGCCACCTTGTACACGCTCCTCACCTGGCTGCTCGAGGGCTTCGTCGTCGCGGGGGACCTGCGCCAGCGCCAGGTCGTTGCGATCTGGGTCGGCCTGTTCTTCTTCACCCTGGTGGCTCGCGCGCTGGCGCGGTCGCTGGCGCGTCACATGGTCACGGTCGAGCGCTGCCTGCTGATCGGCGACGCGACGGCGTACGAGCACATGCGCGGCAAGCTGGCGGGGGGCTCCGGAGTCAAGGCGGCGCTCGTCGGTCGAATTCCACTCCCGGGCCGACGCGGCGGCGAGGAGAACGGCAGCATGCCGGCAGACGGCGTGCTTGGCCGATTGGAGGACCTTCCGCTCGTGATCCCCGGCCAGGACATCCACCGCGTGATCATTGCTCCTCGGGTCGCTGACTCGGAAGGCATGCTTGACGTCATCAGCACCGTCAAGGCGCTCGGCGTCAAGGTGAGCGTGCTCCCGCGCATCTTCGAGGTCGTCGGCTCGTCGGTCGAGTTCGACGATCTCCACGGGGTTCCCGTGCTCGGCGTCCGGCGGTTCGGGCTGACCGCGTCATCGCGGCTGATGAAGCGCGTGCTCGACATCCTTGGGGCCTCGCTCCTACTCGCGTTGGCCGCGCCGTTGCTATTGCTGATCGCCGTCATGGTGGCATTGGGCTCGCGTGGGCCAATCCTCTTTCGCCAGATCCGAATCGGCCGCGATGGACAGCCCTTCTGGATGGTCAAGTTCCGCACGATGGTCAACGGCGCAGACGACCAGAAGGCCGAGCTGCGCGCGCTCAACCAGGCAAACGGGCTCTTCAAGATCGCCGACGATCCGCGCATCACTCGCATCGGGCGCCTGCTGCGACGGACGTCGCTCGACGAGCTTCCGCAGCTATGGAACGTGCTGCGGGGAGAGATGAGCCTCGTCGGGCCGCGCCCGCTCGTGATCGAGGAGGATGGACGAATCGAGGGCAGGCACCGCCGCCGACTGCACTTGACCCCTGGAATGACGGGACACTGGCAGATCCTCGGCTCGTCGCGGATACCGCTCCACGAAATGGTCAAGATCGACTACCTCTATGTCGCGAACTGGTCGATCTGGGCCGACGTAAAGATCCTGCTGCGCACCGTTCCCTACGTGCTCAGCCGTCGCGGGCTCTGAGAGGGAGAGTCGAGGAGAGCGGGTCCCGGCTTCGAGGGCGACGGGTGCTCTGACCGAGTACGGGGTCTGAGCAGCCGATCGCCAGTCAGGCTCGGGCGGACTTCACGCAGATGTAGCGAGCAAAGATCTGATCCTCGCTGTAGTCCCGCTGCTTGATGGCGAAGCCGGCCCTCGTGAGCATTGGCTCGAGCAGCCAGCTGAAGGTACTGCTCTCGTCCCGTACGTGCTCCTCGAGCTCCGCGCGCAACCAACCGTGGTCGACGGTGGTCGTGGCTGCTTCAGACATCCATTGCTCCAAGCGCGCCTCAGCGTCGGACGGCTCAAAGCTATAGACCACGTCCCAGAGCCGCAGGATGCCACCGGGCCGAAGCATGTCGGCGATCCGGATCAGGCCAAGCGCCTTCCAGAAGTCGGGAAGGTGATGCAGCGCGTAGCGGCTGTAGACAAGGTCCGCCTGCTCTCCGCGGTGTTCGTAGGTCAGAACCCTGCGAGCACGCACTCGACGTTCTGCACGTCACTGTGCCGCAGCTTGGCGCGGACGCGCTCGAGCATCACCGGCGAGACGTCCACAGCGACGACCCGACGCACAGCCGCCGCGGCGGCCAAGGCGAACTGCCCAGTGCCCGTCCCCAGGTCGATGACCGTCGAATGCTCGTCGACCCCAAACGCCTGGAGGGCAGCCAGTTCAGCGGCGGCGTCGCCGTCCTCCTTCTGGTCGTACCTAGCGACGTGCGCGGGGTCGAGGTTCTCGCGACCCGCGTGAGCGAGCTCGTTGATCGTCCAAGCCTGCCGGTCCCCGAGCACCTGACACATGGTGCCTGATGAGGCGGGAGCGCTGGGGGTGTTACGTCATCCGTCCCGCGGCTTAGGTCGAACGTAGCGTCGGCCGTCCTTGACCGTGCGTGGATCAGCCGTCGGTGGGGGCTGGTCCCGAGGAGTCGAAGGCGTAACTCGATGACGACGGTGCAAGATCCTGTGACGGCGGGGCAGCTGCCGAGTCGGTCAGCGCCGCTGTAGGGCCGATTCCGATCTGGTCCAGCGCTGGAGGCGTGCCTGCTGTCGTGTCGCCTGAACCCGTCGCCGTGTCCGACGGCGCGGTCGCGCTGGCAAGCGCCCCGACTGCGGTCAGGATCGCCGGGGCGACCGCATCGGACGGCGCCTGCCCGGCTGCGATGGCCGACTCGCGCGATACCCCCGCCTGATCGGATTGCCCCGCGCTCGACGGAGTCAAGGCGTCACCTGCGTCGGCGGGCAATGGAGCGGCGCTTGACTGGTCCGGACCGCTGGGGGTGAGCGTCGCTGAGTCAAACGTCGCCCCTGGTGGCGCGACCGCCGCCACTGGCGGGGGCTCTCCACTCTGCTGGGTGGGCGTCGGCTGCGAGCTACCGTCGGAGCGCCTATCGACGTCGCCATCAGCGGGCCGATTCCGGCTGGCCGCGCTCGACTGGTCGTCGCCGGCGACAAGCGCCGCGGCCTCTGCGGCTCCTGCGCGCGCCGACTCGGGGGCGGTCGACCGGATCGCCGCCCCGCCGCCGATCATCGCGGCCGAGGCAATGATCGCCACGGTCTTGCTGAGGATTGGCGCCGCGGACTCGACCTGGGCAAGGGTGGCGGGCAGCAGGCCCGTCGCAGCCTGCTGGACCCCCGCGGCGCCACCCCCGCTGGCCGTTTGCGCTGAACCTGAGCCGGCGCTCGAGAGCGAACTGGCCCAGTGGCGCAAGAAGGCGGGGAACGGCAGCAGGGCGGCGACTCTCGACCGCTTGCTGCTCCGGTCGATGACGACTACGCCGAGGGCGTGCGCGCGCTGACGGCATGCCCTGCAGCGCCGGACGTGGCGATCAAGCTTGTGTCGGTCACGGGGCGATTCGACGCCGGCGGCATGGCGCGCGATCGCGCTCACCATCGCCGCGCAACGCGCTCCGCTGTCGAGCTGCTTGTACTCGTGGTGGAGGCGTCGCCTGGCGCGGAACAGGGTGCTCTCGACCGCCGATGCGCTCAGCTGCATTCGCTCGGCGATCTCGCGATAGGAGAGGCCGTCGAGCTCGCGCAAGACGAGAATTCGGTGGTGTGTCTCAGAGAGCTCGGCAAAGGCTCCCTGGAGCTGGGCCAGGCGCTCCTTGTCGAGCACAGCAGCCTCGGGCCGCGACACCCTGGCGATCAGCCGGCGGAGGTCGCCGCCTGCGAGGACACCCTGGCCGTCGAGCGACACCTCGGCCGCGCGCGCGCGGCCGCGGAAGAGGTCGATCGACGCGTTCTTCGCGATCTCAAAGATCCACGGCTTGAACTTGATCTCGGCATCAGTCGCGCCGAGCCGGCGCAAGGCAGACAGGAAAGCCTCCTGAGTCAGATCCTCGGCGCGCCCGTAGTCATCGACGAGCCGGTGGATGTACGCACGGACGGGCCGGCTGTAACGGCGGTAGAGCTCCTCGAAGGCCGCCGCGTCTCCCTCACGCACGGCGGCGACAAGCTCGTCGTCCCGTAGTCCCTCCACGGCGCTTGCCGCCGACAGCGCGTTCACCTTCCAGCCTCCATACCTTCCGCTCCCCTGTCAGTCTCCTGCCGGCGCGTACCCTACACCGAGCTGTGTCATATTAGAGTGAGTTGCTCGATCCGGCAATGGCCATCGGCTGCCAGCGCTCCGTCAGGCGGGTAGCTAGCGGCCGATCTGACCGAACCCGCTTCCGACGACGGCCCGTCGAGCGAATGCGCTCAACCGTCAAGCAGTGCGGCACGAAGCGCAGCATGGATCGGTCTTGCCTCGACGAGCGCGGGCGGCGGTCGGCGCGGTGGTGCGGCGGCGAGCGCCTCTGCTAGCTGCTGCTCGTCCCAGACAGGAATGACCTTTCCCTCGTCGGCGAGGGCTTGCGCCAACTCTCCTTGGTGATTGTCGAAATGCTCCCCGGGATGGCGCTTGAGGCGCGGTATCACGACCGGGGTGTGGCCGGCGGCAATCGCGCAGAGGATGCTGCCGACGCCGGCGTGCGTGACGACCTTGTCGGCCCGCTCAAAGTGGTCGAGCATCTCCGGAAACGACATGAAGGCGACTGCACGCCCGACGCCCGCCGGAGCTGGCGAGGGGCCGTGCTGGACAACGAGCTGCTCCGATGGCAGGCGCTCAAGCGCTCGAAAGAACCGCTCGAACTGCATATGGGTCGTGCCGACGGTGACGAAGATCACAGGACGTTTCCGACGCAGCGAGCCTTGCGGCGACCGGCGGCGGCGCGCGGCCACTGGACGAAGAAGCGATCGGCGAGCGGATAGACGAGCCGGCCGCTCGTCGACAGCGAGTCGACTCGGGTCAGACTCTCGACGTAGACCAGCCTTCGTCCAAGCAGCTTGCCGACGAGAAAGAAGGGCACGGCCAGCCCGGCACCGGTAGAGACGATCACATCTGGATCGCGCGCTCGAATCGTCCGCCAGGCGAGTGGAAGGTTACGGATCAGGTTGCGAACGCTGCGGTTGGTCGGACCGCGTGCGATGACGACGTCCTTGCCGGCGAGAAGATGCGTCACGTCTGCGCCCGCGAGCGTGACCCAGGTCGCGCTGAGATCGCGAAACGCTGGTTCGAGCCTTAACATCTGCAGCAGATGTCCGCCCGGGGAGCAGACAACCATGATCCGGGTCGCTAGGGCGGCTCCGCTGGTGTCAGAGCCAGTGCGGATGGCTGTCGTGGCTGCCTCGGGGATCGACGCTCGGCTCATCCGGGCACCGCGCTGGGTGGCTGGCGCTCCGGGCGTCGGGGACGAAGCGCGCGCAGGACAGGCTTTGCGCGCCCCAAGAGAGCTCGTCGTCCGACGGGGGAGAGCTTCGCGGCGAACCGAACCCGGCCGTCACGGTGGTCGACCGGGATGCGCGGGATCGACAACGGGGTCGTGCCGCGTTGAGACCCAAGCGGCAGTGTGAAGGCGAACGAGTAGCCCGCCGCGGCACTCGCCTGCTCGACACGCCTGTCCCAATCACCGAAGGGATAAGCGATCGAGTCACAACGCCCGAGGCGCGCTTTGAGCCGCGCCCTGGAATCGGAGAGCTCTTGCGCGAGAGCCTCGTCGTTCAGCTCCGGTAGATGCGGATGGCGACATGTGTGACTTGCGAACTCAATCCCGGCGGAGGCCATTGTCTCGACCATCGACCAAGTGAGCGAGCGCATGACCGTCGGATGATCGCGGCGCTGGCGCGCGAGCTCCGGCCAGGCGAAGTCTCCGCCATTGTCGAGGTAGGGAGGGAGGACGAAGACGATTGCCTTGAACCCGTAAGACCGCAGCAGCGGGAACGCCTCGGTGAAGTTGTCGCGAAAGCCGTCATCGAAGGTGAGGAACGCCCTCGGGCCATCAAGGCGCTCGCCGGTCGCAAGCGCGACCAGATCTTTGTGGTCGCCGCCAGTGAAGCCACGCCGTTTGAGCGCCGCGAGCTGGCGCTCGAACAGATCTGGCGTCAGCGACAGAATCGGTGGGCCGTCGTCTGCGATCGAGTGGTAGGCAAGGAAGATCGCGCGTCGAGAGCGATTGTCCAACGGGCCGCTGCCCCGCTCGACCAAGCGACTCGCGCGTCGAGAGCGGTTGTCCAAGGGGCCGCTGCCCCGCTCGACCAAGCGGCCTCGGTCCGGGCTTGCGCTCGCACCCTTCAGCTCGCCCGGACCCGGTTCGCGATCGGACTTCACGTCGCTCACGCTGCCACCAGCGCTTGGTAGAGACGGTCGAGCCGGTCGCAGACCTCCTTCTGGCTGAGCCGCTCGGCGCGGACGCGGGCCGCGCCGCCGAGGGCGCGGCGCCGGGGCGCATCGTCGATCAGCGAACCAGTCGCGGTCGCCAGCTCGTCGGCGGATCCCGGGGCGACGAGAACCGCATCGACTCCGTCGGTCAACACCTCGGGCATGCCGCCGACCCGCGTTGCGACGATCGCCAGTCCGTAGGCCATCGCCTCGAGCAACGCGATCGGAAGCCCCTCGGAGATCGATGGGAGCAGGAAGACGTCGCAGCGCGACAGCAGCTCGGCCTTGCGACGGTCTTCGAGCCAGCCCAACCAGCGCAGGCCCTCCGATCCATCAAGGAGCGCGCGCAGCCCAGGCGGTGGCTGGCCCGGCCCCGCCAGCGCGATCCGCGCGTCCGGATGCTGAGCGAGGATCGTGGGGAGTGCCTGCTCGAGTACCTGCCCACCCTTCGCGAGATTCGCAAAGCCGCCGAGATAGAGCAGCTCGACGTTGTCGGCGGTCTTGCTGGCGTCGCCGCGGAGGCTTGTGAGCTGCGCGTCGCTGATCTGCGGCGCGGCGTTCGGCACGACGCCGATCGCGCTGAGGCCAAAGCTCCGTTCGAACTCGCGTGCACCGGCAGCCGACACGCTAAGGACGCTATCGGCCAGCCCGAGGACACGGCGAAAGAATGCCAAGCGGACTCTGTCGAGGCGGACGGCGAATGCGGCGATGTCACCGACACCCGAGTGGACGTGCACGATCACCGGCCGGCGCAGCGCTCTTGCGACGAGCACGCAGACAGCTTTACGGTAGAGGCTGCCGCGAACCGTCGTATGGATGTGAACGATTCGCGGCCCACGGCCGAGACACCACGCGATCAGCTTCACGAGCGATCCAGCGAAGACCAACGCGCGGCCTCCTGAGCCGGGTGGACGCCAGGTCGAGATCGTCTCGAGCCGATACCGCTCGGCGAGCGGCGATGCGAGCAGTCTGCGCTGCACCGCCGGCATGCCGCCGCCGGCGTTTGGGTCGGGGCCGAGGTGGACTACTCGGATCGGGCGCTCGCTGATGGCGTGCCGCCGCCGGCCGCCCCGCCAGCGAGGCGACCGGGGAGGACGTCGCTCGGTCACGCCGGGCTCTTGTCGTAGCGGTCGAGCCGGTAGTTCGGCTCGGTCGCGGAGAGGGCCCGGCTGAGGCTCGTCTGGCGCGCAAGCAGATCGTGGACGTCGTCCCCGTGGAGCGGGCAGGTCCGACTTGCGAAGCGGCCATGGACGGCAAGCAGACTGCCACCTGGGGCCAAGGCCGACTCGAAGCTGCGCAAGGCAACGAGCAGAAGGTCGGCGTTCCAGTAATAGAGGACCTCAGAGCAGATGATCAGGTCGAACATCCCTGTTGGCATGTCCTCTGGGAGCGTGCGTCTTTGCAGCGAGACCCCAGGCGTATCGGCAAGCCGCTTGCGAGCGCGCGCAATCGCCACCCGCGAGACGTCGACGGCCAGCAGCTCGTCGCAGCGCGGCGCCAGCATCGCGGTGAACACACCCTCGGAGCAACCGATCTCCAGGGCGCGCGGAAAGCGGCGGTCAGCTAGCGCGGCCAGCGTGCGCTCGTACTTCGCGCGCTCGTACTCTCGTCTCTCAAAGCCCCACGGATCGCCGCGCCGCGCATAGAGCAGCTCGAAGTAGAGGCGGCCTAGTCTCGATATCACGGCTGTCCTGAGTGCGCTCTGGAGAGGGATCAGGAGCGCGGAAGAGGGTCGTCTGAGGCGCTGGAGCGCGCCGGTGCGTGCGGATCGCGCTCACCCCTCACGGCGGCGCGGTCTCTCAGATAGAGCGCGATCCCGAGCGGGCCGGTGAGCAGCCAGAGAAGGGTCGACGGCACGACCTGCATCTGCTCGCGCGCGGGAGCTCCCTGATGGAGCGAATGGCGGATAAGGTTCGCGTAGGCCCGGATCGTCGCCGCGCGGCCGAGCGCCCGTTTGCTCGCGAGTAGCTCCTGGTAGTACTGAAGCGAAGCCTTGGAGGCCTCGATCGTCGCTCTGACTGGCCTGGATGAGAGGCCACCGGGGAGGTACTTGTTGTAGCCGAGGACCTCGTTGACGAAGCGCGATCGATAGCGCAGGGCAATCCGGTTCCAGACGAGCGCCTCGGTCACGAATCGCCCGAGGTCCTCTGGAAATGGAAACTCTCGCAGCACGTCGGTGCGGAACATTCCCTTTGTATCTCCCCGAACGCCGTACTTGCAACGGATCTCAAGACCGTCCGAGTCGAAGACATCGGCGGGGAACCGTGACCCGACGATCGCTCCGTCGGAGAAAGCGCAGAGGCCCTCGACGTTCGCGAACGAGTCACGCTGGTCGGCTGGAATCGCTTCCCAGTGGTGGATCATGCGCTCAAGCGCATGGCGCGGGTAGCGATCGTCGGAGTCGATCACCGCGCAGTAACGGCCACCTGCATGCTCAACCCCACGGTTGAGCGCCACGTGCTTGCCGCTGTTCGGCTGCTGGAGATAGCGGATCGGGAACGCCGCCTCCCGTGCCCATCCCCGTACCAGCTCGTCCGTCCCGTCCGAGGACCCATCGTCGACGATCAGCCACTCGAAGTCGGTGTAGGTCTGCAAGCAGAGACTCTCGTATAGACGCGGGAGCTCCTGGCAGCGGTTGAAGGTAGGCGTCAGGACCGTGACCGTCAGCGCACGGTCGTCCTCGGTTGCGCCAGCCGCTGCTGGTGGGCGCTGCGCGCTGCCTGCTGTTGGGTGCTGCGCGCTGCCCCGCGGCGATCTCATTGGTCAAGGCCCACATCCGGATGGTACTTTGGCGCGTGCCGCCCTCTCGAAGGCTCAGCGGGCTGACCTATGACCCCGCCGATCACAGTAGCCGTCGTCTCATGGAACACGCGCGAGCTCCTCGGGCGCTGTCTGAGATCGTTCGCCGCCGACGTGCATGCGGGCGTGGCCGAGGTCTGGGTCGTCGACAACAGGTCAAGCGATGGCTCCCCGGAGCTCGTCAGAAGCGAGTTTCCCTGGGCCAGACTCGTCGTGGCCGAGAGCAACCTTGGCTTCGGTCCGGCGGTCAACGTCGTCGCGCGGCAGACGGCATCCGCCTGGATCGCGCCCGCCAATGCAGACATCGAAGCGACTCCGGGCGCCCTCGACGCGCTTCTCCGGGCCGGCGCGGAAGACCCGCAGGCGGGCATCATCGCCCCGAAGCTTCTTCTCCCGGATGGATCGGTCCAACGCTCGGTCTATCCGTTCCCGACGCTGACGACCGCCGCGTTGTTCCACCTTCATCTCTACCGCTTCGATCGGGCCGTCGGGGAGCGGCTTTGCTTGCCGGGGTACTGGGATCGCGAGCGGCCGCGGCGGGCGGATTGGGCGACGGGCGCTTTTCTGCTCGTCAGGCGCCAGCCGTGGAGCACGGTCGGCGGCTTTGACGACGAACAGTGGATGTATGCCGAGGACATAGATCTCGCATGGCGCCTGAGACGCGCCGGCTGGGCGACGCGCTATGAGCCACGGGCTGTCTTCCGGCACGCACTCAGCGCAGCGGCCAGTCAGGCGTTCGGCAGCGACTGGAAGCGCGCAACGCGCTCAACCGTGGCCACCTACGCGTGGATCGCCCGCCGCCGCGGGTGGCGTGTTGCCTGGGCGGTGGCGGCAGCGAATGTCTTGGGCTCGGGAGCTCGCCTGGCCACGCTCAGCGTGCTCGCGCGGGTCTTGGGGGGCCGCTGGGAAGAGCGCCGGCGCAGCGCGCTACACAGCGTGCGCCTGCACCGCCTCGGACTGCGCTCGCGCAGCGCGTTGCTGGGCTCGCGCTAGCCGCGCGGCCTCAGGCTGCGCGCTCGTCGCGCCTGCGATCCGGCTCGGCTGCGGCGGTCGCCGGCTCCAGCGACCGCGGCCGACCTGGACGCGATCGTTCCTCGAGACCCTCGAGCCCCTGCTCGAAGAACCGTTTGCGCCACGTGGACACCGCTTGGCGCGACGCACCGAGACGCTCGGCGATCTCCTTGTTGTCCAAGCCCTCCGAGGCATAGAGGACCGCCTTCGCGCGCACGACGTCGCGCCAGGGGTCCGAGTAGGCCGCGGCGCGGCGCTCGAGCTCACGTCGCTGGGCAGGGGAGAGGACGATGTCGTAGGGGCTCGACCGCGGCACGCCACGTAGTTCTGCGCGGTCGCCACAACTCCTCTTTTATCAGTACGCCACGTACTTTCGTCCACAAGCACTAGGCCAAGACCCATGAGTCGGCTGGACGAATGTACTAGGAAGGGACATAAACGGTCGCGCCGGACCCGGCCGCCGACGACGCATTCGTGGAGGGACTGCCCGAATGCACACGTCTTACAGCCCCGGATCTCGCCGCCCGCCCTCCGGTCGAGGTGCCCGAATCGCCGCGCTGGCCGCCGCCGGCGCGCTGCTTATGTCCCCCGCCGCAGCGGCGGGCTCACCGGCGCCGCGGATCGTCGTAAAAGGCCACGGGCCAGGCAAGGCCGTGGCGGACACCGTCCGGGTCATCGTCGTCGCACGGGGTGACGTATCGAAGGTGTCCTTCTATCTCGATCGGCGGCGGCTCTGGACCGATAGCGCATCTCCCTGGCGCCTCGGCCGCGGCGGGCGACTCAACACGCTGAAGCTGACCAACGGCAAACATCGCCTGAGGGCGCGCGTCAGCTATCGCAGTGGCACGTCGATCAGCGTGGCGAGGACGCTGCTGGTTCGCAACGAGGTGGGACGGCGCAGCGCGGAGCCGGCGCCGCTCAGCGAGCTGCTCGGGATCCCCGCGGCGGCACCGGCGCCCCTTGTCGACGCCGCGCGCAAGAACGGCATCGAGCGCCCGCCAACCGACGGATCCACGCCGGCCGTCAGCTTCCGGGCCCCGCTCCAGGGGGCGACCGTCTCAGGCAGCCTCGGCGATAGCGCCTGCGAGGTATCCGCATCCGACCCGGCTGGGATCAGCCACGTCGACTTCTTCGTCGACGGTTCCGCGCTGAACGTCGAGCGCTACGCGCCCTGGACCTGCGAGTGGAATACCGCGAGCGTCGCCAACGGCGCCCACACCCTTTCGGCGAAGGCGTACGACGCCCTCGGCAACGCCGGGACGGCGAGCGTCGCGGTGACCGTCACCAATGGCACCTCGACGACGCCACCTCCACCGGCGCCGGTCGGGACGGCGACGTTCGCGGACAGCTTTGAGTCGGGAGGCTTCGCGGCGGGCGACTGGTACTACGGCGCCAGCGAGCCCACATATGCTCCAGCACGCGTGGTGACGGCGGCGAGCGCGGGAATCCCTTCGCGCGACGGCAGCTACGTCGCCCGCTTCGAGAGCACGAGCGCGACCAGGAACCAGTCGAAGCTCTTCAAGCACTTCGGGTCAGCGACGGTGGTCGGCGGCGACTACCGCTTCTGGTACTACCTTCCCGCCAGCCTCTCGTATCCGACCGACGGTCAGACCACCAACATCTTCCAGTGGAAGGAGCGGACGGGACCGGGGGGTGCCGTGTCGAATGCCCACTGGTGGATCGAGGTAAAGCCCTACGCCCAGGTGAAGAGCCTCGCTGGTACCTGGCATGGGACGCGCCCGACCCGCGATACGGCGCCGGTCGCCTACGTACGCAACCGGGCCCAGCGAGGAGGCGCCAACTTCATCGCACTGCCGCTCGGCCGCTGGTTCGAGATGCGCGGCGACATGTTCGTCAGCGACAGGATCGACTTCTACATCGACGGCGTCAAGTTCCACACCGGCTACAACAGCGAGTATCGCGTCGGCAAGGTATATGGCTACGAGTGGATCTGGGGCGTCGGCCACTACGGGCCCCCGCTGGGCCCGTACTACGGCGACGCCGCGACCTACCACCGCCGCTAGGGCCAGCCTCGATTGGACGCACCGGGGGTTGCGCCTGGTGCCCGCCCCTCATCGTGAGCGGTAACTCCGCTTCGAATGCCAACCACGAGGCGATGCCGCAGCGGGCGTTCATCGCTCGCTCGGATCGTGGCTTCGGACTCGTGTGCTCACCGTTCGCCATAGCGATAACCCCCCGCGGGGGCCGGGGGTCGGCCGTGGCGGTTCCGGCGCCGGAGGAACGTCCGGGGGCCCGCAACCCTGTCGGGCTACGCCGCCCACAGTTGCACTAGGTCTTCGATGATCGCAAGATCGCGCCGGTTCCGCGTTAGCAATGGGACGCCGTGAACATTGGCGGTCGCGGCGATCGCCAGATCGAGCGCTCGCCGCCTTGGCTGGGCACCGCGTGTGCTGACCGCCGCCGCAAGCCGTCCCCACTCGCGCGCGACGGCGGCGTCAACCGGCAACGGGTCAAAGGTTGCCTCGATCACGCCAAGGCGCTGGCTGCGACGAGCGCGCTCGTCCGCGTCGAACGCGACCAGGACGCCGAAGTGCAACTCAGCGAGCGATGCCGCACTGATCGCTGCCTCGACGTCTCCGGGTTGGTCGGCGCCGATCAGCACCGACGTATCGAGGACGAGGCGCACCAAGCTAGCCCAAGGGGTCGGCGAGCCCCGCGGGGAAGCGATCCAGGTCATCGTCGAGTGCGAGTGGCGCTGGGGTCGCCCACACCCGCCGGAGCTGCGCGGCTGCGACCCAACGCATTCTCGCAGTGGGGCCAAGCTGCGCAACCGGGCGGCCGGCGACCGTGATCGTGAACTCCTCGCCTGCTTCGGCGCGGCGCAACACGTCGCCGACGTTGTTCCGAAGCTCCTTCTGGGGAATCGTCTCCATTTCGCCAGCGTAGCAGTTCTGCTACCTTGCGCCCGGTACCAATGACTGCGAGCGGCCGGCGCCGAGCTAGCATGCGGGAGCGGCCACGATGACCTCTACTTGATCGCCACGCCTGCACCGATCCCGCGCGGCGACGCTCCGGACGGCAGTCCCCCGCGGGGGCCGTTGCGAGTCGCGGTGATCGTGGACTCCCTGACCGCCCCCCGTTGGGTCGAGCAGGTGATCCTCGACGTCGCGGCGGCGGAGTTCGCCGAGATCGTCCTGATTGCTGTCGCACCGCCCCGCCATACCCTCTGGCGGAAGGCGCGCTCGAAGATCACCTCCGGTGTGGCGCTCTTCTCGCTCTACGAACGGCTCGACAAGCGGCTGTTCCGGCGTAGACCCGATGCGCTCGCCCGGGCGGATCTGTCAAGGCTGGCGGAGAGCACGCGGGTGGTGCGCGCTGGGCCTAACCCCTCGACCGACTTCGCGCCAGGTCTCTCGGCGGCGACGATCGACACTATCCGCGACGAGGGCATCGACGTCGCCCTCGCTCTCGGCGACGAGGCCTGCGACGAGCTGGCGTCCGCCGCTCGCTACGGCGTCTGGCGACTTCATCACGGCGACAACCGTGCCTATCGTGGCGGGCCGGCGCTCTTCTGGGAGATGTACGACCACAGCACGATCTCCGAGACGGTCCTCGAGGCGCTCACCATCGACGCCACCAGGGTGATCTACCGATCGTTCTCCGTGACCGATCCGGTATCGCTGTACCGGAGCCGTAACGCCACCTACTGGAAGTCGGCCCAGTTCTTCGTCCGCCGACTGCGTGACCTCGACCGCAGGGGTTGGGAGTACATCTGTTCGGGCGAGGGTCATGGCAACCGCGACGCCGATCCCGGCGACGGAGACGCTCACCTGCTCGGGGCGCAGACGTATGGAAGTCCGTCGAACGCCCAGCTCATCGGCCATCTCGTCCGGTTGGCGCTCGGTCTCCTCCGTCGCCGGATCGTCGGCCTCGTGTTCCGAGACGAGTGGTTTCTCGCCTATCGGCGCCGCCAGGCCGACGACGAGCTGTCGGGCTCGGGGGTCGCGTTCGAGACGATCGAGCCACCGGCCAACCGGTTCTACGCGGATCCATTCGTGATCGAGCACGGGGGGGCGCACTGGCTGTTGTTCGAGGACTACAGCTACAGCGAGCGCAAGGCAGTGATCGCGTATGCGCTGCTTGAAGGTGGCGAGCAGGTCCAGCGCGCCGGCATCGCGCTCGAGTGCGAGCACCACCTCTCCTATCCCTTTGTCTTCGCCTGGGACGGCGAGATCTACATGCTCCCGGAGATGGGGGCGGCCCAGACCGTCGACCTCTACCGCGCGACCGAGTTCCCGCACCGCTGGGAGCGCGAGAGAACCCTGATCTCGGGAACGACGGTTGTCGATCCGACTCTTCTTGTCCACGACGGCCTGTTCTGGCTGTTCGCGAACGTCCCCGTCGCGGGTGCGACCGTTCAGGACGAGCTATGCCTCTTCTGGTCGACCTCGCTCGCTGGCGAGTGGGAGCCGCACCCCGCAAACCCGATCGTCTCCGATGTCCGCCGCGCGCGACCGGCAGGCCGAATCTTCCGCCACGATGGTCATCTAATCCGCCCCGCCCAGGATTGCTCGTTCAGATACGGAAGGGCGGTCGTGCTCAATCGGATCGAGCGGCTCACGCGCGACGACTATCACGAGGTTACGGTCGGCCGGATCGATCCGGACTGGATGCCGGGAATCGTTGCGACGCACACCTACGACGCCAACGAGACCTATGAGGTGCGCGATGCCTCCAAGCCCAGGGTGAAGGCTTTCGGCGCCGGGCGTCCCTAGCCGGGCCGGGCGCGCGCTCCGCCAGCGCTCGCCAGCGTCCTCAGCGCGCGCCTTCCAACCGCTGGCATCGAGCGCGCGACCCTGATGCTCGCCAGCGCCGCCTGGCCGCGCGCCCCGCGCGCGAGCGCGATCGTCTCGAGCCCGCAGTCGTTCTCGGCGAAGCGCGCCTTGTAGGGCTCGCGACCGCGCAAGAGCTTGTACTCGCGGAGGCCGTCGTTGAACGTCTCCCTGAGCGTGTGTGCGAGCAGGACGAAGCCGACCGATTGGCGCTCACCGGAAGGAGCGCGGCCGGCCTGGTAGTACCACTCGGCGCCTCCGTAGCGGAAGCCGTACCAGGCCGCGACCGCTCGCCCGTCCAGCTCCATGACCCACAGGCGCAGCCAACCGCGCTCGAGCGCTGAGGCCGCGAACTCGCGGTGGAACGCCTCGTGCCTGACGAAGGCCGTCGGCTCGCTGCCGTCGGGGTTCCAGCGTGCGCGGTGCAGGGCGAACAGGATGTCGAGATCGCCGTCGAGATCCGCCGGCCCGCTCGTGAGCCGGTAGCGGAGCTCGTGCTCGCGGGCGAGCTTGCGCTCTCGACGTCGTAGCTGCTCACGGAAGTTCGCGCTGCGCGAGGCGACGAACTCGTCCCAGGTCCTGCCTTCGCTTCGAAGCGTTGGGCTGTCCTCGCGGCGCAGGCATGGCGCTCCCAGAGTCGCGCCCCAGGCGTGTTCGCCGGGAAGGGTCTCGCCTAGGAAGATGTCCCAGTCACGGCGGTCGTTCAACGCGTGCCTGAGCGCTGAGGCGGCGACATCGCGATCGGCCGGGGCGCAGACCGGGCCGAGTCGGTCGCCCGGTCCATGGCCGAGGAAGCGCATAGTCCGGATCGGACGCCCGCGGGAGCGGTACAGCGGCAGGATCGTGCGGAGCTTGCCACTGTCGTCTCGTCCAGCCCAGGTCGCGAGCTCGTTCCCGGCGCCGAAGTGGCGCCACCAGATCGATGCCCACTCCCAGGTCGCGAAGACGTTCTCGGAGCTCAGGGCCAGCTGAGCCCACTCGCCGCGCGCGCCATCGAGGTCATCGAGGGGCTCAAGCGCAAGCTCCGCTCCGCTCGCGAGCCCCAGGTCGGGCGCCCGCGCCGATTTGCGCGTCCGCCGCCGCCCCCCAAGACGGGCTTTGATCAGCGGTAGTCGCATCGGCGGGGTGACAAGAGCGCTGGTCTCACCATCAGCGCCCGAGCGTCCCCGCAGGGGCGGGCCGGCGTCCAACGAAGGGAAGGCGCAGTCGCACCGGCAACAGCTCGAGCCGGCTTGCCGCGACCCAATACGGAACTGTGTAGAGCGTGCCGAACGCGAGCAGGGGCAGCGCCGCGTCCGCACGAGAGCCCGGCTGCTCACCGAAGCCGACGAGCCAGAGGACGAATGGCACCGCAAGCCCCAGCGCGAGCCCGGCCGCCGGCCCGACGGCCTCGAAGAAGTGTCGCGCCGGAACGCCGTAGCGACGATGAAACCGCCAGATGAAGATGACGCTGCTGGCGGAGATTGCGATGAACGTGCCGAACAGAACGCCCCAAAGACCAAAGATCGGCGCCAGCGCGACGGTCAGGACGACGTTCATCGCTGCCGAGAGCGTCGAGTTCGCGGCGACGATTCCGGCATTGCCCTCTCCCATCGACACCGTCATCGCCACCCCCGTCATCAGGTTCACGAAGTTCGCCATCGCCAGTACGACCAGGATCTCCGATGCATCGGGGGGCATCTCGCCGAGCCATGCGACGAGCAGGTAGGTCGCGCTGATCGAGGTCACCACGAAGATCGGGAAGGCGATGGCGACGGTCTGGCGTGTGTAGCGGCGGTAGAAGTCGGCGATCACCGCACGACCGTGCTTGGCGATGTGCGCTGTCGCCGTTGGGATCATCGCCGAGAGCGCAAGCAGGCCGAGCGACTTCACTCCGGCCACGACGCGCGCCGCGATCTCATACGCCCCGGCGGCACGGACGTCGATCAGCAGCGCGATGATCACCATGTCGGTCTGCAGGTTGACCAGGTCGGCGATCCAGTTGACCTGGCTCTTGACGCTGAAGCCCAGTACCTCTCGAGTCAGCGCCCGCGACGGCATCGCCACACCGAATGGCTGTGACATATAGCGGAGGCTGATCAACGTCACGACCAGGCCGAGACTGTCCGCCACGACATTGGCGATCGCGTAGTGGACCAGCTCGGTGCTCAGGATCAGCGCGCCGACGCTGAAGGCAAAGTTGAGCACGTTGCCGATCAGCCCGGCCACGCTCGGCGGGACCATCTCGCGGATTCCGATTGGCATCGAGATGACGACGGCGCGGTACGCGTGAAGGGCGAAGATCGCGACCGAGCAGAGCAGGACCGCCCTCATCTCGGCGACCGACAGCTCACCTAGGAGATCGACGAAGACGGGTGCGGCGAGCGCCGCGGCGATCGCGCTCGCGATGCTGACCGCGGTCACGGCGATCAGGCCGAGCCCGACGCACTGCCTCATCGCGGCCCTGTCGCCGCGTGTCTCATAGAGGGCGACGAAGCGCGATAGCGAGCGCGATATCCCGAAGTCGAGCAGGCCCGCGTACGCCGCGATCGCGCCGGTCACCGCCCAGACGCCGAATGTCGCGAGCCCGAGCTGGGCAAGCATGATCGGCGCGAGGATGATGCTGAACGCGTAGCCCGAGAGCCTGCTTATCGACTGCGCCAGCGTATTTCGAAAGAGCACTGGAATCCGTCCTGGTCGTGGCGCGGGCGCCGTCGTTGCGTTGCCAATCCGCTCGCCGATGACCGCAAACGGTCCGCGTCCAAACCCGCGCTGGCGACTCCTGAGACGCCGGCGCGTCGACCATGGCGGGCGGCTGGCGAGGCGCGCCTATACTCGATCCGATGATCGCAGAACCGGGTGGTCGGCGGGTTCTGTTGGTGATCGGAAAGCTAGGCCCGGCGGGCGCGGAGTCGCAGTTGATCACCCTCGCGATCGGGCTGGCACGGCGCGGCGACAATGTGACGCTCGCCTGTATCACGAAGATCCTGGTCGACCGCAGCAGACTCGAGGACGCCGGCGTGCGCGTAGTCGAGCTTTCCGCTGGACGTCGGACACGGTTTCTCGCTGTAGCCGCGCTCGCCCTCCTCGCCCGGCGGGCTGACGTCGTCCATTGCACGCTCTGGGATGCAAGCCTCTGGGGCCGGATCGCCGCCGTCCTTGCTCGGCGTCCGGTGATCGTGACCGACCACTCGACCAACCGGCGGATGCAGCTCTCCAGCTCCGGCGTCTCCCGGGGCCGCTGGATCGCCCTCCACAACCGCGCCCTCGATCGCTTCACGTTTGCGACCGTGGCGTGCGCCACTGCCCAGCTTCCCCTACTGATGAGCGAGGGCGTCAGCTCAGCGAAGATCGTCCACATCCCAAACGGCCTCGCGATCGAGGCGGTCGAGGCGGCCGCGGGACAAGCTGTCGGCCGGGACGAGCTAGGGATCCCTGCGACTGCGCGAGTCGTCGTTCACGTTGCTCGGCTGCAGCCGGTCAAGAACCAGCGCGCCACGCTCGACATGGTCATGCGCCTAAACGACGAAATCGGGCCGGTACACGCCGTATTCGTCGGCGACGGCCGTGATCGCGCCGAGCTCGAGCGCCAGGCTGGCGTCCTCGGGTCAAGCTGGGCGCACTTCCTGGGGCGACGCAGCGACGTTCCGGCACTGATCGCGCTCGCCGACCTCGTCGTCCTGCCGTCGATGGCCGAGGCGATGCCAATGTCGATCATCGAGGCGATCGTCGTCGGTGTCCCAGTCGTGGCCACCGATGTCGGCGATGTTCGGCGCGTGCTGACTGCCACCGGCGCCGGGATCTGCGTGCCGGCGGGCGATCCGGAGGCCTTCTACGCCGCCTGCAAGCAGGTCTTGACCGACGCTGCGCTGCGGCGGGAGCTGACAGCGAACGCGCGTGCCGCGAGGCCGCTGTTCGACGCGCGGACGATGGTTGAGCGCTACGCGACGCTGTTCGCCGCGGCGACCACCGGATTACCGGCCGCAAGCCTGAGCTTGGGCAGCGATGGCGAGACCCTTGCCGCCTCGGCGGGCTAACTACTGGCGTCCGCGGGCGTCAACGCGCAAGTCGGAAGGCTGTCCCGGGGACGGTCGCGCCGAAGGCCAGATGACGCGCGTAGGCGTCGAGGGTCAGCGCACCGACTCGCCGCCAGCTGGTCTCGGCGTCCGCTGACTCGGCCGCCGTCCGGCCCATTGCCGCGGCCCGTCCGGGCTCGGCGAAGAGCTCGCGGACCGCCTGCGCGAGTGCTGTCGGGTCTTCCGGGCGGACGATCATTCCGGTCTCGCGGCCGACGAGCTCGGGCAGACCTCCGACCGAGGTCGCAATCAGCGCGCGCCCGTAGCGTGTTGCCAGCGCGCCGACCCCGCTCTGGCTCGCCTGGCGATAGGGGAGGACCACGCACGACGAGCGTTCGAAGAGGCTTGGAATGTCGGCGTCCGGGATGTAGCCGGCCCGAACGGTGATCCGCGGATCCGCCAGCACCGGATGGATTGGAAGATTGCCTCGTCCGGCGACCGTGAGCTCGACAACCGGGTCGGTCTGCCAGATGATCGGCATCGCGTCGAGCAGCGTGTCGAGGCCCTTGTACTTCGAGATTCGCCCGAAGAACAGCAGCCGGGGCGTGGCCGGCAACGCCGTGATCGACACCTCTTCGACCCCGTGTGGGACAACGACCACGGGCGCCTTTGGTCGCTCCCGTGCGATCAGCTCCTCGCGTAGTTGGTCAGCGTGAACGAAGATCAACCCGGCCCCCCGCAGCAGCGCTCGCCATGTCGCAATCTTCCAGGGCGGGCGCGGGCGGTCGCCCGGATGAGTCATCGGATCGTGGATCGTGATGGCGAACCTCCTCGGCCGGATCCCGGCGGCCGCGACCAACCGGACGTCGTTTACCACCGAGTCTTGGACATGCACGATGTCGGGATCGAAACGGCGAACGCTCGTCCTTGTCCGAGCGAGCTGGATGAGCGCGTCGGGGTGTCGGACTCGACCCTCGAGCAGCAGCTGGGAGGCGTCCCGGGTGAGCCCCTGTCTGACGTATGCGCGCATCGCGCCGGGCTCGCCGCCGAACTCGAGATCGTGGGAGCGGGTCAGCAGCGTCACCGGTGAGCCTTGATCGAGCAGTCCGCGGCCAAGCCCGACGGAGTAGCGAACGAAGTAGTCGCAGGCGAGGAGGACGCGCGGCGCCCTCACGGGAGCATCCGTGAGCGCAGCGCGCGGTCAAGGTCAGCCTCGGCTCGCCGGATGAGCTCCCGCGCGGCGTCGTATGCCGTGAGGTCGCGCCGACGGCCGGCCGCCGCAAGCCTCCCGTAACCGGTCTGGGACGCCTTGATCGCGGCGAGGATACCGTCACTGCGCGGGTCAGCGGTGGTGCCACGCGCGATCAGGAGCGAGCGCCGCGCACGCTCATATGCGCGCGCCAACCCCGCGGCGATCCTTGCCTGGCCCGCTGGGGTGCGCGCCGCTGCGAGCCGTCGAGCGCCGGTCGTGCGGGCGGAGTTGAGTCGTGTGACCGTGGCGTCGAGAGCTTCGGCGAGCTTGCGCGAGAGGACCACGGGAACAGGACGTGATCCGGTCAACCGCAGGGTCGTCGCAACGCGCTCACATTCCGGCATGAAGGCTCTCGCCGCGAAGGGCTCGGAGAAACAGACGACCGCAGTGACACCGGCAGTGGTCGGTACGACGTAGAGCGTCAAGCTCCGGTCGAACGCGGGCGGGTTGAGCCCCGTGTAGCGGTATGCCTCGAGCGTTCCAAGGCGAACTGGCTGGGGTCGGCCGGCAGCTTGGTTGGCGCCCGATTCCGCTCGCGAGATCAGCGCCGACACGGACCCGCGTACACGCCCAGCGAGCAATCCACCACCCCGGTCGTCGCCCTTCGGGGCGAGGGCGATCGGATCGTCAAGCGCCAACCCGGGAACGTCCGTTGGCCTGTCGAGACGCTCCCAACTGCTCGGATAGGAGACCGCGAGCTGCCCTGCTAGGGCCACGCGCCCAGCGCGGGCCCGGTCGGGAATCGAGCGCTCCGAGTCCGACAGGATCGCCACCGCGCCCGCGCCCACGGCGAGCGCGCCGACGAGAGCGGTCGCCGCCCACGCGCCCACCCGCGCGCGCGCCGGCGCGCCGATTGGGGCGCGTGCCGGACCACGCTGCGACTCGCTGGCGGCGCGCCGCGTGAGGCCACCGCTAGAAGAGCTCGCACTGATGCGCTCGCCCGTCGGGAGGAGCGCCGGCGCAAGCGTGCCCCCAGCGGTCGCCTGCCCGGTCGGTCGCGCCCGCGACCCCGCGACGATGGCGCCTGCAACGAGCCCGATCCCGATTGCCGAGTTGCCGTAGCTGAAGGCGATCATCACCAGCGCACTCAACATCACGGTCGCGAGTCCAACACCGAGCGCGACGACAACCGGATCGCCTCGCCCTCGTGCCCACGCCACTCTCAGCGTGCTCACGAGGAACACCAAGAAGCAGACAAGTCCCGGCACGCCCGCGACGAGCAGCAGGTAGAGGTACTGGTTGTGCAGGAACAACTGGGGCACGCGCACGAAGTGCCCCTCCCCGGTTGCCTCGCGAGCGAAGACACCGAAGTCCACGCCGGCCCCGACCCCGAGCAGTGGGTGGTCCTTGATGGTCCTCCAGGCGATCTTCGTCTCATCCGCGCGCGAGCGCAGCGACTCCTCGGATCGGACTGCGTTTGGATCGAGCAGGGTCGCGCCGCGCTCGACCAGCGGGCCTAGGGGCGATTGGGCGCCGATGCCGCCGCCGATGACAACCATCAGCGCCATGGCGGCGGCGACCGCTGCCATGCCCGCCAACAGCCGATGCCGTACGCGCGGACCGCCGAGCACAAGGATGAGGGCCAATCCGAATCCGAGCCCGACCCACATGTTCCGGTTGAAGCTGACCGCGATGCTCGCAGCCATGCCCGCCGCCGCGGCCGCCCATGGAGCTCGACGACCGCTCGGCGCCCGGGCAAGCTTCGTCAGCGCGACCCAGAACAGTACGTAGGCGAGCGCCAAGCCGGGGAGGCGAACGCGCGCGATCCCCCCGACACCCTCGTCGGCTCGGATGACTGTCCCGGCGGGATCCTGCAGTTGAGCGCCGAAGCCAGCGCCCAACGCGACCAGCACCGCGACGAGGCCAATCAGCGCCGCTAACCCCGCCGCGAACCCGAGCAGGCGCCGCAGCGCGCGGGGCTCAGGGCAGAGGCGGACGACAACGAAGAAGAAGGCCAGCATGCCGAAGTCTCGAGCCCAGCTGAGAGCGGTGCTCAGGTCCGTCTGGCCGGCGCTGACGGCCGCTGCTGCCGAGACAGCGACGAGCCCCAGGAACGCCGCGAGCGCGACCCCGGCAGGTCCGCCGACGGTTCTCCGGCGCGGCTTGACGAGCGCCACCAGAAGCAGCGCAGCGAGGATCAGCTCGTGCAGCCCGACCTTGATCGAGCCAAGCTCGACGCCCGGGCCCCCCGAGTTGAAGATCGAGTTGGTCAGGACGAGCGCAGCGCAGCATGCCGCAAGCGGAAAGCGAAAGACGAGCGCCAGGGCGATTGCGCCGAGAAGCGGCGCGAGCAGGCGGGTGAATCGCTGATCGACGATCGCGAGACCGACGATCAGCTCGATCCCGACAATCGCCACCGACAGCAGAAGGGCGGTCGCGCGCCGCTGTTGCGACGTTGGCAGCGAGGGTCGCCCGACCAGGATCGACCGAGCGCCGCGGGCGCGCCGGGCCGTCGAACGACCCGCTCGCGCTGAGGCGGGACCGGTTAGTTCAGCGCGCATCACGCGGACGCGACCGATCCCGCGGCGTTCAACGTCTCAGCGGCGGCGGGAGAAGCGCCGGCCCTGGCTCCCGTAGTAGGCGCCGTGGTCATCCTTCGCGAAGTTGGCAACGATCCCAAGCGGACGCCCGCCCAGCAGCGACAGCTGCTTGCGCAGATCGGTCGCGGCGTTACGCGTCGTTTGCCCAAGGCCGCTGACGACGATGACCCCGGATACCTCAGGGACGAGCGAGAACGCGTCGGTCACCATCGAGAGTGGCGCGCTGTCGAGGATCACGACATCGAAGCGCTCCTCGAGCTCAGCGATCAGCGAGCCCATCCGCGCGCTCTCGAGCAGCTCCGATGGGTTGGGCGGCAGCGGTCCGGCCGGGAGCGTCATCAGGACGCGTGATTGCGACTCGCTGCCGTTGACAGGGACGTCCAGCTCGAGGAGCGATTCATCCAGATCGCCTCCCGCCAGGACAGCCGACAGACCATCGGTCGCCGCGGTGGCTGAGCGACCGGCGCCGTTCTTGTGAAGATCCGTCTCGACCAGCACAACGCGGTCGCCCATCGACGCCATACTCAGCGCGAGCATTCGAGCGACCGTGGACTTGCCCTCTCCGGACACGGCGCTTGCGACAAGGATCGACCGGACCATCCTGCGGTCAACGCTGAAATAGCGCAGGTTCGCCCGCAACGTCCGGAAGGCCTCGGCTTCCGCCCCGGCCGGCAACGAGCTCGAAGCACCACGTCCGCCGCGGCGCAGCAGCCGGCTACGAGGGATTCGAGCGAGCACCGGGAGCTGGTAAGCCTGCTCGACCTCTTCGACGGTTCTCAGCCGGCGGTCGAGGCGTTCGAAGAGCGCCGCAATGGCAAAACCAAGAATCGATCCCATCAGGAGCCCGAGAATCACATTCCGCTTGGTCTTGGGCGACGACGGCCCATCTGGCGCTTGCGCGCGTTGAACGAGCTTTGCCTTCCCGGTCTGGAGGGACTCCGCCAGCCGCAGCCTCTCGAGCCGGCTGCGCAACTCTGCCCCCTCCGCTCCGGCGCGCCGCGCCGGAGGCAGCCCGGCCAGCGTGCTCTCGACCAGTCGCGCGGCCTCGCGCAGGTCGCCGCGGCCGGTCTCGCGGCGGAAGGCGATGTAGGCGTTGGCATACGCGTTAGCCATGTCTGCGGCGCCTCGCCCGGAAGGCGCGGTCGCACCGATGTCGACGAGGTCGGCATCCCCCGACGACTCGATCGTCACACTCCCAGCGACCTGCTCGCCGGTGACACCCCGCCCGAGCTCGACCGCCGCCCGTTGAGCGACGACCGGGAGATTGACCAGGCGCTCGTTTGTCGCCGCCTCCCGACTTGGGTCGACGAAGCTGCCGCCGGGCTGGTCCAGCACCCCCTGCGTCGGGTCGTTGAAGTAGAGGGTGGCCGTCGCGGTATAGGCCTTCTCCTGGCTCAGGGAGAAGCCGAGGGTGGCGAGGGTGACGACGAGGACCGCCTGGACGAACACCCATTTTCGCTTGCGCAGGATCTGCAGGCCCTGGTCGAGGATGCCGTCCTCGAGGGGAGCCGAGTCAGCGCCGTATCTTCCCGGGCCCCCGAGCATTGACGCGCGAGACGGCGAGACCTCTGCGCCGGCTCCCGCAGAGCTGAGCGCCGCGGTTCGCTTCGATGTGCGCGCCGCCGTGCTGATCGCCTTGTGGGTTGTCTCGCTTCCTGTCCTGGCGGTCGTCCGACCGACGCCGGTACCGCCGTCCGCCCCACCGGCTGACCGGGCGGTCGACCTCCGGGTCCGGGTCGTTGGCGGCGGCGGATCAGCGATCGACTCCGGCGGAAGGCTTGGAGAGCTCGACGACCTTCGCCGCGCCGTGCGCTTCGATGAGGCGGTCAAGTCCACCGGACTGTCGCTCGCGGCGGTCTTTGCCGCACGGCTGCGGCCGGCGCGCGGTGGTCGAACGGTGTCATCGCCGTCGTCTGGTCGGTTGGAAGATGTCGTCATAGACTGATCGCCCGGTCGCCCAATTGGCCGACGACCAGCGGGCTGACCGATGAGCCGGGCCATTCCTCCCGCCTGTCAAGAGTACCTGCTCAGCGGATCGTTTCGGCGGGCTAGACTGCGCTGCTGACGTCAAAGCCGCGCGCCGTCGCTCAAACCGACCGGAGAGACGCATTGCCAGGAGCCGCGACAGCGGGGGACGAGGACCTTGAGCGAGCTGCGTCGGCCCCTTCGCGGCTCGCCCGGGCCAGCTCTGCGAGCCGCCAGGCAGCCATCTTGGCGAGACAGGGGTACGGAGCTCTCTTCGGGCGAGGGACCGCCTTCACACACCAGCCACTCGGGCGACACATCGACCGCGATGGGCTGGGTGGCTACTACTGCGACTTTCGCCACAAGGCGCGCGCGGCGGCCGAACACGACGACGGCTTTCCACGCAGCAGCGTGACCGGGCAGCGGGCCGCCTGGGTGATCCCGGTTGCCCAGGCCGCCCTCGGCTATTGGGAGCTCCGTCTCGACGGCGAGGCAACGGAAGCCAGATTCGTGGCGCTCGCCGACTGGCTGGTCGAGAACGCCGCTCCCGGGCCGCAGGGGTTGTGCTGGTACATGGAGTTCGCACGTCCCAAGTACGCGCTCGAGCCCGGCTGGATATCCGCAATGGGCCAGGGCGAGGCAATCTCAGTGCTCTTGCGCGCGGCTGCCTTGACCGGCTCCGAGCGTTATCTTGCAACCGCCCGCGCCGCACTAGGGCCGATGACGGTAGAGGTCGAGCAGGGGGGAGTGCTACGGGTGCTGGCCGGCGCACCGGTGCTCGAGGAGTACCCGGCTGCGCGGCCATGTGCAGTCCTCAATGGCTGGATCTTTGCGCTGCTCGGCCTTCACGAGCTCGTCAACGTCAGCGGCGACGAGCGCGCGCGCGACCTCTTTGCGAGGAGCGCTGCTGGGCTCGTTTCGCTTCTGCCCCGCTACGACGTTGGATGGTGGTCTCTCTACAGCCTCTACGACCATGGGCGGCCGGACCTCGCAAAGCCGTTCTACCAGCGCCTCCACCCAGTCCTACTCGAGGCACTCGACATGGTTCACCCTGACCCCGCCCTGCGAGAGACGGCGCTGCGCTGGGAGAGCCAGGTGACCACCGCTGCTTTGGTCCGCAACTCGCTCAACAAGCTCGGGTTCCGCGCCTACAGGGAGCTTGCCTCGCGCCGAGGCGGGCGCTGACGTGGCGAACGCTGGCCGCGACCGAGCGCTGCTCCCGGCGCTCACCGGCATCGCGCTTGCAGGTGGCGCCCTCGCCGCGTACTGGTCGCCGACGATTCCATGGCTGCGAACCCCGCTGCGGGCGATGCTCGGCATCGCGGACTCCCTGGAGAGTGACAAGGCCGTCGCTCTGACCTTCGACGATGGACCTCATCCCGCAGGAACGGTTGCAGTTCTCGAAGCACTTGCCGCCTATCGGGCGCGGGCGACGTTCTTCCTCGTCGGAGAGCAGCTTGCGGGTCGGCATGCGCTAGCCGCGGAGATCGTTGCCGCCGGTCACGAGGTCGCCGTTCACTGCCACCATCACCGCACGCCGCTGCGGCTCACTCCATCGCAGCTGGCCGACGACATCGCCCGCGCGGCGGATCTGATCGGACTAGCCACGGGGCAAGCTCCCCGCTGGTATCGCCCGCCATACGGCAGGCTCACGATCGCCGCCGTGACCGCTTCCCGGCGACACGGCCTCGAGCCGCTGCTGTGGTCGCGCGACAGCCGGGACTGGGAGGCGACGGCAACCGAGCACTCGATCGCCGCTCGGGTCATCGACGGACTGCGGGGCGGCGACGTCGTGTTGCTCCATGATGCCGACCACTACGGGACGCGGGGGTCGTGGCAGAAGACCGTCGCTGCGCTGCCTGCGATATTGGAGGCGATCGACCAGCGCGGCCTCTGCTCTGCTTCCGTCAGCGAGGGGTCGCGCGGCACGCCAGAGGCTGACGGCAGCGGCAGCGGGCGCTAGCGGAGCACGCCGCGCTTCGCGCGCCGCGCTCTGACCTTCTCGACCCGGGAGCGCAGCCCCCAACCGGCAAGCGTCAGAGCGGGCCGGGGGTCGCGCGGGTCGAGCACCGACAGATCCCGCGTGCCCCGATAGCTCGCCAACAGGCCGCGCCAAGAGATCTCCTTGCGGCGCAGCCGAGCGCGCGCCGCAAGCAGGTCGAATGCCGGACTGACGACCTTCTTACCGTCCCGCTGCGCCGGCTGCGGGCCCAGCGGGATGCCCGCCAAGGTTGCGTAGAGGCGCCACGACGCGTCCACGCCGCAGGCATCGCCAAGCCCGAAGCTCTGCACGACGCGGACGTTGATCTCGACGAGAACGAGCTCGCCGGTCTCCGCGTGGCGCTTCATCTCGAGGCTTGAGACGCCCACAAAGCCAACCGCATCAAGGATGCGCTCGTTCGCCGCGATCGTCTCTGGCACCGAGGCCGACATCGTCAGCGATCCCGGCCCGAAGTCAAGCGGGTACTGGCGAACTTTGCGGCGCCCGTAGACGAGTGGATACGACCCGTCAGGCGCACGGATGGTGACGGCGCCCTCGAGGTTCTCTTCGCCGCCAGGGACGAACTCCGTCACCAACATCTCGACGCCGCCGTCCACTGCCGGGCCGGCCGCTGCAATCAGCTGCTGCGGATCCGGCGCGAGCTGCGTCTGAAATCCGCCCGCGCGCTTTCCCACATGCGACAACGCAGGCTTCAGGATGCACGGGTAGCTGGCAGTGTCGGCAGCCGCCTCCAACGCGACGCGCGAGGCGGCCTGCAGGGTCCATGGCGTTCGAACGCCGAGCGCCTCGGCGATCTCGTAGAGCTCTCCCTTGTCCATCAGGCTCAGGTGAGGGGTCTCTGGACCCTCAAAAGAGCGCAAGATGGCCGGGATCGCGGCGCGGTTCGTGGCGATCAGCTCGGTGGCCTGGTCCGATCCCGAGATAAGAACACCGTCCCCGAGCCGAGCGAGCCCGCCGAGCCGCGCCAGCCAGACCTCGCTGCCGCCTGGGAGGTCGGGCAGCACCGACCCCTCCACCCCGCGACTATGGGCGACGTAGGCAGAGCGCGCGCGGGCAAGCACGTGGACGCGGATGCCACGACGCACGAGCGAGCGAGCGATGGTCAAGCAGCCGTCGTTTGGATCCAGCAGGATCGCTGCTGGTAGCTCCGATGCCATTTCCTCCGTTCCGGCGACTCGCTAGCGTCGCTCGTGTCGCGTGTATGACACGTCGTCGGCGTACATCATTCCGGGGCTGGACGAGAACCAGCCAATGCCAAAGATCCAGTTGAAGCTGTTTGGACGGTAGTGGCCCACGGGGTGCTCGGTATCAGTCCCGGTCCGGAGCAGCCTGCCGTCCAGGTAGTACTCGATGCGGTTTCCCGGATAGAGCTCCGCGCGGAGCTCGAACCACCGCTCGAGCGGCAACGCGATGTAGCGCCCGGGAGGATTGGTGCCCTCGCCGCCATGGCGGACGTAGGCGACGGGCGCGTCGGGCCGGACACCGCCTATCCGCATCATCGCCGCGCTGCGAAACGACACCTCCCAGGTCGCCGTAGAGTCTTCGCTCGTCTTGGCGGCGCTCGACCATGCCTGGTCCTTGAACTGAAACGCGTTCACGGAGCCGTCATAGTCGAGTGACGTCCGCCGTGGCAGCCAGAAGGATGCCCTGTACGTGCCGCCGACATCCGACGGGCTCCAGTCGCGCTTGCCACCAGAGCCTCCGTGGAAGTATTGATACAGCTTCGAGTTGATCCGGCCCTGCGCAGCGTTTGCGGGGGTCACCTCAAAGCGCGCAACGCGCCCCCCCTGCCTGCGTGGAACACAGGGCCGCTCGGCGAGCGGGTCGACGACGGAGATACCGACGTACGTCGGATCGTTCTGTCCCCACCAGGACCATTCGCCGAGGTCGCTGCGGTCGCCCTCGAACCCCGATCGCCAGAGCGCGCTCCGGAGCCGCGGCGTCGACGACGGTCTGGCCGCGACCGACGCTCGGCACGGAGTCCGACCGGAGGGGCGCTCGCCGCCAGTCGACGGCCGCCCACTCCCAATCGAAGCGGGCTCGTTGCCGGCCGAATGCAGGACCGCTCGACCGACCGAGATCGCCGCGATCAGCAGCAGCATCAGGGAGGCGGATCGGATTGCTCGCTTGCGCATCTAGGTGCTGGGGAACGACTCGGCGTCGCTCACTGTCTAACTATTGGAGCAGCTTCAAGGGTTAGCCCTCTAACACTCGACGGGTGGCGCGTCAGGCGAGCTCGTTGCGGAGCCTGCGCAGCGCGCGATAGACACGGCCCTCGACCGTCGTTAGCGGCTGACCCGTCACCCTCGCGATCTCCGGCACGGTGAGGTCCGCGCCATACCGGAGTGCGATCGCCTCACGCTCCTCGGCGGTCAGTATCTCAAGCGCCCGTCTCACCGAGTCGCGTTTGTCGATTCTGTCGAGGGGGTGGTCTTGCTCGTGCGTCGTGCTCGTCGCCGTCCGTTCCAGCGCCCGTTCTTCCGCGGCCGTGCGGCGCTGATGATCACGCAAGCAGTTCAGCGCGATTGCATAGACCCATGTCTTCTCGCTGGCGCGCCGGCGATCAAAGCGATGGCGGGCGCGGAGAGCGCGCTCGAAGGCGTCGGCGAGCATGTCCTCGGCAAGCGCACGGTCGCCGGTGCGGTAGACGAGAAACGAGAACAGGCCCTGCGCATGGTCCGCGTACACGCGCTCGAAGTCGTCGTCCTTCATCCGCAGATGATCCTCGATCGGGAACCGGGCGCGTTGTTCGTATAAGGATTTACATGAGCCAAAAAAGCACTCACATATCAGCGGATCTTCTTCAGGTGGCCGAGCAGCTACGCGCCGAACGGCCAGAGGCCTCGCCGCTCGAGCTGGATCGGATCAAGCTTCGAGCGACCGCGCATCGGTCGCGCTCTGTCGCACGTCCCGGCATGCTGCGATCGCGCGTCGCGGTGACGGGCATGCTGGTCGCGGGTCTCCTGATGAGCTCCAGCGGCGCTGCGCTCTCACTGTCGGCGACCGGTGGTAGCGCCGGCGTCGCTCAGTACGCCGGCCCGGGGGAGACGCCCCTCAACACGCCAGCCAAGGACGTTCCACCAACTCTTGCGGTGCCCGCAGCTCTGGACACGCCATCCGGCGACTCTCTGCCGGCGACGAAGGAGAAGGGCGCGCAGCAGGGTACTCAGGGCGTCCAAGCACAGCGGCAGGTTGCCGCCGCAGCAACCGGCAAGCAACTGCCGTTCACGGGGTTTGCCGCAATTCCACTCCTGATCGCCGGGCTGGCGCTGCTGGTCACGGGCCTCGTTCTCCGGCGTCGGACCGCCGGCGACGCTCGTCGCTAGGAGGACCCCTTAAGCCAGCGCGCGCCGCGCCGCTCTACTGGACATGGAGCGGCGCGGTCAGCGCCCGTTTGCGCCACAGACGCGGGTTGTCCGTCGCGAAGCGCTCGGCTCCAGCGCGGGCGAAGTCACTCAGCGGATTGAGCCGCACGGCCATCCGCGCGGCTGGCCTCGGATCGTGACCGGCGGCTCCGCGGACGACTGCGAGTCCGTACCAGAGCGCCCAGTTCTCTCGGTCGAGTCGCACCGCGGTCTCCATCGCGCGGACGCCGAGTCGTCCGGCGCCCGCCCTCAGATTGCAGTACGCGAGCAGCTCGTAGGGCTCAGGGCGAACACTCAACGCCTCGATCGAGCCGAGTCCCGCGTCGATCGCGCGCACACAGTCGCCCTGCTTGAAGGCCTTGACGCCGTCCTCAAGTCGCACGTGCGAGATCCCCACCAGCGCTGGCGTCACCGCAACCACCATGAGCCCAAGCGCCATCAGCAGGCGCGTGGTGCGCCCCGGCTCCGGAAGCACTCGCTGCTCCTCGACGTCGGCGGCAAGTGCGGCTCCGCCGAGCGCAAACAGCCAGATCGTCACGGCTGGCATCTCCCAGTCCCAGTCGATACCTGCGTGAAGTAGCCAGGCGACCGCCGCGGCCAGCAGCGCCGCGTACGTGTGGCGCCACTCGCCGCGTGCGCGCGCCGCGATCCCAACCAAGATCGTCGCGAGGGCGATCGCGAGCGCGGCGAGCCCAGCGACACCCAACTCGGCGAGCACCTCGAGGTAGAGGGAGTGACCATCGATCACGGTCGAGCCAACCGGACGGTGCTGCGCCCAGACGAGCTCGTAGGTGCCAGCGCCGCTGCCGGCGAGCGGCGCGCGCTCGAATTGGTCGATTGCCACCTTCCACTGGTCGATCCGGCCGTTGTTGCCTGGGTCGGTCAGACGGTCACGGACCCTCCCCGTGTCGGCGACGTTGTCGCCTTTGACGAAACGCTGGTATTGGTCGCTGGCCCTCGTCGTGACGTCGAGGCGAGCTCCGGCAACGACCGCCGCAGCGATTGCGGCAATTGCGAAGGCGGCGGTCAGCGAACGCGCCGTTCGCCGCGAGAGGCGCACCGCGCCGAGCAGTCGATCGAGCGGAAGGAGGAGCAGACGGAGCAGCAGCGCCGCGGCGATGCATAGGGCGACGGTAACGGCGACCTCGTGGCCCTGTGCGACCGCGGCGGGAGCCGTCGGCTCGGCGCTGGCAAGCAGGTCGGCGTTATAGGCCGAGACGACCGAGACCGCCGTCGGCACGACTGTCGCCAGCAACCCGGCGGGAAGCGCCCGCGGTCGGGCAACGACGATGTAGGTGAGAAGACCAGCGGCAGCGGCGCCAATCGCGCCGCGTGAGAACGTCAGCAGCAGCGTCGGAGCGAGCAACGGCAGCGCGGCGGACCCGAGCACCCGCACCAATCGCGGCTCGCGCTCGCTGCTTGCGAGGTGGAGACAGAGGATCGCGCCGATCGCGGCGAGCAGGCCGGTCGCGTTCCAGTACGTCAGCGGGTAGCTCAGTCGGTGGTTGGCGATGTTCGGCAGGATCGGCCAGACATCGGGGAGGACGCGCGTGACGAGGCCCGCCGCACAGACAGCGACGATCGCGAGCGCCGTCCCGCGCAACAGCCAGGGAAGGCGTGCAGCGCTCCGGCGCAGCGAGCCGAACAGGATCAGCGCGAGCAGATACAGAAGCGCCCGGTCGAACTCGATCAGAGCACGAGCCGGCGCGTCGGACCAGGTCGCTGAGGCCAGGGTCCACGCTGCGTAGAGCCCGAGCGCTCCGGAGGCGACTGCCACAGGCACCGTGATCCCCTCGAACGGATTTCGGACGAGCGTCGTTCGGATGACCAGAATGGCCGCCAGGACGACGGCCGCGACCGCGGGCGGACCGGCGAAGAACCCGCCCGCCGCGAAGCTGAGGTAGACGGTAAGCGCTCCCGGAAGGAAGAGGAAGGCCGCAGCCGGGGCCCGACCGACCACGCGCATCGCGCCATCATAAGGACGCGACGAGGTCGTCCGGCGCCAGGTCGTCGCGAAAGCGTCTCGTGTCATCGGCGGCGCAGATCGCCTTCAGCTGTCGCCGCCCGATCAGCTAGGGTTATGGCAACTGAGGATGAATGGGCGTCTGGGAGCACCAGACGGCGCGTCACAGGGTCCGGGGGGAAGCGCGAGAGAAGGTGGGCGCGCTGATCAGTGGGGGAGGTGTCGTGAGAGTTCGTCGAGGTGGAGTCTCTTTTAGTACCGGCCGTCGTGCTGGACTCAGCGCTCTTGTCCTCGTCGTCTTCGGACTGACTCTGTCGCTTGGTAGCGCAGATGCGGCGTCGCCGCTCAAGCTGTGTCTGAAGCTGGAACCACTGCTACGTACCTGCCCCGCGCCGGCTCCGGACCCGACCCCTGCGCCAGCTCCGGACCCGACGCCCACGCCAGCTCCAGCGCCGGCGCCTCCGATCGCGATTCCCCTTCCGACGCTTACAGCGAGTCCCGCTCCGACTCCGACGGCGACCCCCGCCCGGAGTCCCAGCCCAAGGCGCGCAACGGTCGAGCCTCCTCCCACTGCAGCGACGGTCTCGAACGCCTCGGCTGCCCCGCCACCCGCCGGCACGGCGTTCGATGTTCCAGCAACGCGCTCGCCACCCGCGCTCGCCACCGTGCTCTCGCCGTTTCCCGTAGTTCGGATCGTCGGAAGGCTCACCCGGACGGGTGCGCGGATCTATCGGTTCAGCGTTCGGGCACCGCGCGGGGTGAGGGTCCGAGTTGCCTGCCGTGGCGCGGATTGCCCAACACCGCTCGGCGCTCGCGGCGCCCGGGCGTCGACCTGGTCGGCAGGAACGCTTGTTCGCAGCTCACGTCCGGTCAGCTTCCGGCGACTTAGGCGCCCACTACGCGCCGGCGTGCTCCTGCGAGTCTGGGTCACAAGCCCCGACAAGATCGGCAAGTACACGCGGGTCAAGATCAGAAAGGGCAAGTTCCCGGCGCGCCGGGACCTCTGCCTGCCCCCAACGACAGGGCGGCCGATCGGCTGCCCAACGTCCTGACATGCGCCGCGCTTTGATCACCATCTGCCTGGCCGCACTTGCCTTCGGGACCCCGTTCGCGGTCGGGTCCGTCACGAACGACCCAGCCGCGGTCGACGCATCCTCCGGTCTCGGAGCACCGGCCGAGCCGCTCGAGGTTGTAGGCACACCAAGGCTCGCGTCGATCCCGGCGCTCGCGCCGCTTCGGCCCCAGCGGCGCCCTCGGTCGACGAAAGCCCCCAGCGCCGCTCGCGATGTCGGCGCGCAGCTGACGCAATCAGATCCGCAGGTCACAACAGGGCCGTCTCCACCAGTGCCCACGACCGTCCAGGCGCCGAGGCCCGCGCCGAGGCCCGCGCCGGCACCGAGCAAGCCAAAGACGACCGCGCCGCCCAACCCTGGCGCCTTCTTCGACGACTCGAACTGATCGCCCCGACAAGGTCGGACCCTCGCGGGCGTGGCGCGGGTCCACTGGCCGAGTCAGGCTACGACCGCGAGGGCGCGTGGCTCGACGCTGAAGGCGACCTCATCGAACATTCCGATGTAGTCGCCATCGACCTGGAGGGGAAACGGCCGCCCAGCGACGCCAGCGACACCGATTTGGCTCGCCCGCGAAAGTCCTTCGATCCGGCTATGACGTCCAACCGCTGACGCCCGGCCTGAGAGCAGCCGCGCCGTCAACGTCGGCAAGGTGAGTGGCCCCGCCCGCTTGAGCAGCGCTGCGGCGAGCGTTCCGGTCTCAAGTCCCGCGCCTGCGCAGACGCGAATCGGGCGCTCCCGGAAGTAGGTGAACGGATCGGCGTTCTGCACGATCAGCGTGATGCCTTCGACGCGACGGTCGCCGATCTCGACACGCAACCGCGGGGCGCGCAGTAGGTAGTCGCGACTGAACCTCGCGATCGCCACGTAGCCAAAGTAATAGGCGCCCAAGCGTCGCTTCAGGCGCGCCCGGCTGTCGACGTGCTTGACGACGCTGGCGTCGAGCCCGGCTCCCGATGAGAACAGGAAGCGGCGTGTGCCGACAACGCCAACGTCTACCCGACGTGGATGAAAGTCGTCGGCGACCTGCAGCAGATGCTCGGTTGCCTCGACCACATCCGCAGGGATCCCGAGGATTCGGCAGAAGACGTTTGCGGATCCACCGGGCAGACAGCTGAGCGGCGTCGCCGATCCAACCAACCCGTTCGCGACCTCGTTGACGGTGCCATCGCCGCCGAACGCAACGACGACGTCATATCCCTCAGCCGCTGCCTCGCGACTCAGGGCCGTCGCATGATCACGCCGCTCGGTATCGATCGTCGTAACGGCGTAGCGAGTCCCGAGCGCATGCACGACCAGGCTCCGGAGCCGGTCGGAGACGGCCGTTGCGTAGGGATTGACGATCAGCATCATCCGCCTCTTGTTCGCGCGGTCCGACAGGGCGCGCTCGGCACGGATGGCCGTCCTGTCGTTGGCCGCGCAGATGGAAGGAGGCTCCTCGCCCGTCGGCGCTAGCGGCCGTCGTTGCGGCCGCGGATCAGGGCGAGGACCTCGTCACGCTTCTCGGCCATGTGATCGGCGGAGACCAGCGACTCGAGGTTGAGCCGCAACAGCGGCTCGGTGTTCGAGGCACGAACATTGAAGTGCCAGTCCGGGTAGTCGCACGAAACGCCATCAAGCCAGCCGATCTCGCCGTCCACGTAGCTCGCCGCGATCTCGTTCATCTTCGACGCTTGGTCCGCCACCTCGGAGTTGATCTCCCCCGAGATGAAGTAGCGCTCTCGGTAGCCGGCGAGCAGCTCGCTCATTCGCTTGCCCTTGACGGACAACAGCTCAAGGATCAGCAGCGCCGGGATCGTGCCCGAGTCCGCGCAGTAGAAGTCGCGGAAGTAGTAGTGGCCAGAGACCTCCCCGCCGAAGACGGCACCCTCTGAGCGCATGCGGGACTTGAAGAAGGCGTGGCCGACCCGGTTGACATGGGCCGTCCCGCCGGCACGCGCGACGGTGTCGGCGACGGCGCGGCTGGCGCGCACGTCGTAGAGAATCGCGGCGCCCGGCTGCTTGGCAAGGACCGACTCGGCAAGCAGCGCCGTGAGGAAGTCACCATCGACGAAGCGGCCGTTGTCGTCGATGAAGAAGCAGCGGTCGGCGTCGCCGTCCCAGGCGATGCCCAGCTCGGCGCCCTCTGACAGCACCTTCCGCTCAACGAAGGTGCGGTTCTCGGGCAGGAGCGGGTTCGGCTCATGATCGGGGAAGTGACCGTCCGGGGTCCAGTACGTCCGAATCTGTTCGATCGCAAGCCTGTCGAGCAGCGGTCCGACCGTCGGCCCTGCCATTCCGTTGCCGCCGTCGAGCACGACCTTCGCGGGCCCCACCTGGTCCGGCTCGATGAACGCGATCACCGCGCTCGCGAACTCATCGCGAACATCGAGCAGGCCATAGTCACCGCGCCCGCCGGTCACGGCGGACGGCTCTCCCGCCCCCGCGATCCGCCCGATCTCGGCGATCCCGCTGTCGCCGGAGAGGGCTACCGCGCCGCGCTTGACCAACTTCGCACCGGTGTATTGCTGCGGGTTGTGCGAGGCCGTACACATCAGCCCGCCGTCGAGGTCGCGCGAGCCGACGGCGAAGTAGACCATCTCGGTCCCGACCTCCCCGACGTCGAGCACGTCGGCGCCCTCGTCGCGCATGCCGTCGGAGTAGCGGGCGGCAAGCGCCGGCGCAGACAGCCGCATGTCGCGTCCAAGCGCGACGCGGAGCTGCGTCGAGGGCTTGCCCGCCTGCTCGGCCAGCACACGGACGAACGCGCGGCCGATGCGATAGGCGACCTGCTCGTCGATCTGCTCGCCGTAGACGCCCCGGATGTCGTAGGCCTTGAAGATCGCGGGATCGATCATTCGCCAGCGGGGTCGATCGTTTGCCAAGCCTTGACGAGCGTCGACCAGGAGTCGTCAAGCGCCTGGGGAAGCACGCGCGTGGCGGCGACAACCGGCATGTAGTTGGTATCCGCCGCCCAGCGCGGGACGACGTGCAGGTGGATATGGTCCTCAACACCCGCTCCGGCGACCTTGCCCTGGTTGATCCCCATGTTGAACCCCTCCGGGCGATATGCCCCGCGCAGGGCCGCGAGCGACCCCTGTGCAAGCGACATCAGCTCGAGCAGCTCGGGCTCGTCGAGCTCCTCGATCGACGGGACGTGGCGGTATGGGGCGATCATCAGATGTCCATTGTTGTAGGGAAAGGTGTTCAGCATCGCGAAGCAACGCTCGCCGCGCCGGACGATGTGCGTCTCCTCGTCCGCCGCGGCCGCCGGCTTCGAGCAGAAGATGCACTCATCGGGCTTTGCTGCCTGGATGTACTGCAGACGCCATGGTGCCCACAGCCGCTGGTCGGCCATGCGTCGCACTCTAGCCCTAGGCGCCGATCGCCTCGGTCGGCGTCAGAGCCAGCCGCGGCGGCGGAACACGGTCAGCATCGCCACCAACAGCGCCACCATCGCGCCGACGATGACCCAGAACACAACGCTCGAGCCCTCGCCCGGAACGCCGACGTTCATGCCCCAGATGCTCGCGATCAGCGTCAGCGGAAGGATCACGACGCTGAACGACGTCAGCACGCGCAGTACGTCGTTGACGCGGTGGGCGAGGACCGACTCGTTGGTGTCCTCAAGCGCGCTGACGACTTCCTTGTAGTTCTCCAGCATGTCCCAGATCCGCTCCGAGGCGTCGACGATGTCGTCGAAGTAGAGGTCGAGCTCCTCGGCTAGGTAGCGCTGCTTCGTGCGCTCGAGGTCGCGCAGGACCGTGCGCTGCGGTCGGACGATCTTGCGGAAGTTGATGATCTCCTGCTTGACGTTCGAGATGTCACGGACGATCGCCGCGGAACGCCCCTCGAAGATGTCCTCCTCGATCCGGTCGAGCTTGTTGCCGATCTTGCGCAGCATCGGGAAGCAGTAGTCGAACGCATCGTCGACGATCTTGTAGAGCAGATAGCCAGATCCTTTCGAAAGCAGCTGCTCGCGAAACTCAGGCGAGGTCCGGCAGCGCTCGAAGAGGTACTCCACCGGCTGCAACGGCTCGTTCGGGAGCGTGATGAGGAACTCGGGCCCGATGAACATGTCCAGCTCGCCGGCGTTGAGCCTTCCGACCGCCTTGTCGAAGACGGGGAAGTTGAGAACGATGAAGAGGTAGTCGGGGTACTCGTCGATCTTCGGCCGCTGATTGCGGGAGGCGACGTCCTCGTAGTCGAGCGAATGGAACTCGAAGTGCTCCTCGAGCCAAGCCTTGTCAAGCGGTCCGGGTCGCTCGATGTTGATCCAACGTAGGTCGCCGAGCTCGACGACCTCGACGTTCGGCTCGGCGCTAGGAGGCGGCTCGGCGGTACCCGGGGCGCGTGCCGAGCGTCGGAGACGGGGCTTCGGAATGTTCGGCATCGCGTCTGAGGGGGTCGTCTGGCGTCGCTCTCATCTACGAGGATTCTACTTTCCCGCGGAAGTGCCTTCTCGAACGCCGGGCGAGTCGCTATGCTTTTGGCTTACATAGCTGTACGCATCCAGAGGGGTGGAGGGACTTGGCCCTTTGAAGCCCCGGCAACCACCGTCGGTTAACGCCGTCGGAACGGTGCCAATTCCATGCAGGCTCCAATCACAGCCTGGGAGATGTGACGAAGCGCTCGAACGCCTCCGTCACGACAAACCACACCGGCGGAGGTTTCTGAATGAGGTCGATATGTCTGTAGAAGCGCTTCAATGCAAGGAATGCGACGCGCGCTACCCACTGGACGCGCGTTATGCGTGCGACAGCTGCTTTGGTCCGCTCGAGGTCGCCTATGACTTCTCGTCGCTCGAGCCGTCGGCCACTCGCCGGCGGATTCAGGCAGGGCCCGCGTCGATCTGGCGATACGCCGATTTTCTGCCATTCGACAACGCGCCCCGCACGGCGCTGGCGGCGGGCGTCACGCCGTTGATCAGAGCTGACCGATTGGCTGACGAGCTCGGCCTTGGCCAGGTCTGGGTCAAGAACGATGCGGCCAATCCGACCCACTCGTTCAAGGACCGCGTAGTGACGGTGGCAATCGCAAAGGCGCGCGAGCTCGGCTATGACGTCGTCGCATGCGCGTCGACGGGCAACCTGGCCAACGCCGTCGCGGCCCACGCCGCCGCGGCCGGGCTCGAGTCCTATGTATTCGTCCCGTCAGACCTCGAGGAGCAGAAGATTCTCGCCACCGGCGTCTACGGAACGAATCTCGTTGCCGTTCGTGGCACCTATGACGACGTCAACCGGCTCTGCACGGAGCTGTCCGGGGAGCGCGACTGGGCCTTCGTGAACGTGAACATTCGGCCCTACTACGCCGAGGGCTCGAAGACGCTCGCCTACGAGATTGCCGAGCAGCTCGGCTTCGAGCTGCCCGACCGGATCGTCGTGCCGGTGGCCTCGGGTTCGCTCTTCACCAAGATCGCCCATGGATTCCAGGAATGGCTCGACGTCGGGCTACTCGAGGGTGAGCTTCCGGTGTTCAACGGGGCGCAGGCCGAAGGCTGCGCGCCGGTTGCCGAGGCATTCGCCGCGGGACGCGACTTCTGCCGTCCGGTCAAGCCCTGCACGATCGCCAAGTCGCTGGCGATAGGGAATCCCGCCGATGGGCCATACGCGCTTGACCTTGCGCGTCGGTCTGGTGGCGCGATCGACGCGGTCGACGATGCCGAGATCCGCGCCGGGATCAAGCTGCTCGCCGAGACCACCGGCGTCTTCACGGAGACCGCCGGCGGCGTCACCGTCGCCGTCCTGCGGCGGCTCG
>Ga0183260_10000174_pt1 | contig 48974 bp, 48 predicted proteins | sample AntDrymUQ4972206_2_FD_129768 | JGI IMG/M metagenome (GOLD analysis project Ga0183260, IMG submission 129768) | Polar desert sand microbial communities from Dry Valleys, Antarctica - metaG UQ497 (22.06) (version 2) (version 2) | ecosystem: Environmental > Terrestrial > Soil > Desert | place... | reverse complement strand
GATCGACAGCAGCAGACCGACCGCGAGCGTCATGAAGAATCCACCGCCCAGCGTCACGCCGACCCAAGGCGCAAGCGCATACGCCATGTACGCGCCGATCATGTAGAAGCTGCCGTGCGCGAGGTTGATCACGCCCATGATTCCGAAGATCAGCGTCAAGCCGCTTGCGACCAGAAACAGCAGCAGTCCGTACTGGACGGCGTTTAGACACTGAATCAGAAACGTCGCGAAGTCCATGGGCGGCAAAAAAAACGGTGCGCAGTTGCCCGCGCACCGCAGCGATCGAGAATTTATTTGACTACATCTTGCAGCCGGTCGCAGGGTCGGCAAGGGCCTTCACCGCGACCTTCTGGTACTTGTTGGAATTGCCCTCGACCTTGCGCAGGTAAATGTCGTGCACGGGATTGTGCGCTTTCGACAGTGTGAAGGCGCCCCGCGGGCTATCGATCTTTGCCGCCTCCATTGCCTTGATCATGTCCGCACGCCGCGAAACGTCGCCATTGACACCGCTAAGCCCGGCGCCAAGGAGTTGCGCGGCGTCATAGCCTTGCGCTGCGTAAACATCGGGCTGAAGTTTGTAAGTCTTGGCGTAGCCAAGGCGAAACGATTTGTCTTTTGCGTTTGGCAAATCGTCAGCGTAGTGCAGCGTGGTCAGTATGCCCTGCGCCGCGGCACCTTGCGCTTCGAGCGTGCCGTCGGTCAAGAAGCCGGGGCCGTAGAGCGGCACGCTCTTCATCAGACCCGCCGCTGCGTAGTCCTTGACGAACTTAACCGCGCCGCCACCGGCGAAGAATGCAAACGTCGCATCGGGTTTCAACGACGCTATTTCGGTCAGCAATGCCTGGAACTCGACACCTGGAAACGGGAGGTTCAGTTCCTTGACTACTTTGCCGCCCCCCTTGGCGAAGCCTTCCTTGAACGCGCTGGCCATCTCGTCGCCTGCGGCGTACTTCCATGTGATCGACGCCGCCGTCTTGTGGCCGCGCTCAGCCGCAACGACGCCGGCCGCATAGGCCGATTGCCAGTTCGAGAATGACGAGCGAAAGATGTTGGGCGCGCACATCGGCCCGGTCAGCGCATTTGCACCCGCATTCGGAACGATCAGCAGCGTATTGGAGTCGCGCGCCACCTTGGCCATCGCCATGACCACGCCCGAGTGCACGGTGCCGACGACAACATCGACCTTGTCGCGATTGATCAGCTTGCCGACGTTGTCGGTCGCCTTTGCAGGATCCGACTCGTCATCGACTCGGAAATATTCGATCTCCCGACCGCCGATCTTTCCGCCCTGTTCCTGTACGTACAGTTTGAAGCCGTTTTCGATTGCATTGCCTAACGCGGCGAAGGTGCCGGTGTAAGGAAGCATCAATCCGACCTTCAGCTTCTGCTGCGCGGTCGCTGGCATTGCAAGCAACCCCGCGCACAGTGCTGCGGTCAGGGCAATGGTCTGTCGTCGTTTCATTAAATGGTCTCCGTTATCTATGCTGTGCAATGAATTCCAGTGTCGCCTCTGTCAGGCGCTGAGCCTGATCGCGATGCGGCGCATGCGCACATGCTGCCAACCTCAATTGGTGGGCGTGAGGCACATGGGTCGCGATGCTGTCGAGTTGCGCCATTGTTCCGTATTCGTCGTCTTCCCCTTGAATCGCTAGCACGGGCGCCGAAATTTGCGGCAACATCGATTCGATGTTCCAGTTGCGAAAGGCCGGATCGAGCCAAATGTCGTTCCATCCCCAGAAAGCTGAATCCGGATCGCGGTGATGGCGCGCAAGCTTAACCCTCAGACTGGGTCTTTGCGTATCGGGGGTTACGTAGGCTTCGCGCGCGGCGGCGATACTCGAGATTGAAAGATCTTCGACAAACAGGTGCGGCGCAAGCACCACGAGTCCTGCAACGTTTTTTGGGAAAGAGGCTGCATGGATCAAAGCGATTGACGCGCCGTCGCTGTGACCCACGAGCCACGGCGGTTCTGCGGCTGCGTCTACATCCAACGCGTGCAGCAACGCCGGCAGGATCTCGGTCGCCTGCGAGTGCATGTACCCGACCGGCCACTTTTCGTGCGCAGGACGGGCGCTCGAATGCCCATAGCCAGGCCGGGAATAAATCAGTCCGCGAAAGTCGCCGGCGTCGCAGAGCTTTTGCGGCCAGCCGCGCCACATCGTGACCGACCCCAGCCCTTCATGAAGAAACACAAGCAGGGGTAAGGCCGAACTCGCTCCGACCCATGCGTATTCGAGCTCAAACTCGCGCGACCCCGAGACAACGCGCGCGCGCAGCACATCGGGCCCGTCATCCAATCGCTGCTTCCTTTTCGCGCAGTTTGAAGCGCTGGATCTTGCCGGTCGCAGTTTTCGGCAACTCGGACACGCATTCAATCAGCCGTGGGTACTTGTGAGGCGCGAGAATTTCCTTGACGAAACTTTTCAATTCTTCTTCTATCGCTTCTGTGCCGGCTGTTCCGTCTTTGAGCACGACAAAAGCCTTCGTCCGAGTTAACCCGTCGGCGTCGATCTTTCCGATTACGGCGGCTTCCAGCACCGACGGATGCTGCATCAATGCGGCTTCGACTTCGAATGGCGAAACATATTGTCCGCTGACTCGCAGCATGTCATCGCCTCTTCCGGCGTAGCTGTAATAGCCGTCGCGGCTACGCGAGTACTTATCGCCACTTCGAGTCCACGGGCCGACAAACGTGGCGCGTGACTTTTCGCAATCGGCCCAGTACATCAGCGCCGCGCTGGGTCCCCTGACGTACAAATCGCCCATGACATCGTTGCCCACGTCTGCGCCGGTCTCGTCGCGTAATTCGATGTCGTAGCCGGGCACCGGTTTCCCAGTCGTCCCGTATCGCACGTCGCGCGGACTATTGGAGATAAAAATATGCAGCATTTCAGTGGACCCGATGCCGTCAAGAACTTCGCAGCCGAAATGCGCGTTGAAACGCTCGCCGATTTCCTTGGGCAGCGCCTCGCCGGCCGATGTCGCGATGCGCAAACTCACGCCGCTGCGCGGTGGCAATTCAGTCGAAGCGAGCATCGCAGCGTAGAGCGTCGGGACGCCGTAGAAAATGGTCGGTCGATGATCGACGAGGCGTTTGAACACCGCCTCTGGCGTGGGGCGTTCGGCCATCAGGACTACGGTCGCGCCGACCGATAGCGGAAATGTCAGCGCATTGCCAAGGCCGTAGGCAAAAAAAAGTTTCGCTGCGGAGAAAACGACGTCGGATTCGCGCACACCTAAAATGGGCTTGCCGTACAGCTCCGCGGTCCAGTACAAGTTTGCGTGCGTGTGCACGGTGCCCTTAGCCCTGCCGGTCGAGCCGGAGGAATAAAGCCAAAATCCGATGTCGTCGGCGCATGTATCAGCCGGCGTCTGTGTTGGCGTGTGCTGCTCGATCAATTGGGCGAGCTCTGCAGCGTTGAATACCCGTTTGACTTCATTTGGTGTCGCGCTCATCGCCCGGCGCAGCACGGGAACCAATGAGCTCGAGACGAAGGCGGCCTGCGCGCGACTGTGCGACAGAACATAGGCGTAATCGTCAGGTGTCAGAAGCGTGTTGAGCGCGACCGGGATCACACCGGCATACAGGCAACCGAGAAACGCCACCGGCCACGCAGTCGTGTCATGCATCAGCAGCAGAACACGCTCTTCGCGCCGAATATCGAGCGCGGCCAGTGCTGCCGCAAATCGCCGCACACGCTCGTCGAGTTCGCCGTAAGTCAGGGTCCCCGCATCGTCGCGATACGCAATTTTCTCAGCGCGTCCCGCGTTCAATTCGAGGACGTGGGCGGCGAAGTTCAGTCGCGCAGCTGGCGGCTTTGCACGTGGGGGTGGGGTCATTGCGTCAATGTCTGCAGATGCTCGCAAAATGAGTCTCAGCATAAGCCCGGAAGCGGTATCTTATGTGCGGTGCTGACCATCAGCGTCAATGGAAATATGGGACACGACGATGGACGACGCGGTCGACTACCAGACGCATCCTGACCGCTATGCGCATTGGAAGCTGGGTTTCGATGGCCCGGTCGCGCGCCTCACGCTTGACGTGCAGGAAGACCGCGGCATTCGAGCTGGCTACAAGCTCAAGCTCAATTCGTACGATCTTGGCGTCGACATCGAATTGCACGATGCGCTGCAACGCATCCGCTTCGAACACCCCGAGGTCCGCAGCGTTGTGCTTACGAGTGGAAAGGAACGCATTTTCTGCTCGGGCGCAAATATTTTCATGCTGGGTCTGTCGTCGCACGCGTGGAAGGTGAATTTTTGTAAATTTACGAACGAGACGCGCAATGGCATTGAAGACGCGAGCCGGTACTCGGGGCTTAAATTCATAGCAGCATGCAATGGCACCACGGCGGGCGGTGGCTACGAACTCGCGCTCGCGTGCGACGAGATATTTCTGGTTGATGATCGTTCGTCTGCAGTCAGCCTTCCGGAGGTTCCGCTGCTCGGCGTTTTGCCCGGAACTGGCGGTCTCACAAGGCTGACCGACAAGCGCAAGGTACGCCACGATCTAGCCGATATTTTTTGCACCACGACCGAAGGTGTGCGCGGCGCTCGCGCCCAACAGTGGCGTCTGGTGGACGCAGTAGTGAAGTCGCAGCAGTTTGCAACTTCGGTGCAGCATCGCGCGCTCGAACTGGCGTCGCAAAGCGATCGGCCGGACGTGGCCAGCGGTGCAGTCGCTGTGGTGTTATCCCCGTTGAAGCGCACCATCGACGACTCGGGTTACCACTACGGCTTTGTGGACGTGGCATTCGATCGTGCGGCACGCCGCGCAATGTTGACGGTCAGCGGTCCCTCGACCCCGCAACCGGCAAATATCAACGACATCGTCAACGCGGGCTGCGAGTGGTGGCCGCTTGCAATGGCGCGCGAACTCGACGATGCGATCTTGATGCTGCGAACGAACCAGGGCGAGCTGGGGACCTGGCTGCTAAAGACGCGTGGCGATATCGATGCCGTGCTCGCCATCGATGCAGTCCTCGAGACGCACCGAATTCATTGGTTTGTGCGCGAGACAATTGGCCTGCTGAGACGGACGCTCGCCCGGCTCGACGTCTCGTCACGCACGCTGTTTGCGTTGATCGAACCGGGGTCGTGCTTTGCCGGCACGCTGTTAGAGCTCGCGCTTGCCGCCGATCGGAGCTACATGGCATCGGAGAACTCGTCGATTGCGTTGTCGCCACTGAACTTTGGCAGCTATCCTCGGGTCGACCGGCTAGGGCGCATCGAAGCGCGCTTTTATCGCGAACCGGATCCGATCGGGCGCGTGCGGCAAACGATTGGCACGCGAATACCCGCACAGGCGGCGCTTGAAAGTGGGTTGATAACGGTGGCACCCGACGCGCTCGACTGGTCCGATGAAATTCGCATCGCCCTCGAAGAACGCGCCAGCTTGTCGCCTGATGCATTGACGGGCATGGAGGCCAACCTTCGCTTCGGCGTCGCCGAAACGATGGAGACTCGCGTTTTCGGCCGCCTGTCTGCGTGGCAGAACTGGATCTTTACGCGCCCCAACGCGGTGGGGAAAAGCGGGTCATTGAAGGTATACGGCAGTGGTAACAAGGCGCGCTTCGATTGGGAACGAGCATGAGCATCAACACGACGGACAAAATTCCAAACAATGTCGACCTTGCGGCGGACAAGACGCTGCAGCGCGCGTTGGAGCACTGGCAGCCCCGCTTCATCGACTGGTGGCGCGAAGCCGGGCCCGACGGCAGTCACGGTTTCGAGGTTTACCTGCGCACTGCAATCAGCGTCGAGCGCGATGGCTGGGCAAACTTCGGCTACGTAAAGATGCCCGAGTATCGCTGGGGAATTTTCTTGAACCCCGTGCAGGGCGGCGGCACCATTGCTTTCGGCGATCACAAGGGGCAGCCGGTGTGGCAGGAGGTGCCGGGTGAACACCGCGCCAATCTGCGTCGCATCATCGTCACGCAGGGCGATACCGAACCTGCGTCGGTCGAGCAGCAGCGCCATCTTGGGCGCACAGCGCCGTCGCTGTACGACCTGCGCAATCTGTTTCAGATCAACGTGGAGGAAGGCCGGCATCTATGGGCGATGGTGTATCTGCTGCATCGCTACTTCGGTCGGGACGGCCGTGAAGAAGCCGACGCTTTGCTCGAACGGCGCTCGGGCGATGCGGACAATCCGCGCATCCTCGGCGCTTTCAATGAGCGAACGCCCGACTGGCTTGCGTTTTTCATGTTCACGCACTTCACCGATCGCGACGGCAAGTTTCAGCTGAACGCTCTGGCGGAGTCGGGCTTCGAGCCGCTGGCGCGTACGACTCAGTTCATGCTGACCGAAGAGGCGTATCACATGTTCGTCGGGGAATCCGGCGTGTCGCGTGTGATCCAACGGACCTGCGACGTCATGAAGCAGCTGAAGACCGACGATCCAGATCAGGTCCGTGCGGCCGGGGCCATCGATCTGCCGACGATCCAGCGTTACCTGAATTTTCACTACAGCGTGACGATCGATTTGTTCGGCGCCGACCAGTCGTCGAATGCGGCAATCTTCTACAGCTCCGGTTTGAAAGGCCGTTTCCGGGAGGCGAAGCGAAACGACGATCATGTGCTGAAGGACGCGAGCTATACCGTGCTTGAACCCTCTGCAGGCGCGCAGCTGAGTGAGCGCGAAGTGCCAATGCTGAACGCACTGAACGAAGTGCTGCGTGACGATTTCATCCGCGATTCCGAAGCCGGCATCGGACGCTGGAATCGAGTGATCGAAAAGTCGGAGCTTCCTGATCGGCTTACTTTGCCGCATAAGGCGTTCAACCGCCGCATCGGTTCGCTCGCGGATGCTCTCGTGTCACCGGAGGGTCGTGTGGTCGCCGAGAGCGAATGGAGCGCGCGGGCGCGCGACTGGTTGCCGACTGACGGCGATCGCGCTTTTGTCGCATGGCTGATGACGCCCGTCGTCGAGCCCGGCAGGTATGCGGGCTGGATTGCGCCACCGCGGGTGCCGGTGAATGGGCAGCCGATGGATTACGAGTACGTGCGCTTAGGCTGAGGTAACTCTGCACTCAACGGACCGGAATAGCGGCAACATCATCGACCGGCCGCGCGGTGGCGCGCCGGCCATTCAACACAGATTGGATTTCTATGGCGCTCGACACTGAGACGCTTGATCTGCTGCTCGAGTCCGTGCGTCGATTCGTCTCGGAGCGTCTGGTCCCGCACGAATCCGAAGTCGCCGATAACGATCGCGTGCCTCCGCATCTTGTCGACGAGATGCGAGCACTCGGCCTTTTCGGGCTTTCGATCGCGGAAGAATTTGGCGGGCTCGGACTCTCTATGGAAGAGGAAGTGCGCGTGGTCTTCGAGCTCGGGCAGACCTCACCCGCATTCAGATCGATTGTTGGCACAAACAATGGCATCGGCTCGCAGGCGATTGTGATCGCCGGGACTTCCGAACAGAAGCAGAGGTATCTGCCGCGTCTTGCGTGTGGAGACATCATTGGTTCGTTCGCGCTAACGGAGCCCGATGCCGGTTCTGATGCGCTATCAATCCGCACATCGGCGAAGCCCGACGGCGACCATTACGTGCTCAATGGAACCAAGCGATACATCACCAACGCGCCCGTCGCGGGGTTGTTCACGGTGATGGCCAGAACACGCGCGGAGCGTGGCGCTAATTCAATTTCCTGCTTTCTGGTCGAAGCAGGCGCACCGGGTTTATCGCTCGGTGTGCCCGACCGGAAAATGGGACATGCCGGCTCTTTGACTTGCGATGTAATTTTTGACAATTGCCGGGTGCCGAAGACGGCGCTGCTGGGTGGCGTGGAAGGCAACGGCTTTCGAACTGCGATGAAGGTACTCGACAAGGGTCGACTCAATATTGCTGCGGTTTGCGTCGGAATTGCAGAACGTCTGATCCGCGAAGCAGTGCTGTTCGCAGTTGCCCGCAAGCAGTTCGGGCAGCGCATCGCAGACTTCCAATTGGTCCAGGCGATGATCGCCGACAGCCGTGCAGAGAGCTACGCAGCGCGATGCATGGTGCTGGAAGCGGCGCGGAGCCGCGATAGGCGGGACACCGTCACCACCGAAGCTGCGTGCTGCAAAATGTTCGCGTCAGAAATGGTGGGCCGGGTTGCCGATCGAGTGGTTCAGATCTTTGGCGGCGCCGGTTATATGGCCGACTACCCGGTCGAACGTTTTTATCGTGACGTGCGTCTGTTCAGGATATTTGAAGGAACGACGCAGATTCTGCAGCTTTTGATCGCCCGCGAAACTATAAAGTCGATCGCTGGGTAATTAGCGCACCTTGTCGGCGGTTCGATGTCGTTGGAAGGCGCTTTCCTGCCAAGCGGTCGCTCAACGTCCACGACATTCGCGGCGGAGTTCTCGGCGGTCACCGTAAGGACGGGAGATCAGGCCTAAATCGCTGCATCAGCGCCCCGCTGGGCGCCGTAGATTGTCGTATCAGTACTGCAGGTCAAGTTGAATGGCACAAAGTGAACAGCTCTCGAAGAAACTTCTTCTGATTGCGAGGAAAGTGCTCAGGCAGAACTCGTCGATCGCGACGTCGAAAAAAGTGGCCGCGTCGGTGCTCGTGAAGTGCCGCAGCTAGCTCAGCCCCCGATCGGCACGACGTAAGAGCGATGCTGTCGGCGGGCAACGACTAGAAGAAAGCCTGAATTCCCGTTTGGGCACGGCCGAGGATCAGTGCGTGAATGTCGTGCGTTCCTTCGTACGTGTTGACCACTTCCAGGTTCGCCATGTGGCGCACGATTCCATATTCATCGCTGATGCCGTTACCGCCCAGCATGTCGCGTGCGGTGCGCGCGATGTCGAGCGCCTTGCCGCATGAGTTGCGCTTCATGATCGACGTAATTTCGGTGGCAGCCGTTCCTTCATCTTTCATGCGTCCAAGCCGCAGGCAACCCTGCAATCCCAGCGTAATTTCGGTCTGCATGTCCGCCAGCTTTTTCTGTACCAGCTGATTGGCGGCCAGTGGCCGGCCGAATTGCTTGCGATCGAGCACGTACTGACGCGCGGTGTGCCAGCACGCTTCCGCTGCGCCCAGCGCGCCCCAGGCGATACCGTAGCGAGCCGAGTTAAGGCAAACGAACGGACCTTTCAATCCTTCGACGTTTGGGAGCTCGTTTTCTGCCGGGACAAACACGTCATCCATCACGATTTCGCCCGTGATGGAGGCGCGCAAGCCAAACTTCCCGTGGATTGCGGGTGCCGATAGACCTTGCATGCCCTTGTCGAGGATGTAGCCGCGTATGGTCCCAGCGTCATTCTTGGCCCACACGACGAATACGTCTGCAAACGGCGAATTGCTGATCCACATCTTCGCGCCACTCAGCTTGAAACCGCCGTCGACAGACTTCGCGCGCGTTTCCATATTGCCCGGGTCGGAACCATGGTTGGGCTCGGTCAGCCCGAAGCAGCCGATCAGTTCACCCGTAGCGAGCTTAGGAAGATATTTCTTTCGCTGCGCTTCCGACCCGAATTCGTAGATCGGCAGCATGACCAGCGAACTTTGCACACTCATCATCGAGCGGTACCCCGAATCCACGCGCTCGATCTCGCGCGCCACCAGGCCATAGCAGACATAGTTCAGCGACTGCCCGCCGTACTCGGTCGGCAACGTGGCACCCAGCACACCGAGCTCACCGAGTTCGCGAAATATCGATGGGTCCGTCTGCTCGTGTCGGAAGGCCTGCAGGATCCTCGGAGCAAGCTTGTCTTGCGCGTACGCGTGCGCGGCATCGCGCACCATCCGCTCGTCCGGCGTCAGTTGCTCGTCCAGCAACAACGGGTCTTCCCACTTGAACGAGGCTTTGAGCCTCCGGGTCGAATCCGGAGCGTTCATGTTGTCTCCCCAGGCACCGTCGGGTCGCGCCATACTGTGTTGAGTTGGCTCATAGCTCAGTTCTGACTTTCCATAGTTCGGGGAACAGTACAACGTCGAGCATCTTGCGCAAGTACGCGACCCCCGCAGTGCCGCCTGTGCCCGTCTTGAACCCGATGATGCGCTCAACGGTAGTCACATGGCGGAAGCGCCATACGCGAAATGCGTCTTCGAGATCCACAAACTCCTCGGCAAGCTCGTACAGCTCCCAATGTTCGCGCGGTGCGCGATAGACCGCCAGCCAGGCCTGCGCCACCGATTCGTTCGATACATGCGTCAGCGTGAAGTTTCGCTGCGTGATCGTAGGGTCAATCTTGAAGCCCCGCCTCGCCAGGAGCCGCACCGCCTCGTCGTAAAGAGACGGCGCATCGAGCGCGTTTTGTAATGCCGGATGGATCTCAGTGTGTTCGTGCGCCTTCAGCGTCGCAGGCGCCTTGTTGCCCAACACAAACTCGATCTCGCGGTATTGCCATGACTGAAAACCCGAACTGCTGCCCAGGTGCGGCCGGATCGAGCTGTATTCGCTGGGCGTCATCGTCGCCAGAACACTCCACGCGTGCACCAGCTGCTCCATGATGCGTGAAACGCGCGCCAGCATTTTGAATGCGGGCGGTAAGTCGTCGGCTCGAATCGCGTCGCGCGCGGCGCGCAGCTCGTGCAGGGCAAGCTTCATCCAGAGCTCGCTCGTTTGATGCTGGATGATGAACAGCAGCTCGTTCGGATCAGACGAGCGTGGATGTTGCGCGCTTAGAATTGCGTCAAGCGCAAGATAGTCGCCGTAGCGTGGATCACCCATTGCCCGCTCGCGTCCGACTCATGTCACCCTCGCGCGAACTTGGCTCGCAGCGGGCCTCCACTCGGCGTGCGCCAAGACCTGATGAAGAGTGTCCACTGCATCCCAGATATTGACGTAGCTGACATACAACGGCGCAAAACCAAAACGGAGAAGATCGGGCGCGCGAAAATCACCGATCACACCGCGTTGAATCAGTGCCTGCATGACTGCGTACGCGTCTACGTGCGTAAAGCAGATTTGGCTGCCGCGATGCGCGCTGTTGCGAGGCGACGCAAGGTGCAGCCCCTGGTCGCCGCAGCGTTGCTCGACAAGTTGCACGAACAGATCGGTCAGCGCAATCGACTTGCTGCGAAGTGCATCGGGCCCCGCCGTCAGCACCGTATCCACGCCGACCTCCAACGCCGACAACGCAACAATTGACGGCGTGCCAACAGCAAATCGGTCGATCGAGGACGCCGGTTGATAGCGAAGATCGAAATCGAACGGTGCGCGATGACCGAGCCACCCCGCCAGTGGCTGTGCGTACGCATCGCCGGTAAGCGCTCGCAGATGCCGGGTGGCCGCAAATACAAAGGCCGGTGCGCCCGGTCCGCCGTTCAAGTACTTGTAGCCGCAACCAATCGCGAAGTCCGCGTCGGCATCATTAAGCGCTACGGGTACCGCGCCCGCTGAATGCGACAAATCCCAAACTGCAAGGGCGCCGGCGTCATGTGCAAGCCGGGTAATCGCATGCATGTCATGCATTGCGCCGGTCCGGAAGTTCACATGCGTCAGCATCACGACGGCAGTGCGATCGTCGATCGCGGCGTGGATCTCGTCGAAATCGACCCGCTTGAGCTCGTGCTTGTGGCCGAGAAGGTCGATCAAACCCTCGGCCACGTACAAGTCCGTAGGAAAGTTTGTTTTTTCCGTAACGATGAATCTGCGCTCCAACACCGACACTTGCGGTCGCGACGATTGCAGGCGCAAAGCGGTTGCCAGCACCTTGAACAGATTCACAGACGTCGAATCGGCGCAGATCACCTCATCGGGCAATGCGCCGATCAGCCGCGCGACTTTCGCGCCGACGCGACGGGCAAGGTCGATCCACGCCGCGCTGTTCCAAGAACGGATCAGTCCTTCGCCCCACTGGTGCTCGATGACGTCCCGAACGTGGGCGCTGGTTGCGCGAGGCAGCGCGCCCAGCGAATTGCCGTCCAGATAGATCACACCCTGCGGCAAGGTGAATACGGCGCGATGCTGGCGAAGAGGATCGCCCGCATCCAGTGCGATGCAGTCGTCGCGCGTCATCCCAATGAAATGTCCCCGAGGGGTTGCATAACGAATGTTAAGCGTATCGATAGCTTCGGTGGCGGCCGGGCGGCTGCGCAACGAGGCGGTCGCAGTATCAGCGGCGACTTGAAATGATCTGTGTTGCCAAGGCGGTGCCAAACAAAATAACTGCGCAGCCGCCTAGCATCGCGAGAGTGACGGTTTCAGCCAGAAACAGCACGCCCCACAAGATCGCAAACGCGGGAACCAGAAACGTGACTGCCATTGATTTTGTCGGGCCAACACGCGCCAGCAAACGAAAGTAGAGCGCGTAGGCGATCCCGGTGCACATGATGCCCAACGCGACGAGTGCCAGCCATGAGTGCAAGTCAGGCGTCACGGACGGCAAATGAAAGAGCGTCAGTGGCAGCAGCAGTGTGGACGCGCCAATTTGACTTCCGGCGGCCACGGCAAGTGGACGGATATGACTGAAGTAACGCTTTGCCAGCGTGCCGGAGATTCCATACGACAGCGAAGCGACGAGCGTGGCAGCGATTGCCCATCCACTGCCCCCGGACGTGAAGCTTGCCGCATCCGCTGACAGCCATAGCACCCCGGTAAAACCGATAGCCAGGCCTACCCATTGCGTCCACGTCAATCGATCGCGCAACCATATCCACGCAACCAGTGCTGCGAACAGCGGCACCGTCGCATTCATAATCGACGCCAGCCCTGCAGTGATCGAAAGTGCGGCATATGCAAATAGCGTGAAGGGGATCGCCGAGTTGAATGCGCCAAGCACCAAAAAGCGCAGTGCGTTCGGCGCAAGCTCGGTCAGACCGCCGCGCCATGCGACCAGGGCAAGCAGCACGATCGCGGCAATCGCAGTACGCAGATCGGCAACAACAAGCGGGCCGAACGCCGGCACGGCGATGCGCATGAAGAGGAAGCTAGCGCCCCATATGGCTGCCAGCGTGACAAACTCGAGCACGTCGCGAGGTTTCATCGCGCAATTTTCTTTGTGTCGTGCGCGGCGACCAACCCGTTTCTTGCTATCAATGCATGCGCTGGGCGGTGACGTTGCAAGATTGCGGTTAGGGACAGAGCTAGGAACTGCAACGTCACCCGGTCGTCATCTCCACGGCTTGCGGAACGCGGGCGGTAGAGGCTCTTCGGTTGCACTCGAAATGTATTTGCCGCCGTGGAAGATCAACGGCGCTCCGCCCGGTACATCGAACTGCGTCACTTCTCCGATCAATATGACGTGGTCCCCTTCGATGTGCTGCTTGTAGTTTCGCGCGATCAGCGCAGCCACACTGCCGTTGATGATCGGTAAATCCTGTGGCCCGCTGTGCCATGCAGTGCCGACGAAGCGGTCGACGCCACGGGCCGCAAAACGTTTTGCGATGTCGAGCTGGTGCGCGGCCAGCATGTTTACCGCGTAGCTCGTGCAGTCACGAAACGCCGCCAGTGAACCCGCCATCAGCGACAGACTCCATAGGATTAACGGAGGCTGCAGTGATACCGAGTTGAATGAATTTACTGTCAGACCTGTCGGAGCACCGTCGACGGTTCGCGTGGTGACGACTGCCACCCCCGTTGCGAATTGCGCGAGCGCGTGTCGATAGTCGGTCCGGGCCCGAGGTTGCATCTCGGCAGTTTACGGGCTGAAATCGCGTACCCGGCGCGAGACCACGCGAGGCGGCTCAGGGCTTTGGCGAGCCAAGGCACAATGCGGTTCGCGCGATTCAAAAAATTCAATGCGGAGGAACAATGAGAACACTGCGTGTATTGATTGCATTGGCGATTGTCAGTGTGCTGACCGGCTGCGGCTACAACACGATCGTTACGCAGGAGCAGGCGGTCACGGCATCCTGGTCGGAGGTGTTGAACCAATATCAGCGACGCGCCGATTTGATTCCCAATATTGTCGAGACGGTCAAGGGCGAAGCCAACTTCGAACAGACCACGCTGCAGAACGTGATCGAGGCGCGCGCTCGCGCCACTTCCATCCAGGCGACGCCCGATCTGGTCAACAACCCGCAGGCCTTTGCGCAGTTTACGCAGGCGCAGGGGCAACTCAGTTCGGCGTTGTCGCGACTGCTGGTGACCGTCGAGAATTATCCGAACCTGAAGGCCAACGTCGCGTTTCAGGAGCTGCGCGCGACGCTGGAAGGGACCGAGAATCGCATTGGCATCGCACGCAAGCGATACATCGACGTAGTGGCTCAGTACAACACCACGATTGCGCTGTTGCAGAACTTTCTCGGAAAGCTGCTCACCGGTGCGAAACCAAAACCGCAATTTTCGGTAGCCGACGAAGGCGCGATCAGCCGTCCGCCAACCGTCGATTTCGGCACCAAGAAATAGCAATCACGCATGATGTTGAGTGCGCGCAAGGCGTGCGCGATTGTGGGTGTTTTCGTCTGCGCGCTCGCGGCCTCTGGCCTTGCGCAGACGCCACCCGAACTGCCTAAGGGACTCGCGCCTTCCGGATCGCCGGATTTAACGCCGCCGCCGCCGGGGGGGCAGCCTCGGTCTCCGCCAGCGCCGGCGCCCGCGCCACGGAGTGAAGCTGCACCGACACTGCCGGACGGTACGTTGGCAGTACCACCGCTGGCGCGCGTCACTGATACCGCTGGCGTGCTCGATGCCGCTGCGCGCTCGCAACTTGAAGCGAAGCTCGCTGCGTTTGAACAAGCGCGCGGCTCGCAGATTGCAGTCATCGTTGTGCCGAGCACGAAGCCGGAGCCGATCGCGGACTTTGCGAATCGGGTTGGCGGCACGTGGAAGATCGGGCGCGCGGGTGTGGGTGATGGCGTGTTGATCGCGGTCGCGGTCGGTGACCGTCGATCCTGGATCAGCATTGCGCGGTCGCTCGAAGGTGCGCTGCCCGACATCATTGCTACGCGCATCACGCGCGAGCAAATGGGGCCGTACTTTGCAAAGGGTGACTTCGCAGGCGGCCTGAACGCAGGGGTGGACGCCGTTATCAGCCGGATCGAAGGCGAAGGGCTGCCGACGCCGGCCGGTATCCCACGCGAGCGCGTCAGCGGCGGCGAAAGCGTGATGTCGGTGCTGATCCCGCTGATCATCGGCGGCGTCGTTTTCAGCGGCATGCTGCGGCGGCGCCTTGGAGTGCCAGGCGCTGCGATTGGCGGCGTTGGTGCAGGAACACTCGCCGGATTCGCTTTGTCTTCGCTTTTGCTCGGAGGTATTGCGGCGATTGCCGTGTTCTTGTTTTCCGCTTTCATGGGCGGTGGCGGTGGCCGCGGTGGCCGTGCGCTCGGAGGGCGGGGTGGACCGATTTTTCTGCCCGGTGGTTGGACCGGTGGAGGAGGAGGGGGATGGAGTGGTGGTGGCGGCGGTGGCTGGAGTTCGGGCGGCGGCGGTGACTTCTCAGGCGGTGGTGGCGGAAGCAGTTGGTGACGATGAATAAACTCAAACGCCTGATTCAGCATGCTGTCAAAACTCCGCAATCAGTGAATCGCGCGTTTCCTCCCGACGTGCTGAAGCGAATCGAAGAAACGATCGCGGAAGGCGAGCGGACGCACTCGGGTGAAATACGGTTCGCGGTTGAAGCCGCGTTGCCATGGAGCTACCTAAGACGCAACGCTCCCGCGCGCGAGCGCGCTGAAATGCTGTTCGGCAAGTTGCGCGTGTGGGACACCGAAGACAACAATGGTGTGCTCATCTATGTCGAGCTCGCCGATCAACGCATTGAAGTCGTGGCCGACCGCGGCGTCGCCCGCCATGTACCGAATGCGCGCTGGGACGAGATATCCAACATGATGCGCGAGCGATTTCGGACCGGCGAATTCCAGGAGGGCAGCATCGCCGCGGTGCGCGCGGTCAGTGAATTGCTGGTCGAACGGTTTCGCCTGCCGGATGGCGCCACCAACCCCAACCAGTTGAGCGACGCACCGACCGTGCTGTGATCTCTGCCAGCGCATTCGGCGCCCTATGCAGCGGCGTAAGTTCTTGTCACCTAACGCGACCCATTGACGTGAAAACGGGAGATCCTAATGTCGATTAAGCATCCACTGGCCACACAACCCCGAGTTAAAAACCAGTTCGCGACGCTGGGAGGCGGCTGTTTCTGGTGTCTGGAGGCGGTTTACGAAGAAGTGCAGGGGGTAGTCGATGTCGAATCCGGATACGCGGGAGGCCATGTAGCTAACCCAGAGTACGGCGCTGTATGCGACGGCACCACCGGCCACGCCGAAGTTGTGAGGGTCGAATTCGACCCTCAGCAGATTGCGTATCGGGAAATTCTCGAAATATTTTTCGTGATTCACGATCCGACCACGCTGAACCGGCAGGGCAACGATTCTGGAACGCAGTATCGGTCGGTTATTTTTTATCACTCCGATGAGCAGCGAAGTGTTGCCGAGGCGGTAATGCGGGAGGCGCAGACGCAATGGAGCGCGCCGCTGGTCACGCAAGTGCTACCAGCGCTCGATTATTACCGCGCTGAAAACCATCATCAGGAGTACTACCGTCACAATCAGTCGGCGGGTTATTGCGTTTTTGTCGTTTCGCCAAAAGTCGCCAAGTTTCGCAAGACGTTTACCGCTAAACGAAAGAATTCCATGGTGGATTAGCCGCAATCCGCGATGCCGGGCCCCGAGGCTTAAACGCTAACATTCGGCCAACCTCGAGGAAAGGGCATCGGAATGATCGGTCGTAACGTTTTAGTCGCTTTGTTCGCATCTGCGCTCGCTGTGTCGATGACCAGCGTCGCCGCTCAGGAAGTCGGCAGCAAAGCGCCTGCTTTTGATTTGCCGACGGCAACGAAACCCGTGCGCCTGGCCGACTTGAAAGGTCAGGTCGTCTACATAGATTTCTGGGCGTCATGGTGCGCGCCGTGCAAGCAGTCGTTCCCGTTCATGAGCGAGATGCAAGCGAAGTACGGCCCGCGCGGATTTACCGTGATTGGCGTCAACGTCGATCAAAAACGCGAAGATGCCGACAAGTTTCTAGCCACCACGCCGGCCAAGTTCACGATTGGTTTCGATACGACCAGCAAGGTCGCCGAGGCTTATCAGCCCAAGGGCATGCCAACGTCGTTCTTGATTGGCGCGGACGGCAAAGTGCGCGCGATGCACGTCGGGTTCAAGGACAGTAATCGCGAAGAGATCGAGCGCGAGATCCAGGCCGCACTGTCTGCAGCACGCAAATAGGGAATTAGCAATGAAACAGTTCGCATCGGTGTTCACATGCGCGGGCGCGCTCGCTTTGAGCGTTGCCTTGGTGGGATGCAGCACGGTGCAACCGTGGCAGAAGGGCAATCTTGCAAAGTCGGAGATGTCGTTTGACCACGACCCTCTGCAGACACGGTTCGAAGAACATACGTACTTCAGTAAAGAGGGCGCGTCGGGCGGGATGAGCGTCGGCGGTGGCGGTTGCGGGTGCAACTGAAAATGGCCACATCCATGAAGACCGGCTCGATTCTCGCGGCAGCAATGGCCCTGCCTGGCATGCTGCCTTCTGCGCATGCACAGGTGACCGTGCCCAACGCAACGCTGATTCAATTCAAATATTTGTATTACCGCGACTATCAGGATTCGGGAAACCGCATCACGGTGAAGTCGCCTGCGTTGTATTTGCTGGCGCCGATAAGCGAGAGCTGGGTGTTCGAGATCGGTGCGGTGTACGACAACATCACAGGCGCTTCTCCTTACTATCACACCGTGCTGTCGGGTGCCTCAGGTGAGGGCGTAGAAGATAAGCGCGCAGCTGGCGATATCACGGTCACCAAGTATTTTGGCCGTACTGCAATCTCAGCGCGAGCCGCGTACTCAACCGAAGACGACTACAAGTCGGTTGCAGGTGGCCTCACGTTGCGGCACGCGACGCCCAGTCAGAACACGACGTTCACACTGGGAGCGGGTTACTCGTCCGATAAGATTTCTCCGGCCGACGGACCCGTTTTCACGCGCACTAAGACGACGGTGGACGGCATCGTCGGGATCACGCAGGTGCTAAGCAAAAACGACACTGCGCAAGTCAATTTGTATTATGCGCAGCAGCGCGGGTATCTGACTGACCCGTACAAGGCTTTATTCGGCGTCGACCAGCGGCCCGACAAGCGTGACCAGATGGCTGCGTTGATTCGCTGGAATCATTATTTCGAAGGATTAAAGGCGTCGCTGCGCACGTCGTATCGCTTCTATCACGACGACTGGGAAATTAACGCGCATACCGGCACGATCGAGTGGGCTCAGGAACTGCCATACGGGTTCACATTGACGCCAAGCGTGCGGTACACGAGTCAAAGCGCTGCGTTCTTCTATTACGACCCGGTGTACGACGCTGCTTTGGGACCTCCATTTCCGCCGGGTTATTTGAACAACCCGAACGGGTTTTACACCAGCGATCAGCGGCTTTCAGCTTTCGGCGGTATCACGCCCGGCATCAAGGTGGCGAAATCGTTTGTCGGCGGCTGGTCGATCGACGCCAAGGCCGAGTATTACGAGCAGCGCGCTGACTGGCGCGTTGGTGGCGAGGGCAGCCCGGGTCTGCAAGATTTCAAGGCGCAGTTGTATCAGGTTGGCGTCAGCAAGAAGTTTTAAGACGTAGCCCGCCGCGTTAGCATCGCGCAGCATTCACAGGCTGCGCGTGCACCTTACCTCGTACTCATTTGCGTTTCGCGCGATGGCATCGCACTGTCAGGTGCGTGTCTATGCGCCTGATGAATCGGTCGCGCGCGAGTGGTCTGACGCTGCGATTGCCGAAGTGCGCCGCATCGAAAGCAAATATTCGCGCTATCAGGACGACAGCGTCACCACGGCGATCAACAGCGCCGCCGGGGGGGCAGCGATCCCCGTCGACGCCGAAACTGCCGCTCTGCTCGATTTTGCGGCCGCTTTGCATGCGCAGAGCGAAGGCTTGTTTGACTTGACCAGCGGTGTGTTGCGCGGCGCGTGGGATTTCAAGGCGCAGCGCGTTCCATCGCAGGAAGCGATCGATAAGTTGCTCACGCATGTCGGCTGGTCGAAGGTCACCTGGCTCGCGCCAACGCTGCGCTTGGACGCCGGCATGGAGATCGATTTTGGCGGCATTGGAAAGGAGTATGCCGCCGATCGAGCAGCGACCCTGCTCATGGACCTCGGGGCCCGGCATGGCCTCGTCAACCTCGGCGGCGACGTGCGCATCATCGGGCCACACGCTGACGGCAATGCCTGGAAAATTGCGGTGCAGGATCCACGCGGCAACCCGGGTGCCACGATCGCGCATCTCGAGGTGTCGCACGGGGCGATGGCAACCTCGGGCGATTACGAGCGTTACTTCGAATCCGATGGGCGTCGCTATTCGCATTTGCTGGATCCACGCACCGGTTGGCCTGTGGAATTCTGGCGTTCGGTATCGGTGGTGGCGCCGATTGCAATCGCAGCCGGCGCGTGTGCAACGGTTGCGATGCTCACGCCGGTCGATCGAGCGTTAAAGTTTCTTGACGCGCAGGGTGTGCGCTATCTGGCCGTCGACAGTGCGGGCCAGCGACATTCAAAGTAACGCGGTCATTGCCGCCAATCGCGTTAACGCACCACAGCCTTGGCCAGCTCTACGAGCGTCAGCGGCGCGCTGCCCTCAGCTTTGTTATTTGCAATGATGAAGCTCGGCTGTTCGCTCTTGATCGCAACGTGAATGAGGTGCGCAAGGGTGCCCCGCGTCGGTATGTCGGGGTCGACCATGCGGTCGAACGGCGCGTAGCGCTCCTTGGCTTCCTCGTAACGCAAATGAGCCGCGAGATTCCAGCGCACCACCAGCGGACCTTTCAAGCGCCAATCGTCGCCTTCGTCGTCACGCGCATCCATTGCCCGCAGCGCCGCGCTTTGACGGGCGGCTGCAGGCATACGGGGATGCAACGCGATGCACATCCGCGCGCCGCAGTCGCGCATCATGCGCACGAACCGCGGGGTCAAGAGTTCAGGATCGCGCAGTTCGACTGCGTACAACGGCACCAACTCGCCAAGCCGAGACGGCAGGGCAGTGAGCAGCGCGCCGATCCGCTCGATTGTTTCGATGTTCCACGCATCGCCTTTCATTTCGCGCGGAATCGGTGACAGCTGAAGCACCAGCGGCCCGGCCCGGCCACGCAAGCCTTCCAGCGCAGGCGCCACGAAATGGTCGAGCATCGCTGATGCATCGAGGAACAGCGGGTTTGCCTGCACCGCTTCACCGCGCTTTCCGCGCATCACCGCGTCGGCCACCATCGCCGGTGCTTTCAGCACGAAACGAAAATCCTGCGGCACCTGATTCGCATATCCGGTGTACTCGGATACCGTCAGCGGCTGATAAAACGTGCGGTCGATTCCCACACAACGAAACAACGGATGTTGCGCATACGCGCGGAGTCCGTGCCGCGCCAGTTGCGATTCGCTGTACTGGGCGCTGGTGTCGCTGCGCCACACCAGGCTGCGCCAGCCGGGAAAGAACCACGACGACGTCCCGAGGTAGACGTTGTGAGGCAGTTGCCGACCCAACCGGTTGATCGGATCGTCGAACTCGGCGGCCTCGACTGTTTCTCCGAAGTGGGACGCCGTGGGTTCACCGAATAAATCTTCGTCGGCGTCTTCGAACAGCGATTGGGTTTCGGGCTGCGGCGGCATGCCGCGAGTTTAGAAGGACGCGCTCCTAGGCGCCGGGCGCCTGCCGTTGATGCACGCCATGCTCAACGCGCCGGACCTGTTCGATCACGGCTTCGGTGTCGAGCGAGAGTTGCTTCGCGCGTGTCGTAGGGCCGGGAGTGGCGTCGAGCGGCAACCTGATCATGATCATCGTGCCGGCTCCGGCAACCGATTCGAACTTCAGAAAAGCGCCGATGCGCTGCGCGCGATTACGCATGTTGAGCAAGCCGCGCCCGGTGCTGTTGCCGGCCGCTAACCCGCGGCCATTGTCGGTAATCCGGATCGATAGCCACTGTGAATCGCCCTCGTGGTCCATCGCAAGGGTGACGCGCACCATGCGCGCTCGCGAGTGCTTGATCGCGTTGGTCAGCGCTTCCTGTGTAATGCGCAGCACCGGCAGCACCGAGTTCGGATCGAGGTCGACTTCCTCCGGCAGGTTGCGTGCGTCCCACTGCAAATCCATTCCAGCGGCTTTTAAACGCGGCTCCATGCGGAAGCGCATGTTGCCCAATGCCGCCAGAAGGTCCGAGTCTTCAGCGGCGAGCGCATCGATCGCAAGCCGCATATCGTCAATTGATTCCCGCAGAATCTGCGCGACCTGTTCGTTGGACATTGCGCCACGCTCGACCAGCATCAGCGACGACAACAGCTGCGAACCCAGGCCGTCGTGCATGTCCTGCATGATGCGCTGGCGCTCCTGCGCGCTCGCCTTCAGCCGCTCGCTTTCGCGTAACCGGTCGAAATTGCGCTTCAGCAACTGCTCGCGCTCGTGAATCCGCGTCTCAAGTTCCGTGTTGGTTTTCTCGACGTCGGCGAGCGAGCGCACGAAGCGGTCGATCAGCGATGCGCCGAGCGTGACCAGCAGCACCGGCGTGGCAATGTTCAGCAGTTCGGGACTCGCAAACGGCAATACGTCGATGTAGACCAAGAAGTCGTAGATCGCCGCGGCGAGTGCCAATAGCAGAGCGGCTACGACCGCCTTAAGCATTAAAGAGGACGTAAAGAGCGCATGGCCGGCCAAGGTCATCACGCCGGTGGTCAGCGCCGCAAGCATCATCGCCTGCCATACGGCGCCGGCAGTTAGATCAAACGTATCGCCCGACAGCAAATAAAGGCCGGGCCCCATTGCGGCGAGCACGATCAAGCCAAATTCCGCGCGGGTCTGATGACGACCGCCCTGGCGCCACATCGTGATCGTCGCCACCGCCGTAAATACCGCCGTACCGGTGTAAAAGGCTAAACGGAGCCAGAAGCGAGCATCGACCGGCATCGATTCGAAAACGGAGTCGAGTGATCGGAGTGCCCAGAAAGCAGACATCAATGCCAGCAGTCCAAACAGATTCTCGCTGCGGCGTCTGATCCATAGCGTCGCAAAACCGATGGCCAGCAAGACCGTGAGCAACAGTGACAGCCAGCGCAGCGTGTGGCTTACGAAGAACTCTCCGCCATAGCGCGGCTGCAGCTCGGCGGTCGGCCCGATGGCGATCGGCCCGATTCCGTGTACGCCCATGCCGTAAGACGTATAGATCAGCACGTCGTTGGTGTTGCGCATGAAGTCGACCGGCAGATTGATCAGGTGCGGCCGTCGCCATCGCACAAAACGCCGGTCGGAATCGAGTGGCAGATCGGCGACCATTTTGCCGTTGAGGTAGACGGTGCCGCCGGTAGGCAATCGATTCAGCAGAATGCTCCAGCCGTCGGTAGGCGTCTCGGGGAGTGCGAACGTGGTTCTGAGCCACACGCCCTGCCGGACGGCGCCTGCGCTACCCGACGACCACCGAAGGGGTAGTGCGTGAGACTGCCATTCACTGTTGCCAGCTGGGAACGTCGAGCGTGCGCCCCCCACCCACTCAATTCGATCAAGCTTGATGGTTTCGTCGGCGGTTGTGCTGCCGAGCGTCATCTGCGCGACCAGCAACATCAGCAGCAGCGCCGATAGACGCGGCAGCGAGATCATCGCGCGCGCAATCGTTGCGGTGGTTTTCGCACCCGATTCAGTTCTTCAGCAACCCCATTTGTGTTGCCTCGTAGACCGCTTCCCCACGCGAATGCACTGCGAGCTTGCGATAGATTTTCTTGATATGCGCGGTGACGGTGTGCGGTGAAATGCCAAGGATGTCTCCAATTTCGTTGAAGCTCATGCCCTTGGCGAGCAGCTGCAGAATCTCGGTTTCGCGGGCGGACAGCGGGTTCTGCTCGCTGCCGGGAACGCGCGCCGGTGCGGTCGTGCTCATCCGGTTGCGAATCGCGCGCAACACACTGCGCGCCACCACTGGACTCACGGGCGAACCGCCTGCACGCAGCAGACGAATGCACGAGATCACGTCGGCCGGCGCAGAGTCTTTCAGGATGTACCCGGTTGCGCCGGCTTCAATTGAAGAGACGACGTGCTGTTCATCGCCAAACACCGTGACCACCATGATGTCGACGTCCGGCTTTTTCTGGCTTACCTGGCGAATCAGGTCGATGCCGCTGCCGTCCGGTAAACCCAGATCGATCAACATCACATCAAATGATTCGCGGTCAATGATCGACTGGGCTTCGCGCTTATTCGATGCGGCTCCCGCGAGCTTCATGCTGGGCTCGTTTTCAACGATTTGCACGAAGCGCCGGCGAAACTCCGGCTCGTCCTCGACGATGATGATCGAGATAGGCTGTTCAGTCATCGATGCTCCTGCGCTGCCTTGCCTGCAACGTGCCCGATCATAGCTGCCGCGGCAGTCTTGCGGTCCGGTGCTTCGATCAAATTAACGCGCTTTAACGGGATTTTCGTGCTGACCGGTGCACCGAGCGCGCGGAACTACTCGCTGAGTCGCGTTACGGTGCGAGGCGTACTCGATTCCAATCGTTGGCGGCCTTTATGTACAGCAACCGATCGTGCAGACGTGACGGGCGCCCCTGCCAGAACTCGATCGCGCTCGGACTCACTCGATAGCCGCCCCAGTACGGCGGACGGCGCGGTGCGGCCGCATGACGCAGCGCCATTTCGGCAGCGCGGGCCATCAACCATCCACGATTCGCGATTGGCTGACTCTGTGGTGAAGCCCATGCCCCGATTCGGCTCGCCAATGGTCGGCTGCGAAAATACTCATCGGACTCGTGCTCGCTGACACGGGTGACCGCGCCATTGATGCGTACCTGGCGTTCCAGTTCGCGCCAGAAAAAGAGCAGCGCCGCGTGCGGATTTGCGCTGAGCTCATTGCCCTTGCGGCTTTCATAGTTGGTGAAGAACACGAAGCCGGTCGCATCGAAACCCTTAAGCAGCACGGTGCGTGCCGAAGGCGTGCCGCTTGCATCGGCTGTGGCGAGCGTCATCGCGTTGGCTTCGCGGACCTCCGCAGCGTTGGCTTCATCCCACCAGTGCGAAAACTGGACGATGGGATCGGCATCGGCATGCGCTTCGTCGAGCTCTCCGCGCATGTACTCGGCACGCAGATCCGCTATCTTCGATGCTTCCGTCATGTTGTCATCTTAGGCAGGCGTTGCATTTTGGCTTCAGCGTGTCGAGCCAGACGCTCGAGGTGCGGATCTCTAAGCCCATGTTCGTGCAGCGCACGCACAGTATTGAGCAGATATTCCAGACTTGTGCCGAATCGCCCGCAACTTCCGCGTGTGAAGACCTCGAGAATTTCGGACTCGCTTAATTTGCCCGCGTAGTTGACAGCGTCCCTGCGCACCACGAAAGCTAACGCTGATACCCGTTGATGGCCGCCCCCTGCATCGAGACGACAACGGAGCCAGCGCGGCTCATACGAGCCCATGAACATCTCGCGTTCCCACAGCGTCTCGAGTTCGGCTCGCGCTGTAGCCGCTGGGAGGCAGTAAGCCACGCCGGCGCACGAACCCCCGCGATCGAGCCCCGCAACCAGCCCTGGGCAGTCGAGCGTGCCACGATTGACGCGGCTCCATAGGCACAGCTGGCGGTGAAATCCGTGCACGCGCGCGGGGTGTCGTCTGTCGAATGTGACCTCCGGATTCCAGATCAGCGACCCGTAACCGAAAAGCCACAGCGGCGAGTTCCCATCCCAATGCGCAAGCGCCTGCGTGAATGATGCTGCCTGTTGCTCGGCAGTGAGGCGTCCCGGAAATTCGTACGGGACCTTATGCGTCATCGCGGTCGCGCGCGCTCGGCGCTGAATGCTTCTCAACATTCATTCGGCGCCACGCCGTCCACCCCGCACCACCCAGCAGCATTGCCATCAGCCAGAAGGCAGGGCCGGCGCCCAATAACGATCCAAACGCGCCGAACACCAGCGGCAGGACCACGTGGCTTGAATTCATGATTGTCGTGCGCACACCCAGCGCTTCGCCGACGCGGCCCGCCGGCGCGCGATCATGCAACAGCGACATCACGTTCGGTTGGGCTGCGCCGAGCCCCAGCCCGAGCAGAAAGGCAGCCGCCATCAGAGGCAGCATCGTGTTGAAGAAAGGTATCAGTGCGAACGCCGCCCCAGCGGTGATCAGGGTGAACACCAGCACCTGCCATTCGCGATAACGGCGCGACAACGTCGGCATTGCGAGGCGGATTGCAAATGTCGCTGCGGCAAAACTGCCCAGTACGAGGCCGATCTGCGATGCGCTCAAACCGACGCTCGTGCCGTAGACCGGAATCAGGAACGATTGCAGGTCCCAGGACATCGAGATCATGCCGCTGACGATCAGTACATTGCGAACCGCGGGATAGCGCAGCAGATCGAACGCATTGCGCGTTTCCGTCGGCGCCGTAGCGGGCGGCGGCGTCGGAAGCCGCGCGCGCTGAGTCATCAAGATGACGACGTTGACTGTCATCAGCAAAAAGATCAGCGCAAACGTCACGCGGTGTCCAATGCTGTCGATCAAGAAGCCACTGGCAATCGGCGCGATCAGCCCGGAGGTTGAAAATCCCAACGCCAGCATCGAGAACGCCGCCGGACGGTTGCCGGGCTCCGACATCGTGCCGACCAGATTCTGCATCGTCATCTGAACGTACATGAAACCGGTGCCCAGCAGCGCGCTCGCAACCAGCAGCGGCGCGACGTCCGCCGCCGCATAGGAGAACGCCGCGGGCAGCAGTGCGCCGACGGTCATCATCGCGGTGCCAAGCAGCAGCGGCCGGAACGGTCCGACCTCGTCGAGCCAGCGCCCGGCGCGCACTGCAAGCAACGCCGGAACCAGCGCATAGAGCGCCAGTAACACGCCGACCGTAAACGGCGACGCCTTGTTCGACAACGCGTAGAGAGACGCAGTTACGCGCGCTGCGCCGAACGCTGTGTGGGTCAACACAACGAACGCGATGATGCGCGGTAACGTCATTGCGGTTGTCAATTTGTCGCCCGTGGCACTTCCGCATCCTGCAATGCGCTCTTGTTGCGCAGCTTCAGCGCAACGAGTGCGACGCCCGCGCACGTCACGACAACACCCAGCGTGGTCAGCCAGGTCGGGTAAATGCCAAACATCAACCACTCGAGAACGACCGCGATGATCGGCGTCAGGTAAATCAGGCTTGTGACACGCGTGGCCTCGCCCCGGCGCATCAACGTGTGTAAAGCGTTTACGGCAAAGATCGATGCAAGGATCACCAGGAATCCGATCGCGGCAAGCAACTGCCACGACCATCTAACCTCGAATCCTTCCACCAGGAACGCGAGCGGCGCGACCACCGATAATGTCGCCGCGAACTGCACGACGGTGGCGGCGCGCAAATCGACCGCGGGACACAGGATGCGTTGATACAACGTGCCGACGGTTATCGCGACCAGCGCGACCAGCACGGCGGCGAGCGAAAGCGTTGTCATCGCGTCGAGGTCAATCTTGTGCCAGACGACAAGAGACACGCCCGCCAGGCCCAGCAGTACGCCGAACCACTGCAGCGGGATCAATCGTTCGCCCGTCAGGGGTCGGGCCGCCGCCGCCGTTACCAGGGGCTGCAACGCGAGTATCAATGCCGTGACGCCGGCGGACATCCCCAGATACTGCGCGTAATGGCTGCCGCCCAGGTTAACGGCGTGCATCAGCAGGCCTGCGATCGCAACGTGCAGCCATTCCAACGCTGAGGCGGGCCAGCGCGGTTGGATCATCCACGCGATCGGAGCGACCAGAAGCAAGCCTAAAGCGAAGCGCAGTGTCAGGAACGTAAACGGGGGCGCGTACTGAAGACCGACCTTGGTTGCCAAGAAGCCGGCCCCCCAGATGATGACGAAGTACCAGGCGAGCCATGTGCTGGACGTGCGATGAAGCGAAGCGGTCACACGCTCATTGTTGCAGACGGTACGGTTAGCAGCTCGGATTCACCGTTGCCTATTGCCATTATTGGAAATGCCAATTGGCGCGGAGACGTTGATAGCTGGAAGCTACGCGTCAATCAAGGTCACTCAACGTCTGGAGCATTTATGAGGCGTTGACCGACGTCGAGAAAAATGCAGCGCTGACTGCCGCGGCGTTGATGGCGATGAACAATGTCTGGTATCCGTACGTTGAAATGAGCGGTGATGCGGAGTTGAAGTCGCTGCCCGCGCAGCTGCGCATGCAGGCGTACGCAACGCACGCAGAAGTCGACAAGCGGTTGTTCGAGTTGTATGCATTGGCCGCCTCGATCATCGGCAAATGCCTCTTTTGCGTCCAATCGCAGTACGCGCTGCTGAAACAAAACGGGATGACCGCTGAACAGCTGCGGGATGTTGGCCGCATTGCGGCGGTGATCTGCGCAGCAGCGAATGCGATTGCAATCGAACACACGGCGGACGAAGCCGTAGCTGCCTAGTGCGTCAGGAAGGCGTGTCCATCTGCCGGCGGATCCAGTCGTGCAGATGGATCATGCCGTCCTCGTGTGGCGTGTGGTACGGCCCGCGGTCTTCCTGGCCTGCAAGCCATAGGGCGCGCCGACCGCGTTGCAGGCGCGTGCAGATTTGCGCATCCTCAGCGGCCGACTCCGCGTACGCGGCCTGGTGAGCGTCGACAATTTGCCGCTCGAATGCCTGCACTTCTTCCGGGTAATAGAACTCGACCACGTTGGTTGTGTGTTCGGGCGATCGCGGAATCAACGTGCTGACGACCAGGGCGCACGGGTACCACTCCAGCATCACATTTGGATAGAGAGTCGACCACACCGTGCCGTACTTGGGCAGGTCTCCGTTCGAATACGCGAGAATCGTGTCGCGATAACGCTGGTAGTTCGGCGAGACTTGCGCCTTTAGTCCGTCTTTGATTCCGAGGATCTGGTAACTCCAGCGCTCTCCAAAGCCCCATTCGTAATTATCAGGATCAACCCATTTCTGCAGACCTGGATGCATTGCTTCGACGTGGTAGAGCTCCAGGTAAATCTCCAGAAATGCTTTCCAGTTGAAGGCGCACTCGTCTACTACCACTTTTTCAAGAAGGTAGCTGTCGTAGCTGTAATCATCAGTCAGCGGGAAGTCGCGCAGATCGGCGCCGGCGTCGCGCGGACCGGCAAACAACAATCCGTTCCACGCGCTCAATGGTGTGGATGGAAGCGAACAGTTCGGCGTGACGTCGAAGTCAGGCGCGCCCAGTAGCTTGCCGTTCAGATCGTAGGTCCATCGATGCAGCGGACAGACGATGTTGGCATTGTTACCCCGGCCATCCAGCAACAGCCCTTGCCGATGCCGGCAGGTGTTCGACAACAAATTGATGCCCGCAGGACCGTGCACCAACACCTTGCTTTGATGGGTTGACGGCAATGTCATGTAGTCACCCACCTCGGGGACCATCATTTTGCTGCCCACATAGTTGGGACCACGGCTGAACAATTGCTGTTGCTCGCGTTCGAACCAATGGGTATCGAAATACGAAGCTATGGGCAGCGGTGCAGTCCGTCCCAGCAGCGTCGCGTCAAGGTTCGAGCGACGAGACAGCAATTCCGGAGCGTTCACGTCGATCGAACCAGCGTTTGCTCGGTACTACGCCCCCTCAAAGGTATTGCAGGCCGTTATCTGGCCGCTTTTCATTCCGGTCATGAACCAGCGGGTGCGCTGCTCCGAGCTGCCGTGCGTGAAGCTTTCCGGAACGATTGTGCCTTGCGTGCGGCGTTGAATATTGTCGTCACCGATCGCGGCCGCCGCTCGCATCGCTTCCTCCACGTCGCCTGCTTCGAGCAACTTTCGGTTGCCTGCATGATGCGCCCAGACACCAGCGAAACAATCGGCTTGCAACTCGAGGCGCACCGACAGCGCGTTGCTCTGTGCGGTACTCATTCGCTGCCTCAGTGCCTGCGTTTTTTCCATGATGCCAAGTTGGTTCTGCACGTGATGTCCGACTTCATGCGCAATCACGTATGCCTGCGCAAAATCGCCCGGTGCCTTGAAGCGTTCCTGCAATGCGCGATAAAAAGCGAGATCGATGTAGACGCTTTGATCGAGCGGGCAGTAAAACGGGCCCATTGCTGATTGGCCGGTACCACAGGCAGTGCGTGTTGCCTGATTAAAGATGACTACCTTTGGTTCAGCGTAATCGCGACCCAACTGTTTAAAAAGCGTGTTCCAGGTCTGCTCGGTATCGCCTAGAACAGCACGCACGAACTTCCCTGCGTCGTCCGTGAGCACCACGCCTGGCTGCTGCGGCGTGCGCGTTTGCTGCACGGTTTGCGTCGTTTCCGCCATTCCAAGAATGACGCGAGGATCTATTCCGAACATGAGGCCGACGACGACCAATACGACGGTTCCGATTCCACCGCCAATCAACCCACGGCCGCCGAATGACTGGCCGCGTCGATCTTCAACGTTGTTACTCAGAGGCCCGTCTGTGCGCATTTGAATCCCCGTAACTTGTCACGAGGATTGAAGCACAGAGCGGGCCAGCGCGCTATTGCCGGCCGCGGCGATCGTGCCAACCACGATCGTCGTGTCCACGCCCGTCATTCTGCCAACGCCCATCGTTCTGCCAGTTGCGATCATGGCGGCCGTCATGGTGCTGCCAGTGATGGCGATCGCGATGGTGACCGTGTCCGCGATATCCGCCGACGAAATGCGGCGGCACGATGAAGCGTGGCGGCGCGACGTATACGACCGGCGGCGGCGCATAGCCGTAATGCCTGGGTCGATAGACGGGGACCGGCTGATACACCGGAACCGGCTCATACACCGGAACCGGCTCATACACCGGAACCGGCTGATAAACCGGAACCGGTTGGTAAACGGGGGCGGGGTAATAAGCGGGCGGGTGCGGCGCGCCAATCCGGATCCCGAATTCCGGGGCGTTAATTCGAATCGAAACACCGTTTGCGTGCGACGCCGACCACGGGACCATTGCCGCAACAACCAGCGCGCTGAAGGAAGCGCCAATCCAGAATATACGTTTCATCTCGATCTCCCAGTGTTACAGGAGATTCAACGACCCGTTACGGAGCAGCGACGACCTCCGATCGTTTCAAGGTGTAACCGCAAGCCCGCCCCGCGCTAAGCCAGCGCCAGACCGGCTTTCTGCAAGCGCCAGACGGCGAGCAGATCACGCTCGCGCTCGCGTGTGAGTTTGCCGACGCGGCGCTTGTCGCCGTGATCGGGAATGCCGGCCTCGAGGATGTCGCTGACGGTAACCGCCATCGGGCGAGTGCGCAATCCGTTGCGGCGCGCACGCGTCGTGTCGACCATGTGGAAGGCGCGAGTCTGCGGATCATGCGACGGAACCCATAGCGGCAATTCGGTCCATGGCTGCACATTTTCGCGCTCGAGAAATTTCTGATCGACCCATTCGATCTCGACGTCTTCGCCCGAGATCCAGCGACATGTATCGAGCAACTCTCCGAAGGTCGCGCCCTCGTTCGGTCCGGTTGCGTTGAACGCACCGCTCGCGCGCAGCATGACGAGCCGCAAGATCAACGCCGCAAGATCGCGCGCGTCAATGAACTGGATCGGTGTTTCCGGCGACCCCGGTGCGAGCACGCGGCCGCCGGCGCAAATGCGCCAGGGCCAATACGAAAATCGTCCGGTCGGGTCGTGCGGACCGACGATCAGGCCGGGCCGGATCAACAGGGCTTGCGAGCCGAATGCGCGCGCGACGGTTCGTTCGCACTCTGCCTTTAACGGGCCATAGTTGGTGCCATTGATGGTCTCGCGATCAACCCCACCTGCGGATGCCAGCGCATCCTGTTCGTCGATTGGAGCGTTGGCGAACGACGCGTAGGCCGATACGCTTGAGATAAAGACGTAACGTTCACAGCAGTCATACAACGCCGCGCAACTCGCCTCGACATCCTGCGGCCTGTACCCGCACGTGTCGATCACCGCGTCCCATTTGCGGCCCATCAACAAATGAAGGTCTTCCAGCCGATCGCCGACGATCCACTTGACCCCCGGCGGCCACCAGTTGCGTGACTTTCCGCGGTTGAAGACGGTGACCGTATGCCCGCCTTCGAGCGCTGCCTGTAACAACGCCTGCCCAAGAAAGACGCCACCGCCAATGATCAGCAAGTTCATGCGCCAATCTTAGGGGCCAAATGAGCGAAGGAGAATTACCGTAGATGCGTGTAAAGCCGCCGAAAGCGACCGCCCGTCGCCGCCCGCCAAAAAGATAATGACTTATGGCACTGGCGTGACGATTCGCGCCGCTACCGCGCCAGCAGCGGCTCGCATTCAGGATGGCGCCTGACCCAGGTCGCTACGTACGAGCAAACCGGCAGAACATCCATCCCGTTTTGCTTTGCGTGGGCGAACGCGGCGTCGACCAGAAGCGATGCGATGCCCCGGCCTTCCAGCTGCGACGGCACTTCGGTGTGCACCAGCATCATCGTGCCGCCGTGCATCCGATAGTCACAGCGGCAAAGCAAGCCGTCAACAGTCGCCTCGAAGCGCCTCGCCTCGGCGTTATGCCTTACGTCCGTCGCTGCAGGTTCGACTGGTGCCACCGCGAGACCCTGGCAAAAAAGAGTAATCCCAAGCTTAGCGTCCGCGCCGATGAGACGGCTGGCCGAGGCCGGGAATGTTCGTGCGCACAGTGGAATTGCCGTCGGCCGCATGGCGTGACTGCGGCGCCGGCCTCGCGTGTTTCGGCGCGGCGCGGGTGTCTGTGGCACGCGTCGGCTGGGCGCGTGACTTTGCAGCGGGCTGTTGTCGAGACGGCTGCGCCTTCGATCGTTGCGGCTGCTGGCCTTGCGAATCACGCCTTGGCGCCGCGCGCTGCGGGCGTCCGCGTGAGCCGTGGTCTGGCTTTCCCTGACCACGCTGGCGAACGATCGGCTCGGCACGCTCATTCGGGTTGGGCTCGAAGCCTGAAATGACTTCCGTCGAAATGCGGCGTCGAATCAATTTTTCGATATCGGCCAGCAATGGCTTGTCGTCGGCGCAGACCAGCGAGATGGCTTCCCCAGTGGCACCGGCGCGACCCGTCCGGCCGATACGGTGAATATAATCCTCGGGTACGTGCGGCAGGTCGAAGTTGATTACGTGTGGCAGTTGTTCGATGTCGAGACCACGCGCAGCAATGTCGGTTGCTACGAGAGCTTGCAGCGCACCACTCTTGAACTCCGTGAGCGCGCGTGTGCGCGCGGCCTGGCTCTTGTTGCCGTGGATGGCCAGGGCCGTGACGCCGTGCTTGTTCAGAAATTCCGCGAGCCGATTCGCGCCGTGCTTGGTGCGTGTAAAGATCAGCAGCTGGAACCACTGGTTGGTCGTGATCATGTGCGCCAGCAACTCGGACTTGCGGCCTCGATCGACCAACCAGATTTTCTGTGTCGTCAAATCGACAGTCGAGTTGCGCGGTGCAGCCTGCACCATCGCCGGACTTCGCAGCAGTGTTGCGGCCAGTGTCCGAATCTCATCCGAAAAGGTTGCTGAAAAGAGCAATGTTTGTCGGCTCTTCGGCAACAAGGCGAAGACGCGCTTCATGTCCGGCAGAAAACCCATGTCGAGCATCCGGTCGGCCTCGTCAAGGACCAATACTTCGACCTGCGACAGATCGATCGTGCGTTGTCCGACATGGTCGAGCAAGCGACCGGGCGTTGCAACCACAATATCGACACCGCGACGAAGCGCAGAAATCTGCGGGTTGATCGAAACGCCGCCGTAGACAACACACACGGTGGCCTTGCTGTGCTTGCCATACTCGCGCACGCTTTCTTCGACCTGCGCTGCGAGTTCACGCGTAGGTACCAGGATCAGAACACGAACCGGCTTGCGCGACTTGGTCGAGGCGGGCTGCGTGGTGGCAAGGCGCTGCAAAATGGGCAATACGAAGCCAGCCGTCTTGCCCGTCCCCGTTTGCGCACCTGCGAGAAGATCGCCGCCGCTCAATACGGCCGGGATTGCCTGCAGCTGAATTGCAGTAGGCGTGGTGTAGCCCAGTTCGGTAACAGCGCGAACCAGTGCCTCGGACAAGCCGAGGGCTTCAAATGACGAATTCAATGAATCTCCTGAGCATGGCCTGCGCGACACCATGGGTATCGCAGAACCGGTTCAGGCGAATGCGAACGTTAAAAAATGTTCGAGGGAGCTAGATAACAACCGCGAGGGAGGGTGCGAACCGGAACACACAGCACCACAATCCGACGCGGATCATACATGCGATGCGGTAATCTCGCGCGCTCGCCGCAGCCCGCATTCGCCCCCTTTTCGAAGATTCAATGGCCCAGTACGTTTATTCGATGATCCGCGTGGGCAAGGTTGTGCCGCCCAAGCGCGAAATTCTCAAGAACATTTCTCTGAGTTTTTTCCCCGGCGCCAAGATCGGGGTGCTGGGCCTGAATGGTTCCGGCAAGTCGACGCTGCTGCGGATCATGGCCGGTCTCGACAAGGACATCGAAGGCGACGCGATGGCGATGCCGGGCATCAAGATCGGATATCTACCGCAGGAGCCGCAGCTCGAAGCTGCCAATACGGTCAGGCAGGAAGTCGAGGCCGGGCTCGGGGAGGTGTTGGAAGCGAAGCAGAAGCTCGACGCCATTTACGCCGCCTACGCCGAACCGGATGCCGATTTTGATCAGCTGTCGGCTGACCAGGCAAAGTACGAAGCGATTCTGGCGACGACCGGTCAGGATACCGAGCACCAGATGGAAATCGCCGCTGACGCGTTGGGCCTGCCGCCATGGGACGCACTGCTTGGATCGCTGTCGGGCGGAGAGAAGCGGCGCGTTGCGCTATGCCGGTTGCTGTTGTCGCGGCCCGACATGTTGCTGCTCGACGAGCCAACCAATCACCTCGATGCCGAGAGCGTCGACTGGCTCGAACAGTTTCTATTGCGCTTTCCGGGGACTGTCGTCGCAGTGACCCACGATAGATATTTTCTTGACAACGCCGCCGAGTGGATCCTCGAACTCGACCGCGGCCGCGGCATTCCTTACAAGGGAAACTACAGCGCGTGGCTCGAGCAGAAGGAAGAGCGTCTCGAGCGTGAATCGAAGCAGGAAGATGCGCGCGTCAGAACGATGAAGTCGGAGCTCGAATGGGTGCGCCAAAACGCCAAGGGGCGCCGGGTCAAGAGCAAGGCGCGGCTCGCGCGTTTCGATGAGCTTTCATCGTATGAACATCAGGCGCGCAATGAGACACAGGAGATCTTTATTCCAGTCGCTGAGCGGCTCGGCGTCAAGGTGCTGGAATTTTCTGGCGTCACGAAGGGTTACGGCGATCGGGTATTGATCGACGACCTGACCTTTACCGTTCCAGCGGGTGCGATCGTCGGCATCATCGGCCCAAACGGCGCCGGCAAATCCACCTTGTTGCGAATGATTACCGGTAAGGAGAAGCCCGACAGTGGCGAAATCGTCCTCGGTCCGACGGTGCGGCTGGCCTCCGTTGATCAGTTTCGTGACGCCTTGCCCAATGACAAAACAGTGTGGGACGCCGTGTCGGGTGGACTCGACATCCTCACTGTGGGCAAGTTCGAGATGCCGACGCGCGCGTATCTGGGACGTTTCAACTTCAAAGGCGGGGATCAGCAAAAAATTGTCGGCAATCTTTCGGGCGGTGAGCGCGGGCGCCTGCATCTGGCCAAGACGTTGCTTGCGGGCGGCAACGTGCTGCTGCTCGATGAACCTTCAAATGATCTCGACGTTGAAACGCTGCGCGCGCTTGAAGAAGCGCTGCTCGAATTCGCGGGCAGCGTGCTGGTGATTTCGCATGACCGCTGGTTTCTGGATCGCATTGCGACGCATATCCTCGCCGTTGAGGACGATTCGCGCTGGGTTTTCTTCGACGGTAACTATCAGGAATACGAAGCGGACAAGAAGCAGCGTCTGGGCGAGGAAGGCGCGCGGCCGCATCGGTTGCGCTTCAAACCGCTTACGCGCTAAGTTGCATCAATTGGCCCCCGCCAGGAGCAAACTGAATTGAGCACCAGTGCCACCACTGCACCGCGTGTCAACAACTGGTGGCCGATGGTGCTGATTGCTGCGGCGATCCTGATGGTGACCATGGGCGCGCGCCAGTCGCTCGGATTGTTTGTATCGCCGCTTAACACGTCGACCGGCCTCGGCATCGTAACCATCAGTCTTGCGCTCGCAATCGGCCAGTTCGTCTGGGGCGCAGTGCAACCGATTGCAGGCGCCATAGCGGATCGATACGGCCCCGGTCGCGTTCTGGCGGGCGGCATTCTGGTGCTTGCAGTCGGCAGCGCGCTGACGCCGTTCATGACCAGCGGCATCGGACTGACGCTTTCGATTGGGATTTTGTCGGCGGCCGGCGCGGGTGGCGCAAGCTTCTCGGTATTGATCGGCGCCGCCGCTCAGCGACTGCCGGCAAACAAGCGCGGCACTGCCGCGGGCGTGATCAATGCAGGAGGCTCGTTCGGCCAGTTCGTATTTGCCCCGTTGCTGCAAAAACTGATTACTGTTTTTGGATGGGCCGGCGCGATGTGGTCGCTCGCGGTGTTGACGCTGACCGCGCTTCCATTTACGTGGCTTTTTCGCCGGTCCCCCGAAGCGGCGGCTGCGCATGCGGCAAGCGCACCCGACGGTGGAATGAAGCGGGCGGTTGGTAAAGCCTTAGGGGATCGCAGCTATCTGTTGCTGCACGCCGGATTTTTCACATGCGGTTTTCACATCGCGTTTCTGGTGACGCATCTGCCCGGCGAAGTCGCTCTATGCGGGTTGCCCGCATCGGTCGCAAGCTGGTCGTTGGCGCTGATTGGACTTGCGAACATCGCGGGCAGCCTGCTCGCGGGCCAGGCGGTGAATCGTTATCGAAGTAAGTACATCTTGTTCTGGATGTATCTGTCGCGCGCGGTGTTGATTCTGATTTATCTGGCGGCGCCGAAAACCGCGATGACGTTCTACATGTTTGCGATCGGGCTCGGACTGACGTGGCTCGCGACGGTGCCGCCCACCGCCGGCGTCGTCGGCAAATTGTTCGGCACGCGCTACCTGGCAACTCTGTTCGGGCTGACGCTGCTATCGCACCAGATTGGCGGATTTTTCGGCGCGTATCTGGGGGGTATTGCGATCGATCGCACCGGAAGTTATGTGTGGATGTGGTACGCCGATGCGTTACTGGCGCTCACGGCAGCAGTGGTCAACTTGCCGATCAGAGAAGCCAAAGTTGAGATGCAACCATCGGCTGCATAGGCAGCGCCATCAGTCGTCGTCTTCGTGACGGCCTTTAGCCTTGTACTCGGTTGCGAGTTGCTGCTGCAGATTCGGCGGCGCAGGATCGTAGTGCGACAGTGACATCGTCCAGGCGCCACGCCCCTGCGTCATCGATTTCAGACGCGCCGAATAACCTTCGAGCTCCGCCAGCGGCACCTGACTTTCGACAACCATTGCCCGAGTAGACCCACGAGTCCCGGTGATGTGCCCGCGCCGTGCCGACAAATCTCCGGTGATGTCGCCGATGTGAGCCTCCGGCGCTTCGATCTGCGCGTTGACGATGGGCTCGAGTACGACGGGGCGCGCCTTGCTCAGTGCGTCCAAGAAAGCCTTTCGGCCCGCTGCGACGAAGGCCACTTCTTTTGAGTCGACTGGATGGTGCTTGCCGTCGTAGACGACCACGCGCAGATCCTGCATCGGACACCCGGCAACCGGACCTGAAGCAAGCACGGACTCGACGCCCTTCTGAATGGCCGGAATGAACTGATACGGAATTACGCCGCCCTTGACCTGATCGACGAACTCAAAGCCCGCACCCCGTGCCAAAGGTTCGACACGCAGGAAGACTTCACCGAATTGGCCGGCACCGCCCGTTTGCTTCTTGTGCCGCGCGTGCCCTTCAGCGGGTGCGCCGATTGTTTCGCGATAAGGTACGCGCGGCGGCCGCGTCTGCACTTCGATCTTGTATTGCGAGCCCATGCGCTCCAGCGCAGAGCGCAGATGCAGCTCGCCCAGCCCGCGCAACACGGTTTCGTTCAAAGCGACATCGTGTTCAACCCGCAACGTCGGATCCTCGGCCATCATCTTGTGCAGCACTTCTGAAATGCGCTGTTCGTCGCCGCGTCGCTTGGGTTGAATTGCGATGCCGCTCATTGGCGTTGGAAACTCGAGCGGCCGCATGTGAATCTCGTCCTCATCGTGCGAGTCGTGCAGCACGCAGTCGAATTCGATTTCGTTGACCTTCGCAATCGCCGCGATATCCCCTGGCACCGCCGAAGCCACCTCGATTGTTTTGGAGCCCTGCAGCATCAGCACGTGCCCCACTTTAAACGGCTTGCGTTCGGTGCCGATGTACAACTGCGTGTCCTTCGTAATCGTCCCCTGGTGCACGCGAAAAATCCCGAGCTTGCCGACATACGGATCGACGACCACCTTGAACACGTGTGCCAGGACGTGCTTCTTCGGGTCGGGCTCTGATCTGAACTCGTTCGCGCCCTTGCCGTCGACCAAGTCACCCTTGAAGAAAAGCGGCGGGTTGCCCTCGGTCGGATTGGGCAACAGACGGTCGAAAACCTGCAACAGTTCGTCTACACCGGCGCCATTGCGCGAGGAAACGAAACACACCGGCACTAAATGGCCTTCGCGCAGCGCTTTCTCGAAAGGCTCGTGCAACTCGGACGCTTCGATTTCCTGTCCTTGCTCCAGATAGCGAGCCATTAAGTCTTCGTCGACCTCGATAACCTGATCGATCAGCGCCTGATGCGCTTCCGCGACTGACGAGAAATCAGCCGTGCCCGAAGGGTTGAAAAAGCAATCGACGACTTTCGTGGCATCTGCGGCGGGCAGATTGATCGGAAGAACTTCATTGCCAAAGGTGCTGCGCAGATCCGCCAACAATTTAGGCAGGTCGACATTTTCCGCATCGATCCTGTTGACGATGATGATTCTGCATAGCTTCCGCTCGGCCGCCCATTCCATCATTCGCAACGTGATCATCTCGATGCCGGTCGAAGCGTTGACGACGATTGCCGCGGTCTCAACGGCATCCAGTGCACCGATCGCCTGGCCAATGAAATCGGGAAACCCGGGCGTATCGAGGATATGGACCCGCGCATTCGGTAGATCTAAATGCAACGCCGAGGTGCGCAACGAATGCTGAAAGCTCTTTTCGAGCGGGTCGAAATCGCTGACGGTCGTCCCTTTTTCAACGCTGCCGGGTGCCTGAATTGCGCCTGCCCTCGCGAGCAACGCTTCACTCAATGTGGTTTTGCCGGCACCGCCGTGGCCGAGTAGGGCCACGGTCCTGATGTTCTCCGTTGCGTAGGTCATCGACTGCCTCTCCGTTTAAAGCGCTCGCGGGCTATTGGTTATGCTACCCGCGAGCGGGTAACAAGATGCCGCTGACGAGGAAAAAACGCCATGCCTTCCAAGCAGGAAATATTGAAGCAGCTTGCAGGTTGGATCGATCCGTATCGGGTCACCGATGGCGCCAAGTTTCGCCTTAAAACAATTGACCCATCTGATACGCGCGGATTGAAGAGCGATAAGGGCGGGGCCGCGTCGCGCTTGGAAGCGGGCGTGCAGTGGCTGTCGACCGAGCAAGACAAACTTTATGCGCAAGACCGGCGCTCGCTGTTGCTGATCTTTCAGGCCATGGACGCGGCTGGCAAGGACAGCACGATCAAACACGTACTGACCGGAGTCAATCCAGTTGGAGTGCACGTCGTTACCTTCAAGCAGCCATCCGCGGAAGAGCTCGATCACGACTGGATGTGGCGGTGCTATCGGAACCTTCCTGAGCGCGGCCGGATTGGCATCTTCAATCGCTCTTATTACGAAGAAGTTCTGATCGTTCGAGTGCACGAGGAAATCTTGCGCGCGCAGAAGCTGCCACCCGAATGTATCGGCAAGAATGTTTTCGATCAGCGTTTGCGCGATATGGCGGCGTTCGAAGACTATATGGCGCGCAATGGCACTACGGTGCTGAAGTTCTTTCTGCACGTGTCGCGCAAGGAGCAGAAGAAGCGGTTTATCGAGCGCCTCGATGAACCGTCGAAGAACTGGAAGTTTGCGGCTGCCGACCTGAAGGAGCGCAGTCACTGGGACGAATATATGAAAGCCTACGAGGCTGCAATTCGCGCCACCGCAACGCCGCGCGCGCCATGGTTCGTAGTGCCCGCAGACAGCAAGTGGTTTACCCGGCTGGTGGTGGTGGGCGCCATCGCCGAGGCTCTCGAAAAGATGCAGCTTAAGTATCCGACACTCAACCAGACTCAGCGCGCCGATCTCGATCGTTCACGGGCGCTGCTGTTGAAGGAAAAAAAATAGGCGGGGCTACAGGCCTCCGATGCAGATGTACTTGGTCACCAGGTACTCCTCGATACCGTACTTGGAACCTTCGCGTCCAAACCCGGACTGCTTGATGCCGCCAAACGGCGCAACCTCGTTGGACATCAGCCCGGTGTTGACACCGACCATGCCGAATTCGAGCGCCTCGGCAATACGAAACACGCGCGCCACCTCGCGCGAGTAAAAATAAGCAGCCAGGCCGAACTCAGTCGCGTTGGCGGCAGTGATTGCTTCCTCGTCCTCGGAAAATTTGAAAACCGGCGCGACCGGGCCGAAAGTTTCTTCGCGCGTCAGCAGCATGCGATCAGTCACGCCCGCGAGAACGGTGGGTTGGTAGAAAGTTCCGCCGAGTGAATGACGTTGCCCGCCGGTGACCACGCTGGCGCCAAGTTTCTTCGCGTCTGCCACATGCGACTCAACCTTCTCGATCGCGTTATTGTCGATCAGTGGGCCCTGCTGGACGCCCGACTCGAATCCCGAACCCACTTTCATTTCGGCGGCTTTGGCGGCGAGCTTCTGCACGAATTCATCGTATATTTTTTGATGCACGTAGAAGCGATTCGTGCACACGCACGTCTGACCCGCATTGCGATACTTCGACGTCATTGCACCTTCGACGGCGTCATCGACCACCGCATCGTCGAACACAATGAACGGCGCATTGCCGCCCAACTCCAGTGAAAGTTTTTTCAAGGTAGGCGCGCTTTGCTGCATCAGGATGCGGCCGACGGCGGTCGAGCCGGTGAAAGAAAGTTTGCGCACCACAGGTGACTCGCATAACGTCTTGCCGATCACAATGGAGTTGGCTTCATCGGCCGTGACGACGTTGAACACCCCCGGCGGAATGTCAGCGCGGTGCGCGAGTTCAGCCAGGGCAAGCGCCGAAAGCGGGGTCTGCTCGGCCGGTTTCACCACCACCGTGCACCCTGCAGCAATCGCAGGCGCTACCTTGCGCGTGATCATCGCGATCGGAAAGTTCCATGGCGTGATTGCGGCTACCACGCCGATGGCCTCTTTCCACACGAGCAATCGCTTGTCCGTTGCGGTGGTAGGAATGGTGTCACCGTAGGTGCGCTTGGCCTCCTCGGCGAACCATTCGACGAACGATGCGCCGTAGACGATTTCCCCGCGGCTCTCGGCAAGTGGCTTGCCCTGCTCGGCCGTCATGAGCTTGGCCAGGTCCTCCTGATGCGCCATGATCAGCTCGAACCAGCGGCGCATCACCGCTGTGCGTTCCTTCGCGGTTTTTTTGCGCCATCCAATCAGCGCGGACTGGGCGGACGCGATCGCGCGCTCCGTTTCACCGACGGTGCAATTCGCAACCTTTGCAATCTCGACGCCGTCAGCGGGATTTTGAACGCCGAAACGTGCGCGCGAAGCCGCGCTGGTCCAATGGCCGTCGATGTACGCATCGGTTTTCAGCAACGCGTTATCCGACAAGGGGGGCAATCCGACTTTCTGCAACATAAGAATCTCCGGCGAAGGTCCCAGGCGCAAGAATACTGCGCTGCGCCGCTAGACTTGGCTTGATGACGTTCACGCAACTTCCCGCCGCTCTGCAGTCATGGCTGCGGACAATGGTTGAGCGCGGCTCCACGCCAGATGCGGTGCGGCAGGCATTGCTGGCCGCCAAGTACGAGCCGCGCTATGCGAGCGATGCCGTCAATGCGGCATGGCGCGAACTGGTTGATACGGCGGCCGTTCTCACTGAGTCTGAAAGAGCCGACTCTTTCGAGTTGCTCAGCCAAGCCGGCGCCTCTGCCGCGTCAAACGCGCAGCCGGCGCCGGCATTTCCGTTGGGTCCGCAACTGGCAGACATGCCCAACAGGCTGCAGACATCCGACCGCGTAATCGAAATGCTCTTTGTGATCGCTGCGCCAAAAGTCGTGTTGTTCGGCAACCTGCTTTCCTGCGACGAGTGTGACCAGCTCGTTGCGCTTTCACGCGTAAAGCTGCAGCGCTCGAGCGTAGTCAACGCAAGTACGGGTGCATACGACGTTCACCCGGACCGCACAAGCTCCGGCACCTATTTCAACCGAGGTGAGAACGAGTTGCTGCAGCGAATCGAGCGCCGTATTGCGGAGCTCGTCGATTGTCCTGTTGCGCATGGAGAGCCGATCCAGGTGTTGCATTACCCACCGGGCGGTGAATACAAACCGCATCATGACTACTTCGACCCATCGCACGCCGGCAACCGCGACGTCCTGGCGCAGGGCGGGCAGCGGATTGCCACGTTGATCATGTATTTAAACGACGTCGCATGCGGCGGCTCGACGGTATTTCCGGAGATCGGGCTCCATGTGCTGCCACGCAAAGGGCATGCGGTTTACTTCGCGTACTCGGATGACACGGGGATGCTCGATGCACGCTCGCTGCACGGGGGCAGCCCGGTGTTTGAAGGAGAAAAGTGGATCGCGACGAAGTGGTTTCGGCAACGCGACTATGGCGGCCCCGGCGAGTGAAGCGGGTCATTGCAATTGCCGCGCTTGGAATTTCAATCAACGCACTCGCGCAGAGCCCTGAGGCCGAATCGCTCGCGCGCTGCCGCGGGATCATTGATGCCACGGAGCGGCTCCGCTGCTACGACGCTATGGCTACCGGCACACCCAGGCTTGCGCCGCCGGAGGCACAACCGGCACCTTCGTCACCGGTGCCACTCGATCGCGACGATCCGCGCAGCGCGCTGATCCCTTCGGGAAAAACCGCGGAAGATCGATCGCTGCTCTCACAGCGCTGGGAGTTGGAACCGGACGACAAGTACGGTGCGTTCAAATTTACGTATTACCGGCCCAATCATTTGTTGCCGGTCCATCTTTCGGACCGGATCAATCGCAGTCCGCAATCGCCATCGCGCACGGCGCCCGCAGCGGCCGAATACAACCGGCCTGAGGCAGGCTTCCAACTGAGCTTCAAGGTGAAGCTGATCGAAGAAGCGTTCGGCACTCCGTCCGATCTCTGGCTTGGATACACGCAGTTAAGTTTCTGGCAGATCTACAACTCCGATGTGTCGCGAGAGTTTCGCAGCACCGATTTCGAGCCCGAGCTGATCTGGATCTGGCCGACCAACTATTCAATTCTTGGTCTGCGCGGCCGCATGCTGGGCGCAGGTGTCGTTCATCAGTCGAACGGCCGTGAGCTTCCGCTGTCGCGCAGCTGGAATCGTGCTTATCTGATGGCAGGCTTTGAAAGAGACCGCTTCGTCCTGACAGCGCGAGCCTGGCAGCGCATTCTTGAGGACGAGGGGCGCGACGACAACCCCGATATCTCCGATTATGTCGGCCGTGCCGAACTGCTTGCGTTCTATCGCTGGCCGAATGACACCTCGACCGCGCTTCGACTCCGAACCACGTTTAAACGGAATCCGAGCTGGGGTTCGGCGCAGTTCGATTATCGGTTTCAATTGGGTGAGTTTCTGCGCGGTTATGTGCAGTTGTTCACGGGCCACGGCGAAACGCTGATTGACTACAACTTTCGCAAGAATTCCATCGGCGTCGGAATTTCCATCGGTAGTTGGTACTAGGCCACGCAGGGCGAAAAAAAACCGCGGCGAGCCGCGGCTTTTAATGGAATCAATCCGGAATTACATCGGCCGGATTTGCGATGCCTGCGGACCTTTGGGGCCCTGCTTGACCACAAATTCGACCTGCTGATTTTCGGTCAATGTTTTAAAGCCGCTGCCTTGAATTTCGCTGTAATGCGCGAAAAGGTCAGCGCCGCCACCGTCCGGGGTAATGAAGCCAAAACCTTTGGACTCGTTGAACCACTTTACTTTGCCACTAGCCATTTTAATTACGTTCCTAAAAAGATTACGCGCGCGTCGACATGACGCTCCACGCATGCAAGCGGATCAAGCAACGTAACCGGGGGAACTGCCAAGACCATCAAGCAACAACAGCTAGCGATGAGGTAAGACGAGTCGAGGGTACTGGACTTGAAGCGAATGCGGCAGCGAGCCTACACGAAACCGGATGTATTTGTCGAGAGGCGATTGAACGTCATCTGGCAGCGCATTCGGCAGGAGTTGGTAGGCCGTGGCAGGTTCGAACTGCCGACCAACGGATTAAAAGTCCGCTGCTCTACCGGCTGAGCTAACGGCCCAAAGCCACTTTCTGCGGTGATTTGCTGCGCAAGCAGCCGAAGATTATGCCGGACGCGCTGATCGGCGGTCAAACAAGCGGCTGCGCGCCCGCTCGCGCGCCGACGATTGCTATGCTGACTACGAAACCGCTGCCAGGTGCGAACACCAGAAACCGGTTGACTTCGGTTACTGTATGTATTTACAGTACGCTGTGATTTTATACAGCAGTCAACTCGCAGGCGGAGGCCAGAATGGATGACGGAAGGAGTGGTTTGGTGGCGGACAGCAAGGAGCGGCAAAAGGCGTTGGCTGCTGCGTTGGCGCAGATCGAGAAGCAGTTTGGCAAAGGCTCGATCATGCGCATGGCGGATGGCGAGGTCATCGAGGACATTCAGGTGGTGTCGACTGGCTCGCTCGGGCTCGACATCGCGCTCGGCGTAGGCGGGTTGCCGCGTGGGCGCGTCGTCGAAGTCTATGGGCCCGAATCGTCGGGTAAGACCACGCTAACGCTGCAGGTGATTGCAGAAATGCAAAAGATCGGCGGCACCTGCGCGTTCATCGATGCCGAGCACGCGCTCGACGTTCAGTATGCGCAGAAGCTGGGTGTCAACCTGCAGGATCTGTTGCTTTCGCAGCCCGACACCGGCGAACAAGCGCTCGAAATCACCGATGCGCTGGTTCGTTCGGGTTCGGTTGATCTGATTGTCATTGATTCGGTCGCGGCGCTGACGCCGAAAGCGGAAATCGAAGGCGAGATGGGTGACTCGCTGCCAGGCTTGCAGGCGCGGCTGATGTCGCAGGCCCTGCGCAAGCTGACGGCTTCGATCAATCGCACCAATTGCATGGTTGTATTCATCAATCAGATCCGGATGAAGATCGGCGTGATGTTCGGCAGCCCGGAAACCACGACCGGTGGCAATGCATTGAAGTTTTATGCGTCGGTCCGCCTCGACATTCGCAGGATTGGCTCGATCAAGAAGGGCGACGAGGTGATTGGCTCCGAGACCAAGGTCAAGGTCGTCAAGAACAAGGTGGCGCCGCCTTTCAAGCAAGCCAACTTCGACATCCTTTATGGAGAAGGCATCTCGCGGCATGGAGAAATCGTCGATATCGGATCCGAGCTCAACATCGTCGAAAAATCCGGCGCGTGGTACAGCTACAACGGTGACCGTATCGGTCAGGGCAAGGACAATGCACGTGAGTTTCTGCGCGCACACCCTGAAATGGCGCTCGAGATCGAGAACCGAATTCGCGAAAATAAAGGCGTCGGAGTACGCACGGGCAGCGGAGCCGCAGTTACCGCTGCGTAACCGCCGGGCGCCCACAGCGGGCGTTTGCCATGCCAACGCGTGATCGGCAGGCAGCGGGAATAGTCGAGCCCGCTGCTGCCACGGCACGTCGAACCAAGCCAGCCAGAAGCTTGCTGAGCCGCGCCATTGCGCTTCTTGCCCGGCGCGACCATAGTCGCGCCGAGTTGGCGCAAAAGCTCAGGCGGTATCTGGGTGAAGACGACGATCCGGAAGAAATCGTTCGCGTGCTCGACAAGCTTGACAGCACGCAGCTGCTCTCGGACGAACGCTTCGCGGCCGCTGTAGCGCGGAATCGATCGCTTCGCTTCGGCGACGCGCGCATCCGCCACGACTTGAAGCGCTTTGGGGTGGCAGCTGACATCAGCGCGAATACGCTTGCCTCGATGTCTGGAAGTGAAGTTGAGCGTGCGCGCCACGTTTGGTCCAGGCGCTTCACCGCGTTACCGACGTCGTCCGCAGAGCGCGGAAAGCAAGCACGGTTTCTGCAAGCGCGGGGCTTTTCAATTGACTCAATCGTTAAGGTGTTGCGCGGCCGCATTGACGGCGACTGACCATTGAGTAGCGCACGGGGTGCGCTGTGCGCGTGTGTTAGATTCTTTGACCGGGCCGCGCCCCCCGTTTCTGATCCGTTGCGGCCCGTTGTCATTCCGCGCCGCATATTCCACCTGCATGCCAAACCGCCGCCATGTGCATACCCGCTCGATTAAAGTGGATGCTTATGCGCGCGACGATGGCCTTTGGGATCTGCAAGCAGTGTTAGTTGACACGAAGGCGCGTGATTTTGTCTTGGCCACGGGGCTGCGAGGTGCAGGGGAGCCCATCCATGACATGTCCTTGACCGTCACCATCGATACGCAGTTCAACGTGATGGCCGCAGAAGTGGACTCGCGCTCGGTCCCGTATCCCGGGCACTGTGGTGCCATCGCTCCCGACTACGCGAAGCTCGTAGGCCTGAATCTATTGCAGAACTTTCGCAAGCTCGCGCTGGAGCGGCTGGGTGGCATCCGAGGCTGCACTCACCTGACCGAGCTCGCGGCCGTGCTGCCCACGGCGGCAGTACAGGCGTTTGCTGGTGAAGTATTCAAGTCGCATGAAACGCCGGGCCATGTTGATCAAGTCAAGCCGGCACAGCTTGACCGTTGTCACGCCCTGCGAACCGATGGCCCCGCGGTCGCGGAGTTTTATCCGCGCTGGTATCGCCAGTGAAGATCCACGAATATCAGGGCAAGGAAATATTCCGGCGCTTTGGCATGCCGGTGCCCCGGAGCATTCCGGTATTCAGCGTGCAGGAAGCCGTTGATGCCGCGCGACAGCTAGGCGGCTCAGTATGGGTGGTGAAGGCGCAGATTCATGCAGGCGGCAGAGGCAAGGGCGGTGGCGTGAAGGTCGCGCGCTCGATCGATGAAGTCAAGGCTCGCGCGTCTGAAATCCTGGGTATGCAGTTGGTCACCGTTCAGACCGGGCCTGCGGGTCAGAAGGTCAAGCGACTGCTGATCGAAGAGGGCGCCGACATCCAGAAAGAGTTTTACGTTGCAATGGTCGTGGATCGCGCGACACAGCAGGTCACCCTGATCGCGAGCTCCGAGGGCGGCGTCAATATCGAAGAAGTAGCCGCTCATACGCCTGAGAAAATTCACAAAGTGCATATCGAGCAGTCCGTTGGAATGTCCGACCGCGACGCGGACGATGTGGCGATCAAGATCGGGATTCCTCCGGTGAGCTTCGCTGCAGCGCGCGCGATTTTCAAATCGTTGTACAGCGCGTTTTGGGAAACCGATGCCGCGCTTGCCGAGATCAATCCGCTGATCCTCACCGGCGATGGCCGCCTGATCGCTCTCGATTCAAAAATGAACTTCGATTCGAACGCGCTTTTCAGGCATCCCGACATCGTGGCGCTGCGCGATCTCGACGAGGAAGATCCGGTCGAGATCGAGGCGTCCATGTTCGATCTCTCCTACATTCAGCTTGAAGGCGACATCGGCTGCCTCGTCAACGGGGCTGGGCTCGCCATGGCAACGATGGATGCAATCAAGCTGTTTGGCGGAGAGCCGGCGAACTTCCTGGATGTAGGTGGCGGAGCAACCGCGAACAAGGTCACCGAAGCATTCAAGCTGATGCTGCGCAACCCAAACTTAAAAGCGATCCTGGTCAACATCTTTGGTGGAATCATGCGTTGCGACGTGATTGCAGAAGGCGTTGTCGCTGCGTCTCGCGCGCTGCAGCTGAAGGTTCCACTGGTGGTCCGCATGAAGGGCACCAACGAAGAGCTCGGAAAGAAGATGCTTGCGGACTCCGGCTTGCCGATCATTTCGGCCGACACGATGGCCGAAGCTGCGCAGAAAGTGGTTGCGGCCGCTCGGGCTCACGCGCAATGAGCATCCTGATCGACCGCAATACGCGCGTGATGACGCAAGGGATCACGGGCAAGACTGGCCAGTTTCACACTCGCATGTGCCGCGAGTATGCGAAGGGCCGCGCCTGCTACGTCGCCGGGGTCAATCCAAAGAAGCCCGGAGAAGACTTCGAAGGCATCCCGATCTTTGGAAGTGTCAAGGAAGCCAAGCAGCAAACGGGTGCGAACGCCTCGGTGATCTACGTACCGCCGGCCGGAGCCGCTGATGCGATCTGGGAAGCGGTTGACGCCGATCTCGACCTGGTGATTTGCATCACCGAAGGTATTCCCGTGCGCGACATGATTGTCGTGCGCGACAGAATGCGCAAACACGGGAAACGAACGCTGCTGTTAGGACCGAACTGTCCGGGAGCGATCACGCCGGACGAGCTGAAAATTGGCATCATGCCCGCTCACATTCATCGCCGCGGCCATGTCGGTGTCGTCTCCCGCTCGGGGACGCTAACGTACGAAGCAGTTGGCCAGCTCACGGAATTGGGGTTGGGGCAGTCGAGCGCGGTGGGAATTGGAGGCGACCCCGTCAACGGGCTGAAGCACATTGACGTGCTGAAGTTGTTCAATGAAGACGACGAGACCGATGCGGTTGTGATGATCGGAGAGATCGGCGGCAACGACGAAGAAGTCGCTGCGTTCTGGGCGCGCGATCACATGAAAAAGCCGGTTGTCGGTTTCATTGCGGGTGTAACCGCGCCGCCAGGCAAGCGGATGGGCCACGCCGGTGCGATCATCTCCGGCGGCATGGGCACGGCGCAGCAGAAGCTGGAAACGCTCGAACAATGCGGAATCCGCACGACGAAAAATCCGTCCGAGATTGGCAAGTTGCTGCAAAGCGTGTTGACCTGAGGTAACGGCATGGAATGGCTGACGGATCCACAGGCCTGGATTGCGCTCGTCACGCTCACCGCGCTCGAAATCGTCCTCGGCGTCGATAACATCATCTTTATTTCCATACTCGTCGGGCGTCTGCCGGAAGCACAGCGCAAGCGCGCGCGGACGCTCGGGCTTGCGTTCGCGATGTTCACGCGTATCGGGCTTCTGCTCTCGCTCGCGTGGGTGATGACACTCACCGAGCCGCTGTTTTCGGTATTTGGCAAGGACATTTCAGGGCGCGATCTGATATTGATCGGTGGTGGCCTGTTCCTGCTGTGGAAAAGCGTGCATGAGGTCCACAACTCCCTTGAAGGCGAGGAGGACCGACCTGCGGGCGCCGCCGCGTTGCGCGCCGGCTTTGCCTCCGTGATAGTGCAGATCGCGATTATCGATATTGTGTTCTCGCTCGACTCGGTGATTACCGCGGTCGGCATGGTCGACGAGGTCCCCATCATGGTGCTCGCCATCGTCATCGCCGTTGGCGTGATGATGTTCGCGGCCGGCGCAATCGGCAACTTCGTTGACCGCCACCCGACCATCAAAATGCTCGCACTCAGTTTCCTCGTGCTCGTCGGCATGGCGCTGATTGCTGAAGGCTGGGGTTATCCGATACCGAAGGGCTATATCTATTTTGCGATGGCGTTTTCGGTTGTTGTTGAGATGCTTAACATTCAGGTACGCGCGCGCCGTCAGAGCGCAATCAAGCTGCGCAAGCAGACGCCCGAGTGAACCCAGCCGCTGACCCTGCCGGCAGCGCAGGCGACAGCGCCAGCGCTGCCGCGCCAGTTAACCATTCGCAATAAAAAACAAAAGGAAACCCGCCATGGAACCGATGCAATGGCTGACGCTGATCGTGTTCGGCTTGACGATCCTGGCGGTCATCACCAATGTCATCGACAGCACGCTCGCCGCACTGCTCGGCGTTGCGCTGATGTGTTGGCTCGGCATCATGACCGAAAAGGATGCGTTCAACTACGTCGACTGGAACGTGATGGCGATTCTGGTCGGCGTCTGGATCATCGCCGGTTACTTTGGCAAGACTGGCGTGCCGAGCTGGCTTTCGATACAGGCACTCAAACTCTCAGGCGGCCGTCCAGGCCTGTTAGTAATCATCCTGACCTTCCTCGCGGGTTTCATCTCGATGTTCGTCGACAACGTCGTGACCATCCTGATGATGGCGCCGGT
>Ga0183260_10000173_pt1 | contig 49215 bp, 49 predicted proteins | sample AntDrymUQ4972206_2_FD_129768 | JGI IMG/M metagenome (GOLD analysis project Ga0183260, IMG submission 129768) | Polar desert sand microbial communities from Dry Valleys, Antarctica - metaG UQ497 (22.06) (version 2) (version 2) | ecosystem: Environmental > Terrestrial > Soil > Desert | place... | reverse complement strand
GCCGTCGTCGATCCGTTCCACCGCCCTGGTGATCTGATCGATCAGGTCCTTGATGTTGTTCTGGATCGAAAGCGCCCGTTCCCGGTCGAAGGTTGCGGTGCCCGCGTCCGCGAAATCCTCGTCCAGCCCAACCTCTCCGGTGATGTCCGACTGGGTCGTCTGGAAAGACTCCTGTTCGATGTCCGCCAACTGGGTCGTCAGGTCACGCCGCTCTTGCTCGAGCTGGGCCCGGATCCCCGCCAGCTGCTTCGCGTCGAAATTGGCCGGACGCGTTCGCCTTGGCTTGGGGGCGGGCTCCATGGTTCGGCGAGCGGGGGCCGGCCTGGACGATCGCTTGGTGGGAGCCGGGACCGGCGGCAGCACCGCCCCCGATCCGCCGCCCTTCCTGGAGGATTTCTTGGCGGCCGGTGGCTTCGCAGGAGGCTCCACGGCAGGCGGCTTCTTGGCAACCGCCTTCTTGGTGGCCGGTTTCTTCCCGGTCGTCTTCTTCGCGGTTGCCTTCTTTGCCGCGGGCTTCGTGGCGGCCGTCTTTCGCGAGGTCGTTCTCTTCGGAGTTGACTTCTTCGCGGTGGGCTTCTTCGACCGGCTCTTCGCGGTCGACTTTCGCGCTGCGTTTTTCGCGGCCGCCTTCTTGACGGTCTTTTTCGCCGTCTTCTTGACGGTCTTTTTCGCCGTCTTCTTGACGGTCTTTTTCGCCGTCTTCTTGACGGTCTTTTTCGCCGTCTTCTTGACGGTCTTCTTCGCCGAGGACTTCTTGGGAGTGACTTTCTTCTTACTCGAGGGCGCCGACGACGAGCTGCTTTTTCGTGTGGAAGGCTTCCGAGCCGGGCTCATGGGCGCGGGACGATAACACAAGGTCTAACTGGGTGGACACCTCCCCAGGGTGATCCCGGTCACCGCGCTCCGCTTGTGAGCCAGCTACTCCCCCGTTCGTCATGATGGGGCGTCGCATCGCTCAGGCTACTCTTTGGCGATGCCCGAATCCGCATCCCCGGCCCGTTACAGACCCGTTTCCTCTCAAGTGTCGTTTCCCGAGATCGAAGCGCGGATCCTCGCTCGTTGGAGCGACCTCGACGTCTTCCACCGCTCCATGGAAGCTCGCTCTGAGGAACCGGAATGGGTCTTCTACGAGGGTCCGCCCACAGCCAACGCCAAGCCCGGCATCCATCATGTCGAGGCGAGGACTTTCAAGGACCTCTTCTGCCGCTTCCAGTCCATGCGCGGACGCTACGTCCACCGCAAGGCCGGGTGGGACTGCCACGGTCTCCCCGTCGAGATCGAAGTGGAAAAGGAACTCGGGGTCACCCAGAAGCGCGAGATCGAGGAGCGCATAGGGATCGAGGAATTCGTGAGGCGGTGCCGGGAATCGGTCCAGCGATACGTCGGCGACTGGGAGCGGCTGACGGCCCGGATCGGTTTCTGGGTGGACATGGACGACGCCTACTGGACCATGGATCCGCGCTACGTCGAAAGCGTGTGGTGGGTCCTGAAACAGATCTGGGACAAGGGTCTCCTGGAGGAAGACTTCAAGGTGGTCCCGTACTGCCCCCGCTGCGAGACGTCGCTGTCATCGCACGAGCAGCACCAGACCGGCGCCTACTCGACCGTGAAAGACCCCTCCGTCTACGTTCGGTTCCCGCTGGAGGACGATCCCTCGACGTCGTTGCTCGTGTGGACCACGACCCCGTGGACCCTGCTGGCGAACATGGCTGCGGCCGTGGGCCCAGACCTGACTTACGCAACCATCCTCGACCCTGTGCTGGAGGGGCGCAGGTTGGTCATGGCTCAGGAACGGGTCGAGCCGCTGGTGGGTCAAGTCGAGATCCTGGACAGGTTCCCCGGCGCAGATCTCATCGGCCGGCGATACCGACCCCCCTTCGACTTCGTGGCCTCAGGTGAGCGCGGTCACAGGGTGAGGCCGGGAGAGTTCGTGACCACCCACGACGGGACTGGGATCGTGCACCTCGCTCCCTATGGGGAAGACGACATGGCGGTGGCGCAGCGAGACGACCTGCCGATCGTCCAGATGATCAACGGCTCGGGGCGAGTCGTCGAGCGGGGGGGTGGTGAGTTCGCAGGCCTCTGGATCAAGGATGCCGACGGCCGCATCATCCCGGATCTCGAACGAAGGGATCTTTTGTTTCGTTCGGAGCTCTACGAGCACGCGTACCCCCACTGCTGGCGGTGCAAGACGCCGCTCATCTACTACGCGCGCAAGGACTGGTACATCCGTACGTCCCAGATCAGGGACGAGTTGCAACGGTCGAATGAAGAGACCAACTGGCAGCCGCCTACGATCAAGTACGGCCGATTCGGGGACTGGCTGGCAAACAACGTCGACTGGTCGCTCTCCCGCGACCGCTACTGGGGGACCCCATTGCCGGTGTGGCGCTGTGCCAGCGAGCACGCGCTGTGCGTCGGATCCTTCGCGGAGCTCTCGGAATTGGCCGGTAGGGACGTGACCGGCATCGATCCGCACAGACCATACGTGGACGAGGTCGTTTTCCCATGCCCGGAATGCGGACAGGAATCGCGACGCGTCACGAGCGTGATCGACGCATGGTTCGATTCGGGTTCGATGCCATTTGGCCAATGGCACTATCCCTTCGAGAATGAGGCCGTCTTCGAGCGTCGCTTCCCAGCGGACTTCATCTCTGAAGCGATCGACCAGACGAGGGGTTGGTTCTATTCGCTGCTGGCCGTCGCGACGCTGGTGCGCGGAGGCAATTCCTTCCGCAACGTCGTGTGCCTCGGACACATAGTCGACGCCGGTGGTCGCAAGATGTCGAAATCGATAGGTAATGTCATCGACCCCTGGGCCGTCCTGGACGTGCAGGGGGCCGACGCGCTGCGCTGGTACCTGCTCACCGGCGGCACACCCTGGTCGGCACGCCGTTTGTCACCAGACATCATCCAGGAGTCACAGCGGAAGTACCTGCTCACCTTGTGGAATACCTATTCGTTCTGGATCACCTATGCCTCTTTGGAAGACTTCGACCCGGCTGCGGAGACCATCCCGGTCGCCGACCGGCACGAGATGGATCGCTGGATCCTGGCCGAGTTGAACGACACGATCCGCGTGGTCGGAGAGGGACTCGAGGACTTCGACGCAACGCGGGGGGGCCGGCGTCTCGATCGGTTCGTCGACGACCTGTCCAACTGGTACGTGCGCCGGAGTCGCAGACGATTCTGGCGCTCGAGTGAAGATGTCGACACGCGCGCCGCGTTCCTCACATTGTGGGAGTGCCTAGAAACGGTCGCGAAACTGAGCGCCCCATACACGCCGTTCGTCTCCGACGAGATCTACACGAATCTCACGTCCGCGCATCCGGAGGGACGCGACTCGGTGCACCTCGCGGACTGGCCCGAAACCGAACCGCTCCGTGAGGACGATGGACTCAGGCGACGGATGGCGCTGGTCCGGCGCCTGGTAGCGCTCGGGCGGGCCGCGCGCACGGAAGGCAAGGTCCGCGTCCGCCAACCGCTGGCGCGCGCCCTCATCGTCCTTCCGACCGCCGAGGTCTCGGATCTCGAGGGACTCCAGGGTTTGATAGCGGAGGAGCTCAACGTGAAAACTATCGAGGTTGCCCGAGGGCTCGAGGAGCTCGTTACCTACTCGGTGAAGCCGAACTTCAAGACCCTCGGGCCGCGTTACGGCGCCCGCGTCAGGGATGTGGCGAAAGCGCTCGCTGGGGCTGACGCCCACGCGCTCGTGGCGGAGCTCGAAAGTCGTGACGAGATCGAGGTTCCGGTGGACGGCGCCCAGGAGAAGCTCGGCCGGGACGACCTCGATGTGCGCGTCGAGGGGCGCTCCGGTTTCTCCCTCGCTCAGGAAGCCCACTACGGGGTCGCCCTGGACCTTGATCTCACACCGGACCTGATCGCCGAGGGCACCGCACGTGAGGTGGTCCGGGCGGTGCAGGACCTCCGCAAGTCCAGTGGCCTCGCGGTCGAGGACCGCATCGAGCTCTGGCTCGCCTCGAATGATCGCGCGGTCCGGGATGCCCTCGAGGCTCACCGGGATACCATCGCGGCCGAGGTGTTGGCCTCCAACGCACATATCGGAGCCCGCCCGCCGCGAGACGTGCCCTCGGGAGTTGTCGAGGTGGACAACGGATCGGCGGCCGTTGCCCTTCGACGCGCCTGACGGCCCGTGATAGTCCTCGACGACGTTCGGGCGGCCCGGCATCGCCTCGAGGGGGTCGCCCACCGCACCCAGGTGCTGACCTCGCGCACGCTGGACGAGCGCACCGGCGCACCGGTGTTCCTGAAGGCCGAGACCTTCCAGCGCGGTGGAGCCTTCAAGTTCCGAGGCGCATACAACAAGATCAGTAGCCTTCGCCCGGAAGAGCGGAGCCGCGGGGTCATCGCTTTCTCATCTGGGAACCACGCGCAGGCGGTCGCCCTCGCTGCGAAGATCCTGGATGTTCCGGCGGTCCTCGTCATGCCGGAGGATGCGCCGGTGGCGAAACGGCGCGCCACCGAAGAGTACGGCGCGACGATCGTTACCTACGATCGGTACACGGCCGACCGGGAGCAGCTGGCTACACAACTCGCCGCCGACAGGGGGCTCGTCCTAGTGCCTCCTTACGACGACCCATTCATCATTGCCGGGCAGGGAACGGTCGCACTCGAGTTGCTCGAGGATGCGGGTCACCTCGACATCCTCGTCGTTCCTGTGGGCGGCGGAGGGCTCGTAGCGGGATGTGCGGTTGCCTGCCGTGCCCAATCGACGACCGTCCGGATATTCGGCGTCGAGCCGGAACTCGGTGACGACACAAGGAGGTCTCTGCGCGCCGGCGAACCTGTCCAGATCCCGGTCCCGCGCACCATCGCCGACGGGCAGCAGGTCACACAGCCCGGGCGGATGACGTTCGAGATCAATCGCCGGCACCTGGAAGACGTCGTGTTGGTCTCGGACGACGAGATCCTCGAGGCGATGGAGTTCGCCTTCGACCGGCTCAAGCTCGTCACCGAACCGAGCGGCGCAACGGGGATCGCCGCGCTCCTACAGGGACGTGTAGATGTTGACGGCGCTCGGGTAGGGCTGATCGTTTCCGGAGGCAACGTTGGCGTGCACCGGTTCTGCGAGTTGCTTTCGAACCATCAGGGCTTGCAGATCCCGCACGGCTCGTAGCTTCGCTTGCGAGCCGCCGAGCGCGGCATCCGCTCGCAGCCCTCAGCCTTGGTGTAGCGACAATCGGAGCGGTGGTACTTCCTCCGCTCCGGGTCTGCGACCACGTCCGGGTCCAAATTCACGCCGGCCGGTCGCTGACCCTGCATGCCCGGAACGGAAGGAGTGGCAGGACGAGAAGAAGTGGCCCCCATCATCACCCCCTCCGCGAGCGGGATCGGGTCCCGAGCGGATCGGTCTTTCCCCGCGCGTAGGCGAGCGAGAGAAACACTGCCGCAGCAACGCTTGCTGCGATCGAAGTGAAGATCAACCATTGGTTCTGATCGACCCACCCAAGGAGTAACGCGACCGAGGACAGGACGACGAGGAACAACGAGCCCCCGAGAAGGGCGATCATCGGCTACCCGTCTTCGCGCCAGAACAATCCGCGCACCCCACGCCGTTGTTGTGAGGCGGGTTCGGCGGTCTGTTCCTCGGGCGGCTCCCTGCGCAGCGGGCCCTGCTGCCCTTCCGCGGGGGGTCGACCCTCGACCGCTCGCTGGGGTAAGGGCTGCACCGGTGTTTCCTGGCGCTCGCTCTCTGGATTGCTTCCCTGCTGGGCCGGACGGCGTTGAACGCCCCCGGCGGTGCGGAAATCCGCTTGCCGGGTCGCCGGTGGCTCGCGCTCGGTCAGCGTGTCTAGACCCCTGACCTGTTGTTCGAGAAAAGTCCGCAACCGCTGCTTGAGCTCGGTCTCGAAGGCGCGCAAACGCTCGATGGATGTGTCGAGCTCACGTTTCCTGGTGGCGTGCTCTCGTTCCGCATCGAGAGCCTTGCGACGAGCCTCATTCTCGGCCGAGGTGATCCTCTCGCGCGCCTCATCGTTCGACCGCTTGGCGCGCTGCTCGGCCTCGCCCACGAGCTGCTCGGCCTTGGCCTTTGCTTTGGCGATCGCCTCCTCGGCGGCCTGCTGCGCGGTGACGAGGGTCTTCTTGAGCATCTCCTCGGCCTCGCGACTCGTTGCCACTGCTTGCTCGAGCTGGTTCATGCGACTCTGGATCGCCTGGTTCTCGCGCTGCACGCGATCCAGGACCTCGGCTGCGCGATCGAGGAAGTCGTCGACCTCCTCCTGGTTATAGCCGCGCCAGGCGTCGTGGAACTGCTTCTCGTGGATGTCTCGCGCCGAAAGCTCCATACCGGGCAAGTATCGCAGAGGTCGGGAAGGAGGGTGCGGCTATCCGACGTTCAGCAGACGACGCCTTGGAGAACTCTCAGGATAAGGAAAACGACGAGCACCGAGAGGTCGAACATCCCCACTGGCGGAATCATCCTGCGGATCGGGCCCAATATGGGTTCGGTGATGTCGTAGAGCACGCGGGCAAGTGGGTGGAGGGCGTCGGGCAGCGACCCGAACGCCTGCACCAGGGAAACGATCACCCGGGCGAGCAGGATGAAACCATAGATAGAGAGAGCGAGGCAGAGGAAGCTCAAGAGTTATCAGGCCTGATTGAAGAACCCGCGTTCCTCGAGGAAACGCCTGCGCTCTTCGGCGGATACTTCGACGCCCGGAGGGGTGATCAGAAACACTCGCTCGGCGACCGGCTGCATCGACCCGGAGAGCGCATAGGCGAGCCCGCTGGCGAAGTCCACCAGCCGTCGAGCCAGATCCGGGTCGGCGGAATGAAGATTCATCAAGACCGAGAATCCATCCCTGAACTTGTCCCCGATCTCCTGCGCGTCGTTGAAAGCGGTGGGCTGCACCAGGTGGACCTTCGGCGAGGGGGTCGAGGGCATCGCGTGAACGACCGCCCCCTGTCTCGAGCCCGCCTGAGATTCCGGCACGCGGCGAACTGGCCTGCGCTCGCGCGCCTCCTGCTCGGGCTCCTGTGCCTCGAAGTCGTCGAACGCGTAATCCTCGTCGTAATCCTCGTCGTAATCCTCTTCCTCAGCGAGTCCGAGGTACACGAGGGTCTTTCTCCACATACCGGCCATGGGCGAAGGATATCCCGGCCCGGCCAACCTCGACTGCATTCGGCCTCGGGCTCAGAGACTAGGTATCAGACGCCGTCGCCGGCTGGCTCCCGGAACCTTCGGTCGCGCCGGCCGGGGCCTCCCCCGCCGCGAGAACCGAATTCAGCTCGCCGCCGACCAACAACGAGAGACTCAACAGGTACAGCCACACGAGCAAGATCAGACCGCCGCCCAGCACCCCGTAGATCGGGTTGGTTTCGGCGGCTACCTGCAGGTAGATGTTGAAGCCCGCCGACACGACGAGCCACAACACCGCCGCGACCGTCGCCCCCGGGAGGTCGCGCCTCCACCGCTCCTTTCGCCGGTTAGGCCCGATGTAGAACAGGGTGGTCGCCCACGCGATCAGAAGCGCGAACACGAGCGGCCAGCGCAGCCAGCGCCAGATGAATCCGAATCCGCGGCCCAGCCCGAAGAGCGAGGCGACCTCCCGACCCTGACCGAACAGCGGGCCGACGACGATCATCGCCAGCACGACCGCAGCGATCAGGGTGGAGCCGACCGCCAGCGCAAGACTCCAAAGCCGAACCTTCCACCACGGGCGCCCCTCGTGGACGTCGTAAGCCAGGTTGAGCGCCCGAAGGACGGCCGAGAATCCGCGCGAGAGGACCAACAACGCGACGAGCGAAGCGACGGTCAGCACTCCGCTGTTGTCCCGATCGAAAAGGCGCGCAACGGCATCGACCGCGCCCCCCGCCTGGTCGGTGAGTATCAGATCGAGGAAGCGGAGGATCTCCCTCTCGGTCGTCGTCGCGATCTTGGAACCGACGAGGGAATCCAGCGAACCCAGCGCCGCCGCTAGCATCAATAGACCGGGGAAGAGACTCAGGACGCCGAAGAACGCGACCTCCGCCGCGAGTCCCGTGAGGCGATCCTCGACGGCCTCGCGATAGACGCGCCTGCCCACGACAACCACTTCCCGCCATCCCATCGCCCGACCTTACGCCGGGCCGGCATCCGTGGCGCCACGACCGATCGGGCCCTCATGGCCAGGATCGTGCTGGTGTCAACGCCCGATCAGCGTCGAGGACCAAAGATCGCTTCGCCGACGCGCACGATCGTCGCCCCCTCCTCCACCGCGATCTCGAAATCGCGCGTCATGCCCATGGAGAGATCGCTTGCCCCGGGGGCGCGGTCGACCAGCTCATGGCGGAGGGCTACGAGCTGTTGGAAGTAGGGCCGGGACTCTTCTGGGTCATTCGGGAACGGCGGCATGGCCATCAACCCCGCGACGCGCAAACCATCCAGATCCTGCAGTTGCTCGGCAAGGGCCGACATCCGTTCAGGCGTTACTCCGTGCTTGTTCGCTTCGCCCGAGACGTTCACTTCGATCAGCACGTCCTGCACGATGTCCATCGCCGATGCCCGTCGCGCGATCGCCTCCCCGAGCCCGAAGCGATCGACAGAGTGGACGAGGGCCACGCCCACGACATGTCTCACCTTGTTGGTCTGCAGATGCCCGATGAAATGCCAGCGGGCGCCGGAGACAACCGCTTGCTTCTGTTTCAGCTCCTGTGCCCGGTTCTCCCCGAGGTCCACCGCGCCGACCTCGATTGCGGCCATCAGGACGTCAGCCGGGAAGGTCTTCGAGACGGCCACGACGGTGACGTCGGACGCCACGCGTCCCGATCGTTCGGCTGCTGCCGCCACACGCTCAAGCACGCGGGCGAAGCGATGCTCGAGCGTCATACCTCGACCCGCGCCGCGAAAGCCCCCTGCCGACCCGTCACACCGTCGCGACGGTAGGAGAAGTACGACTGGTCGCAGCAGGTACACGCGTCGCTGACCGCGATCTCGCCCACCCCCACTCGCATCAGGACCGCCACGGAGGCCTCGGCGATGTCAACATGCGAAGGATCTGCGATCGGAAGGTCGCGAGAGCGGAACGCCTCGATGACCTCGCTCCCGACCTCGTAGCAACAAGACCGGATGCAGGGCCCGATCCACGCTCGGGCGGGAGCTCCGAGTGCAGCGATCCCGGCTTCGATCACCCCACCCACGAGGCCTCGCCAGCCCGCATGAAGAACCGCCAGCCCGTCCTCGCCCTCGACGACGACGGTCCCACAGTCGGCCGAGAGGATTGAGAGCACGGGTCCCGCGGCGCGGGTGAGCAACCCGTCGGCCTCGCCCCTGACCCCCGATTCGCCCGCGCGCACCTCGATGAGATCGCGCCCGTGAACCTGCCGGCCAAGAGCCAGGTCGTGGCTCGAGAACCCCGCGGCCTTCGCCACACGGCGGCGGTTCTCGAGGACGCATACCCGCACGTCGCCTCCGCGGATCGCCAGGTTCAGCGAGTCGAACGGCGCCTCGCTGACACCCCCGTTCCGGTCGGAGAACGCGACGAGGACACCTCTCTTTCGGGCGGCGGTATCGACGAGCAAACCGACGCCGTCGCGCCTGACCGAACGCAGGATGGGCGGGGAAGCCATCCCCTCAGTGTCGCGGACGCGGGAGCCGGGGCGGCTCCATAAGAAAGGGCGGGGCCTCGCGGCCCCGCCCTTGTGGTCGTGCACCTGTAGCTGGCTCTACTCGTTCCTCAAGAACGAGGGGATGACCAGATCCTCGTCGGCGTCGAAGATGAGTCTCTCCTCTTCCCTGTCGGGTTCGAGGTTCAGGACGCGATCGTTGTTGTTGTTCGCCATATCGGGGGCCGAGAAGATGTCCTCCTCCGGCTTGACGAGCTCCTCTGCCTCGCGCTGGCCCCACCGATCGAAGCCCGCTGCGATGACCGTAACCCTGACCTCGTCGCCGAGGGTGTCGTCGACGACTGCCCCGAAGATGATGTTCGCATCGGGATGGGCGGACTTGGAGATGATGTTGGCCGCTTCGTTGACCTCGAACAGGCCGAGGTCGGATCCGCCGGCTATGTTCAACAGCACCCCGCGCGCCCCTTCGATCGATGCCTCGAGCAGAGGCGAGGAGATCGCGAACTGGGCTGCCTCGGCGGCCCGATTGTCCCCGCGGGCCTGACCGATGCCCATCAGCGACGATCCGGCATCCGTCATCACGGCTCTCACGTCGGCGAAGTCGAGGTTGATCAGCCCGGGGGTCGTGATGAGATCCGTGATGCCTTGAACGCCCTGGAGCAAGACTTCGTCCGCCATGCGGAAGGCCTCGAGCACCGAAGTCGTCGCGTCGCCGACATCCAGCAGCCGGTCGTTCGGGATAACGATGAGCGTGTCGACCTTCTCTTTCAACGAGGCGATCCCGGCTTCCGCCTTGAGGGCCCGCTGACGGCCCTCGAAAGCGAAGGGTCGCGTGACCACGCCGATCGTCAACGCGCCTAGGGACTTGGCGATCTCGGCCACGATGGGGGCACCACCCGTGCCGGTTCCTCCGCCCTTGCCGGCGGTGATGAACACCATGTCGGAGCCCTTCAATACCTCTTCGATCTCGTCCCGGTGCTCCTCGGCGGCCTGACGGCCGACCTCGGGATCGGCGCCTGCGCCGAGTCCGCGAGTGAGGTCCCTACCGATGTCGAGCTTCACGTCCGCATCGGACATCAGAAGGGCCTGCGCATCGGTGTTCACCGCGATGAACTCGACGCCCTTCAAGCCCACTTCGATCATGCGATTGACGGCGTTCACACCGCCGCCACCTATACCCACGACCTTGATCACCGCGAGGTAATTCTGGGGTCCCGTCGCCATTGCGACCTCCTCTCGCCCTCTCGACTCCGACTCCGTTTCCCGCCTTGCCGTTGGTACTTGCTGCAAGAGTGCTGGTCAGAGAGGGTTCCGCTTGGCTTTACCTGTACTTCAGGGTTATGGTTATGTCAACCTACAGTAACGGTTGAGCAATATAGCACTGACACTCGCGCCGTCAAGCGCCATCGCTCCAATGGTTCCCGCTTGCGCGCGCGTCCGCCTCCGGCTGCCTGCGTCGAAGCACGCCCCGTTCCCAAGCGACGGCCCGGTTGACGAACTCGCGCCAGAAAAGGGGGAGGGCGTGATGGGTAGCCGTGAGGGGGCGGGCTCCTGGAGGGAGGACTTGCGCAGAAGCAGCCGCCTTCGGCGTCTGCTTCGGAGCGGAGTGAGCGGAGCGAACGGGGACGACCGGAATGGTGCACGCAGCCTCAGCGGCGTTGCTCCTGTGCACGCCACTGTTGCCGGCTCGTGCCTAGTCAGCCTCGGTCAGCGTGGCTTCGTTGTGGGGGGCTGCTGGGGAGACGGCCGGGCTCGTGGGGACGCGGATGTCTATGTAGGCCGCGTCGGAGCCCTCGGTCTCGAGACGGTGGAAGAGGGCGGCCAGCACCTGATGCTTCGAGTTGAGGCGTTCGGCCGCGCCGTAGCGAACGAGGACGCCATTGGCGAACGAGAAGGTGATGCGCTCGATCGTCGGCGCGAAGATCGCCTCGACATCAGTCAGCAGTGCGGGAGGCATCGAACCGTAGGCCTTGAGCGCGTCGAGAACCTGAGGGGACTCGAGCTGCCGACCCGGCTCGAGATCGCTCACCGACGCTCCGGCGAGGACGGGCAGGCCCTCGGCCGCCTCCCCCACCGCGAGGACGCGCCCGCTCTCGTCGAGCGTCCAGCGGGCGGCTCCGAAGGCGAGGACCAGCGCGGGCTCACGCTCCTCGATCCGCACCCTCACCGTGCCGGGTAGCTTGCGGTCGACCTCCGCTTGCGCGACCCAGGGAAGCGATTCGACACGCCGAGATATCTCTCCGGTGGAAACGAGGAGGAGGTTGTCGCCATCATCCAGACCTGCAGCCTGAGCTACCTCGCGGCTGCCGACGTGCTCGGCGCCCACCAGCTTCACGCCCCTGACGCGCAGCAGAGGAGACCAGAACGTTCCCCAGGTCGCGCCGACCACGAGTCCCGCCACGAGCACGCGGATGACAACGCGGCGGCGGCGGGTGCGGGCCACGGCCTTGCGTCGCCGACTGATGCGCGGGTCGGTATGCATCCGCCCGCCGGGCTCTAGCCGTTCTGCAGTGCTCATGTCTCTATCACCTCGTGCTCGTCTGACGGAAGCTCCCGATGAAGCGGATCTCGGGTTCAAGCTCGATCCCGGCCGCGCGTCCCACCCGGGCCCGCACCTCGTGGACCAGGTCGTATACGTCTTGGGCGGTGGCTCCGTCTCGTGCCATGAAGAAATTGGCGTGAAGCTGCGATACCGAGGCGCCGCCTACGGAGAAGCCCTTTAGTCCCGCTGCCTCAACGAGACGACCGGCCGACTCCCCTGGGGGGTTCTTGAAGACGCTGCCGGCGTTCTGTGTGGCCCCGGGCTGCGTCTCCGCTCGATGCGCACGGAACGACTCCATACGGTTTCGCACCTCCGCCGCGTCCTCTGCATCGAAGGCGAACGACGCGTCGAGTACGACATCGCGCTCGGAGAGGTTGGAGGAGCGGTAAGAATAGTCGAGCTGGCCGACGCCTCGGTTCTCCACCTCCAGCCGGTCGAGGTTGAAGATCCGGGCACCGGCCAACACCTTGGAGACGTCGCCTCCGTATGCTCCGGCATTCATGCGAACGGCTCCGCCGACGGAACCCGGAATCGCGATCATGAACTCGGCCCCCGCCAGCCCGCGCCGTGCGGTCCAGTTCGCAAGCTGAGGTAGGGGTGTCGCCGCGCCGGCTCGCACCTGCGACACACCCTCCTCTGCACGGATCCAGGACCACTGCGCACCCAACCTAAGAACGAGCCCCGGGAAACCATCATCCGAGACGACCAGATTCGATCCGCGACCCAACGGCAAGGTCTGAACCTCTCCGACCGAACGCAACGCGGCGCCCAGGAGCTCGAGGTCGCCCTCATCGGCGGGCTCGACATAGATCGCAGCCAGGCCCCCAAGGCGATAGGTCGTAAGTCGGCGCAGCGGGAAATCGCGCTCGACGCGCCCGCTCAGCTCCGACCTCAGCCGGTCTCCTAGGAGATCCAGAGTCACGACGCCTCCATGCGCTCGAGCAGCTCCTCGCCGATCGACGTGATGTCTCCCGCACCGAGGGTCAGAACGGCGTCACCGGGTCGCACCGACGCTTGCAGATAGGCCAGCAGTTCGCTGCGATGAGGCAGGTAGGCGACGGGGCGACCGGGAAGGTGATCGCAGACCGCATCGGCGACGAGCTTCCCCGTGATGCCCGGGACGGGCTGCTCCCCCGCGCCGTAAACACCCGTCACAACGATGCGGTCTGCGGCCTCGAACGATCCGCCGAACGCTTCGGAGAAGGTCGCCGTGCGTGAATATCGGTGCGGCTGGAAGACAGCGATGACGCGGCGCCACGGCCCGGGGCGGGCGGCTGAGAGCGTGGCCTTGATCTCGGTGGGATGGTGCGCGTAATCATCGACAACCGTGACCCCGCCGACGCTCCCGCGTATCTGGAATCGTCGTTCGACCCCGGAGAAGGCGCTAAGGCCGCGAGCGATCGCGTCCACCTCCACCCCCAGCTCGAGACACGCTGCGGCGGCCGCGAGCGCGTTCTCTACATTGTGCGCTCCGGGGACGCGCAGCTGGACCTCGGCACGACCACGATCCGTAACGAGCGAGAACCTCGCGCCGCCGGTCTCGAAACTGGGCTCCTCCGCACCGATAGCACCGTCGTCGCCGAAGGTGATCACCCGGCGGCCAGTCGCCTCCGCTTCGGCCTTCAACCGCTCGTCCCCTATCGGAACGATGACCGCTCCGGACTCCGACACCGATCCCAGGAAGCGGCCGAAGGCTTCGAAGACGGCCGTTTCCGACCCCCAGTAGTCCAGATGGTCGGCTTCGACGTTCGTCACCACGGCGATCGTGGGTGACAAGAAGAGAAAGGAGCCGTCGCTCTCATCGGATTCTGCAATGGTCCATCCATCACGGCCGTGCTTGGCATTCGTACCTGCGTCGTTCAGGCCGCCGCCGACGAGATAGGTCGGATCGAGTCCGGCGGACCGGAGCGCGCTCACGATCATCGAAGTAGTGGTGGTCTTACCGTGCGTGCCCGCGACCACGACCGAGTTCGCCCCTTTCAGCAGCGCGGCAAGGGCCTCCCCGCGCGACATCACCTCGATACCCAGCTCCCGGGCACGTCGCAGCTCTGAGTTCGAGGAGGGGACCGCGGATGACACCACGACGACGTCGGGGTGAGGCTCCCCGAGGTTCGAGGGATCGTGTCCGATGGCCACGTTCGCTCCCATCGCCTCCAACATCGTCGCCGGTCGAGAGCGTTTGAGATCCGACCCCGAGATCCGCACCCCTCGCTCAAGCAACACCTTCGCTATCGCGGACATGCCGACGCCGCCGATGCCGATGAAGTGAGCGCCGCTTCCCTCGGTGAAGGTCATGCTTGCTCCCGCACGACATCGGCCAGAGCGGCCGCTGCGTTTGGAGGACCGAAGGCGCGAGCGGAGCGCTTCATACGATCGAGCACCTCGACCCGTTCGAATAGCGGATCGATCTGTTGGGCGAGGCTTTGCGCAGTCGTGTTTGCGTCGTCGATGACGAAAGCCGCGCCGGCCGTCTCCATCACGCGTCCGTGGCGCTCCTGCTGGCGATCGCGATGATACGGGTAGGGCACGATGATGGCCGGAAGGCCGACTGCGCCCAACTCTGCGACCGTCGTCGCGCCACCCCGGCACACCGTTAGGTCCGCGGTCGCATACGCCTCGCCCATCTGGTCTACGTAATCCACCACGTGATAGTTGCCGAACTCCGACAGTGGCGTGGCGCGTGGGGCACGCCCCGTGATGTGCAGGATCTGTCGGTCGTCCTTATCCGCCCAGAGCCGGGCCAACTCGTTCGTCGCCTCATTGATGCGCCGAGCACCCTGACTCCCGCCGAACACCAACAGCGTCCGGCGCTTGGGGTCGAGCCCGAAACGTTTCAGTCCCGACGCACGAGCGGTCTCCCTGTCCAAGCCGGCGATCTCTGGAAGGACTGGGTTTCCCACGAAGACGCCCTTCTTGCCAACCGCTCGCGCGGTTTCCTCGAACGAGGTAGCGACCTTACGCGCCAGTGGTTTGCACACTCGGTTGGCAAGTCCCAGCACGATGTTCTGCTCATGCAGAACGATGGGCGTACCGGAAAGGCGTGCCGCGAAGCAAACAGGCAGGCTGACGTAGCCGCCCATACCCACGACCACGTTCGGACGGATCGCCCGTAGCAAGCGCCGCGACGCTGCCACAGCCTTCAGCGCTTGCAACCCCACCGGGAATATCCCCCAAGGCCTGGATCGATCGAACCCCCGAACTTCGACTACCTCGAGTTCGAAGCCGGCAGCGGGTACAAGCTGAGACTCCGCACCGCGCGAGGTGCCGACGAACGTGACGTCGTGAGCCTCGAGTGCACGCGCCAGAGCGATGGCCGGATTCACGTGACCTGCCGTTCCCCCACCGGCGATCACCACCCTCATGCCGTCCGGCCGCGCCTCGATGATGCGACTGGCGCGCGCGGCCGGCGTCGCGCGGCGGCTCGCTCTCCCTGCAACGCGATGTTCGCAAGCATCCCCACCGCTATGAGCGTGATGACCAGAGACGACCCACCGAAGGACACCAGGGGTAGGGGCACGCCAGTGATCGGCAACGAAGCCGTCACGGCGCCGATGTTGATGAGGGCTTGCAGAGAGATCCAGACGGTGATCCCGGCCGCCAGGAGCATTCCGAACCGGTCCGGGGCCCGACGCGCCGTCCGGACCCCCATGTAGGTGAGGAATGCGAACAGCGCCAGAACCGACAAGGTTCCCAGGAGGCCCATCTCCTCTCCCAGGATGGCGTAGATGAAGTCGGTGTGGGCGTTCGGTATGTACATCCACTTCTGGCGGCTCGCACCGAGACCAACCCCAAACCATCCGCCTGAGCCCAGAGCGATCAACGATTGGATCGTCTGATAGCCGGTGTTCAGTGGGTCAGCCCAGGGATCGACGAATGCGAGGATGCGGGCGCGCCGGTAGTCGGCACTGAACGCGGCTGCAAGAGCCACGGTCGCGCCGGCCAAACCCACCGGGACGAGATGACGCAGCCGAGCTCCGGCAACGAACAGCAGGCTCATGCCGATGTTGCCGATGATCAACGTAGTTCCCAGGTCGGGCTGCATCATGATGAGCAGCCCCAACACGGCTATCGCCGGGATCATCGGCAACATGGCATGCGAAAAATCGCCGAAGGTACTCTCCTTCTTGCGCGCGAACACCTCGGCTCCGAACAAGACCAAAGCGAGCTTCGCCATCTCCGACGGTTGGAACTGAATGGGTCCAATGGCGATCCAGCGCGCGCTACCTCCCACGGACACGCCGACCCCGGGCACCAGTACGACGATAAGCAGTAGGACCGCAAGCGCGTAGGCAAGGTATCCGGCTCCGGCCAGCTTCCGATAGTCGAAACGACTTGCAACGAGCAGACCTACGGCACCCATCGCCACCCACAGAAGCTGCTTCTTGAAGAACCAGAAGGAGGACCCATAAGTAGCGAACGATGAGACCGAGCTGGCGGAAAGGATCATGACGAGTCCCACGACCACGAGCGCGCAAGCGGTCAGCCCGATCAGAACCGCCGGATGCCCGAGGCGAAGCTCGGACTCTGCGGCGCGCGAGCGCGTTGCGCTGGAGGCGCGGGGGCGTCCGACTTGGACCGCGTCGCTACGGCTGGCCATCTATCTGCTTCTCCTTGATCAGCTCCCGAACCGCGCTCGCGAAGGCATCGCCGCGCGCCGCATAGCTTTCGTACATGTCAAGGCTCGCACATCCGGGGGACAGCAAGACGGATCCTCGAGAAGATGCAAGGCGATGCGCGCGCCGCACCGCGTCCCCCATGTCAAGCGCGCGCTCGACCGGCACCAGGGGTTCGAAGATCCTCACGACATCCTCGATGGCCTCACCCATGGCTACCGCCGCGCGCACCGGAGGAACGGTTCGTTCGAGTTCAGACAGATCCATTCCCTTGCTGCGCCCTCCGGCGATCAGCACCACGTCGGTAAGGCCGTCGACCGCGGCCAACGTTGCGTGAGGATTCGTCGCCTTCGAATCGTCGATGTAAGTGACGCCGCCGCCTTGCGCAACGATCTGCAAGCGGTGCGCCAGCGGACGAAAGGTGCTGATGGCGCGCGCTACGGCTTTGGGTTCGACCCCGTACTCGAGGGCTGCACCCGCGGCGGCTACTGCGTCCTCAACTCCCGGACCCCCTACCAGCGGGATGTCGTCGACCGGCAGGATGTCGGTCCCCCGCCACACGACGTGTCCGTTCGCCACACCCAACCCACCGTCCGGAACCGTTCGCGATGAAAATGGTACGACCCGCGCGCGAGTGTGCTCTGCGATCCTCATCGCCAAAGGGTCGTCGGCATTCGGCAGGAAGACGTCCTGCGGTCCTTGATTCTCAACGATGCGAGCTTTCGCAGCCGCATAGGCCGCGGCCGTTCCGTGCCAGTCCGTGTGGTCCTCTGCGATGTTCAAGACGATTGCGACTCGTGGCGCGAACTGCTCGATGGCAGCCAGTTGGAAACTCGAGACCTCTAGGGCGATCGCTCCGTTGTCCGGAACCGAGCCGACGGCATCAACGACCGGAAGGCCGATGTTGCCGGCAGCGACCGATGGGATCCCGGCCTCTCGGAGCATGGCCGCCAGAAGGCTGGTCGTCGTTGTCTTACCGTTCGTGCCCGTAACCGCGAGGAAGTCGCACTGCGAGAGCCGGTAGGCGAGCTCAACCTCGCTGATCGTCTTTACGCCCTCTCGTTCGAGCGCTCTTACGACCGCGGAGCTTGGAGGGATACCCGGGCTCAACACCGCCAGGTCGGCGGCGATCAACTCGAGTTCATGACCGCCGGTCTCGACCTCTGCTCCCTCGCTTCGGAGCGCGTCAGCCCTCGCTCGGACGTCCGCGCCATCAGATGATTCCGTCACGCGAACTTTCGCGTCGAGCGCGAGCAAAGCTCGAGCGGCAGCGAGCCCGCTTGCGCCGAGGCCGACGACGAGAACCCGCTTGCCCACGAACTCGCTCACAGCGTCCCGCCCTTCGAGAGGAAGTCCGCGTAGAACAAGCCGATGCCGAAGACAACAGAGAGCCCGGACAGAACCCAGAACCGCACGATCACGGTGAACTCTGGCCAGCCTGCCAGTTCGAAGTGGTGATGGATCGGCGCCATCAAGAAAGGTCGTTTGCCGGTGCGCTTGAAGATGGCCACCTGAGCGATAACCGACACCGTCTCGACCACGTAGAGGCCGCCAAGGACGATGAGTAGCAGCTGCGCGTTCAGCAGGATGGCGATGACGGCCATCGCGCCCCCCAGCATCAAGGATCCCGTGTCCCCCATGAAGATCTTCGCCGGCGCCGTGTTCCACCACAGGAAACCAGCGCAGGCCCCGAACAACGCCGCGGCGACGATCGCCACGTCGAACGGGTCGGATCCGTGTGCCTGAAGGTCGTAGAAAACCGGGTGCCGGAACTGCCAGAAACCGATGACGACGAACGCGGCGAGGACCTGAGCCGACGAGCCGACCGCCAATCCATCCAAGCCATCGGTGAGATTCACCCCATTGGATGACGCCGCGATCATGAGGAACACCCAGATGAAAAAGAACAGTCCCAATTGGAGCTTGGTGGAACGGAAGAACGAGATGTCCGTCCCGATATCCACGACCTTGAGAGCCAAGAACCCGAACACGCTGGCGATGATCAGTTGACCCAGGAACTTCGCGCGCTTCTGGAGGCCGAGCGAGCGGGCTTTCCGGATCTTGATGAAATCGTCGACGAAGCCCAGCCCTCCGAGCGCCGCGGTCGTGCCGATGGCGAGAAGGCCGCTCGGCTTGAAGGGCGCGAACCCCTCGCTCCCGATGTGTCCCAGCACGTAACCGGCTATCGCTCCCGCGAGGATGACGAGCCCGCCCATGGTCGGCGTGCCTCGCTTTTCGTAGTGGGCTCTCGGCCCCTCTTCGCGGATGAGCTGTCCCCATCCACGGCGACGGAAGATCTTTATGGCGATCGGTGTTCCAAACAGGGTGGTGCAGAGTCCCACCATCGAAGCGAGCATGAGATTCGTCATTTCGTCTGCCCCAGGGCTCTCAATCCCTCGCGCGCCACATCGCGGTCGTCGAAGGGGACGGTGTGGTCCGCGAACTGCTGCCCCGTCTCGTGTCCCTTGCCGGAGATGAGCACCACATCACCGGTGCTCGCACGCGCCACCGCCTCGAAGATGGCGTCACGACGGTCCGGGGTGACGACATCCGGTCCTTGCGCTCGCTCGGCAACAACCCCCTCGAGGATCTGGTCGATGATGGCAACCGGATCTTCAGAGCGCGGATTGTCCGACGTAACGATGACGACATCCGACAGCCGGCCCGCGACCGCACCCATCAACGGACGCTTTCCGCGGTCTCGATCGCCTCCGCAACCGAAGACCGTGAGAACACGCCCCCCGTTCGATTGCGCCAGAAGGCGCGCTTCGCGCAACGCGTTGTCGAGGGAGTCAGGTGTGTGCGAGTAGTCGACGACGACGGCGAAGTCTTGGCCCTCGTCTATCGCCTCGAAGCGTCCAGGCACGGCCTTGATGTTTCGAAGGCCGGCCTCCACGGAGTCGGGTGGCACCCCCGCCCGCAGCGCACCTGCCGCTGCCGCGAGACAGTTGGAGATGTTGAATGCGCCGACGAGAGGTGTCGAAACCTTGATCTCCGCCGCAGGCAGGTCCGGGCCGCCCACGACGATGACGAACTCGTTCAGCCACTGTCCCGTCTTCACGTTCTCGGCACGCACGTGAGCATCGTCTGACAATCCGAAAGACGTGGCGGGGACCTCCGCGGATCCGAGCAGGTTCCGTCCGTAGAGATCATCGACATTGACTGCAGCGGCGTCGATGCGCTCGGGTGTGAAGAGCGAGCGCTTGGCTGCGAAGTAATCCTCCATCCCCGTGTGAAAGTCCAGATGGTCCTGCGAAAGATTGGTGAACGTCGCGCTGCTGAACCGCATCGCGTCCACGCGGCGGAGCACAAGCGCATGCGACGTGACTTCCATCGCCACCGCGGTAACGCCCGCCTCTCGCATCTCGGCGAAGAGATACTGCAGGTCGACGGACTCGGGTGTCGTGCGAACCCCCGGTTTCGCCTTGGTTCCGACGCGTGTCTCGATCGTTCCTATGAATCCGGTCCGATGGCCAGCAGCAGCGAGGATGGATTCGAGCATGTACGCGGTCGTGGTCTTCCCGTTCGTTCCTGTAACGCCCAACACCAAGAGACCTTCCGAAGGGTGATCGAGCAGCGCCGCCGAGACCGGTGCCATGGCGCTACGCACGTCGCTCACGGTTACCTCCGGGAGCGCCGTACCGGTCGGTCGCTCGACGCAGAGCGCAGCGGCCCCGGCCGAACTGGCCTGCTCGGCGAAATCGTGACCATCCGAGCTCGCTCCGGGGAGGCAGAAGAAGAGGTCCCCGGAGTGCACGGAGCGGGAATCGAAGGACATACCCGTGATGACGGTGTCGGAGGGACCGTCGAGAGACACGAAGAGGTCCCCCGCAGCTTCCGTCACGTGCGTCAGCGTCTTCTGAACCGGCGATCGCGTCATGGAGACCATGCTAGTCGTGGGCGGGCTCGGCCCCCTGCTGGGCCGCCTCCAACTCGCGCGCAGCTCTCTCAGCGTTGCCGCTCGGCGGGATCCCAAGTTGTTGCAGCGCGGGTTCGGCGATCGCCTTGAAGGCCGGGGCGGCCGTCGCGCCACCCCAGATAGGGGTCGGGTTGTCCAGCACGACGATGATGACCAGAGCAGGGTTGTCCGCGGGGACGAACCCGGCGAAGGACGCGGTATACGAGTTGCCGTAGCCTCCGCCGGGCAGGGGCTTCTGCGCCGTCCCGGTCTTGCCCGCAACCGCATAGCCCGGGATGCGGGCCTCGAGGCCCGTGCCTTTGGTCACTACCCCCGTGAGTATTTCAGTCATCTCTCGAGCTGTTCGTCTCGAGACGACGCGTCTCTTGGTCGGAGGTGTGGAGCGCACGACCTCTCCGGCGTCGTTCGTATTTGCGTGCAACAGCTTCGGCTCGACCCATACCCCCCCGTTAGCGAGTGTGGCGTAAGAGCTCGCCATCTGCATCGCCGTAACGGCGATGCCCTGGCCCAGGGGGATCGTGGCGATCGTCGATCCCGACCACTCGCCGAGGTCCAACACGATGCCCGAAGACTCACCGGGGAAGTCGAGTCCGGTAGCGCGCCCGAAACCGAACTTGCGCACGTATGCGTCCAGCTTCTCTGCGCCCAGTTCCAGACCTATCTTGATGGTCCCGATGTTCGAAGAGTCCTGAATGATCTCGGCGGCCGTCATCTCCTCGGTGGCATGGGAGTGGGAGTCGTGGAACACGCGATCCGCGTACGGCATCTCGTCCGGCACTACGAACGATGTGTCGGGAGTGATCACATTTGATTGGAGCGCACCGGCAGCCGTGACGATCTTGTAGGCCGACCCCGGCTCATAGACATCCGTAACCGCTCGGTTCCTGTAGGTCTCCTGGTCGAACTCCCAGAACTTGTTGGGGTCGAAGGACGGGACGTTCGCCATCGCAAGGACCTCGCCGGAACGCGGATCGAGAACGATGGCGGAGGCCGCCGCGGCGTGGTACCGCTGGGCAGCGTCCGCCAGCGCCAGCTCGGTCGAGTACTGGATGTCTTTGTCGATGGTGAGGAACAACGAACGTCCTGGTTCGGGCCGGTTGTAGGTGTACTCGGCCTGGGGAAGGGATCGACCGGCGGGGTCTTGTTCGAGCGTCATCTCCCCGGGACGACCTCTCAGGATGTCTTCGTACTGCGTCTCCAGTCCCGAGAGACCCTTGCCATCGACGTCCACGAAACCAAGCAGCTGGGACGCGACCCGTCCGTTCGGATAGAACCGCTTCGGTTCGGCTTCCATGAACACGCCGGGAAGACGCAGAGCCTTTACCTTGTTGGCGACCTTGGGTTCGACCTGCCGGGCGATGTACTCGAACCGGCTGCCGGGCCTCGTTCCCCTTAGCCTTTCCTCCAGAGCCGCAACCTTCATGTCGAGCACCGGAGCCAACTTCGAAGCCGATGCGGCCGCCTTCGTGACGAGAGCGGGGTCGGCGAAGACGGTTTGAAGGTCTACCGAGATCGCAAGCGGGCGACCGGACCGGTCATAGATCGCCCCGCGACGAGCGGGAAACTCCACGACCTTCAGGCGTTGGGCACTTGCCAGTCGAGCGTACTCGGGGGCTTCGACGATCTGCAGTACGAGCAGTCGCGCCCCCATCAGCCCGAACGCGATAACGAAGAAGACGAACATCCCGACCAGTCTCCGGGGCGAGCACGAGCGAGGGCGACGCGAGCGCGTGGATCTAGAACTCGGGGTGCGTTTGGACACGCGCTCCCGAGACGCGCTGCGCGTACCGCTTGCGGACGCGCGACGGCCGGTACTAGAAGTAGGGGTCGACCGCTTAGCGGTCGACCCCTTGTGGCCACGTGATCCTGGACGAGGTTGCGACGCCACTAAGGCGCCTCGTCGTCGTAAAGCGTGCTCGAATCACCTGCGGCCTGACCTGTGGCGGGAAGGGGTCGGGACCGCGACGAGCTCGCCAGTTGGCTGGGGGGCCGGATCACGTCGGCAACGATGTATTCGACTGAAGATGGATCCACCATGCCGAGATCGACGCGCGCGTAACGCTCGATCCGGGCGGGGCTTTCCAGGCGGGCGGATTCCAGAAGGAGCTCCTCGTGGCGAGCCTGCTCTTGCTCGGCCGACTCGCGCACTCTTTCGAGCTTGAACGCGGACTGGGCAAGAGTGACCTGCTCGAGCAGGACGCCGAAGATGACGGCCGCCACGCAGATCGTCACCGTTATCGCCAGCGGAGCGAACCGTCGCTGTGCGCGGCGTTTGATCAAACGGCGAGATTTCCGTCGGACAACCTCGAGACCCGGACGTTCAACGCGTCGCTGGGGGTGAAGCCGCTCCGGTCGGGCGCTCATGCAGCATCACCACCGACGGGTTCGGCAAGCTTCTCGACAGCGCGGAGCTTCGCGGATCGGGCTCGGGGATTCCGCTCGGTCTCTTCCGCCGTAGGAACCAGAGGCCGCCGGGTCAACACGCGAACCACGGCGTGTGCGCCGCACGTGCAGATCGGGAAGTCGGGAGGGCAGACACATCCCTTCGCTGCCTCTGCGAAGGTCCGTTTGGCGACGCGGTCCTCCAGTGAGTGGTACGAGATAACAACGGCCCGTCCCCCGGAGTCGAGTGCATCAATGGCGGCTGGAAGGGCGCTCTCGAGCGCTCCGAGCTCGTCGTTGACCTCGATCCGGAGAGCCTGAAAGGTGCGGCGAGCCGGGTGTCCGCCCGTGCGGCGGGTGGCTGCGGGGATCGCGTTCTTCACGATGTCGGCGAGCTCCGTCGTCGAACCGACCGGGCGAGCATCCACGAGGGCGCGTGCGATCCGGCGCGCGAATCGCTCTTCGCCGTACCGGCTGATCACCCGTTCGAGGTCGCGCTCACCGTAGTGGTTCACGACGTCGTTCGCCGAGAGGGATTGTGAGGGGTTCATTCGCATGTCGAGGGGTCCGGTGCTTCGGTATCCAAAGCCACGACTCGCTTCATCCAGTTGGGGTGAGGAAACACCAAGGTCGAATAGGACTCCGCGAAGCGGCGCATCCCCGAGTCGTTCCAATATGGCCGGGAGGTTTTCGAAACCGTCACGAACAAGCCTGACTCGCCCCTCGTACGGGGCGAGGTGGGTCCGACTCTCCTCCAGGGATGCCGGGTCCCGATCGATCCCGACGAGCTGCGCGGCCGGAGCGGCGTCGAGGACGAGGCGGGCGTGACCGGCGCGTCCGAGAGTAGCGTCGAGGAAGAGACCTCCGCCGTGGAGCGCTGGGACCAGGAGTTCCACGACTCGATCGGTGAGGACGGGTTCATGTTCCATGACAGCGCCTCTGGATCCGGACCGGAGGTCATCGCTATCTCCCCAGAGCCCTGGTCGCGATGGACACCATCCCAAGGACGCCGCCGACAGACGAGCCAGTGAGCGCCAGCAGGACGATGCTCTGGGACAGCTCGCGCGCCAGACCGTGCTTGGGCAGCGCCTGCGTGATCCTGTTCATCGATCTCCCTCTTCCTAGAAGTCCAACCCCTGGACGAGCTCGTCCAGGCGGCCTTCACTGACTGCGGATTGCTCCTGCTCCCACTTCTCGGGGCTCCAGATCTCGCCGTGGTCCAGAGCACCCACCACCACCACCTCGCGCCCGATCCCGGCGTGATCCCGGAGGCCCTGCGGGACGTTGATCCGCCCCTGCCTGTCCACCTGGTCCTGGTGAGCGCTCGCTGCGATCGCCCGGACCACCTGCCGTGAGGGGCGATCGCTCCGTCCCTGCTGGAGGAGGCGTTGCTCGAGATCCCTCCACCCGGCTCCGGACCACATCGCAACGCACCCGTCCGGCCACATGGCGAGGACGATCCGGTCGTCCTCCAGCTCGTCCCGCAGTCGCGACGGCACGATCAGGCGCCCCTTGGCGTCGATCGAGTGGCGGAACTCCCCGGTGAACGACAACTGGTTCCTCTCTTGTCCCCGGCTCAGGAGCTCGGAGGCGGGGTGAAAGCTCGAGGTATTTCTCCCTCATGCTCCATTTCCCTCCACTTTGCTCCACTAGGGCGCAAAGCTAGACCCCTGCGCACCCCGAGTCAACGTTGAGGGCGCAATTACACTTATGTAATTCTGTTGCGCGTGTTGATGATGTGATGCCTGCGCATGCATGTGACAGCCTAAGAACGGTCTAAATCAGCTTCAAACCCCCCAAACCCGCCACCGACGAGGAAACAAGAAACCCGATCAGAAAGTTGGGGCCCCCGGAGCCTGCGGGGGCCGGCCCACCCTCCGGGAGGCAAACCGTTTTGAGCCTCCCTCCGGGCGAGCCGACCTCCTCGGCGAAGCCATAGAGGACCCGCTTCTCCCGAAAGTTGGCGCGAGGGCGGGCTAGAAGGCTCCGATCCCCAGGCGCAACGGCTCGGAGGGCGAGAGGAACCAGCTTGAGGGAGACGTCGTGGCGGAGGGGCGACTAAGAAACGGTGTGGAGTCCCCGGAGACACGGCGTCTCCCGAGGTCTGGAGTCCCCGGAGTGCGCGACGGCTCCCGACGGCAGCACACCCAAGTCGGGCCGAGGTCAGGCGGGTTTGAGGGCCCGGGGCAGCTTGAGGTACTGCTCCCACAACGGGTCGACGCGCTCGACGGCGACGACGATCCACACGCTCTCGTGCGGCTGCCGGGGTAGACGCCTCAGATGCATGCCGATATCGGCCGCGAGGCGGTTCTCCTTGCGTGAGTTGCAGGGCCTGCACGCGGCCACAACGTTGTCCCAGGTATGGCCCCCTCCCCTGCTGCGAGGGATCACGTGGTCGACGTTCTCGGCGGTGCGGCCGCAGTACTGGCACTCGAAGTTGTCCCGGACGAGCACGGCTCTGCGTGACAGCGAGGCTCTTGCCCTATAGGGGACCTTCACGTAGTAGTTCAGGCGCACGACGCTGGGGGCTCGGATCTCGAGGGCCTCCGAACGGAACACCTGGCCGTTGGTGTGAAGGACATCCGCCTTCCCCTTCAGGGCAAGCACGAGTGCCCGCCGCACCGGCACCACGCACAGCGGTTGGTAAGACGCATTAAGAACGAGTGCTCTTCCCAAGGTGCCCAAAGTATATTCACGCCCCCGAACGAAGTTCGCGTTCCCGGGATCGGGCTTGGGCGCGATGAAGCCCGCCGCTCACGACGGGCTTCTGGATCGCATCTCGGTTCGCTCTAGGGATCGACGCCGATCGTCCCTCGGCCCGAGAAGTCGAGTCGCCGGGCCGTGCGGGAGGTGAGATCCCAGTTCGCCGAACTGTATGGGCCCCTGTCGATGACGGGTACCGCTACCGACCGACCCCTGTACAGGATGTTCACCAGGGTCCCGCACGGGAGTCGCCGGTGGGCTACGCCCAGCGTGTCGCGCGTGAGACGCCGCCCACAGGCGGTCCGGTTCCCGTAGAAGCCCGGACCGTACCAGGTGGCCTCGGACGGGCCGTAGACGCGCATCTTGCGCACCGAGGCCCGGCGTGTGTTGAGGCGGTCGCCGCCGAACCTGATGCGGATGCCCTTCCTACCCTCGCCTTTGGCGCCGATGCGAGCACTGAAAGTGCCGTCGCCTGCATAGGGGTTCGCCACCGAACGCCAACGGCCGCGGATCCACTTCTGGATCACGACGCGCCGTCCGGTCACGCTGGGCCACAGGCGTCCCCGCACCGTGACGGTCGCGCCGCTCATCACGTGACGTGGAGCCACTCGGGCCCTGAGGCGAGGCCGTACGCGGATCCGCACACCATCGCTAGCGGTGGAGGTTTTCTCGACCTCATCTCGGTACACGAGCCGGTAACCCGCGGTCCGTCTCCTGTCCTGGACGCGGAACAAGATCTCGTTGTCGCGATCGACCGGCTTGCGGGCCACGACTCGCCACGCTCTATTCGGATCGCGACGCTGGAGCGCAAGCGTGTCCCCGGGCGCGCCGTTCTTGAGATGACCCCGGATGAGGGCGTCTCTGTCGAAACCAACCCGTGCCGGCGCGCGATCTATCACCGGCGTCCGCTCGGTCGTCTCGGGCAGAGTCTCCGTCTGTGCGTATGCCGGCGCTGCCCCGATCACCACCGTCGCCGCAAGCCCCGCCACTACGCGGGCCGCACGCGACCAAGAATCCCTATACAAGGGGAGCCTCCTTCGTCTTCTCTGATCTGCGCCCTCGGCGCCCTCCCGTCGGGAGGGGCGGTCACCGTTGCGGCGGCCTATGGGCCCGGCACGTTCATGCCGCCGGCGCCCAACAAAAAGACCCGGCTTCCGCCGGGTCGGCGCTCTTTTCTATTCAGACGACCGTAGCACGTCTGCTAACTACCGTAAGCACCCGCCAACCCCCGCTCCCACCCCTTGCCGCGGGCCCGAGGCGCTCGCCCGAACCCGCCGCACCTCCGGGGACTCCACACCGTTCTTTAGTCGCCCCTCCGGCACGGCGCCTTCGTCCGGCTATCCGCGATGACCCGGCACGCGCACTTGGGTCCGCGCACTTGGTCCCGAGGAGGATGGCTCGCCCGGAGGGAGGCTCAAAACGGTTTCGCCTCCCGGAGTGGCGGGACGGCCTCCTCGGGTCACCGGGAGGGAGGCGCGGCGGCTTCGGCCTGGCGCCGACAGGGGGGGCCCGGTTAGGCGCCTTGTTCGCGGAGGTATTCGACGTAGCGGTGGAAGGCGAGGTGGTCGGAGCTGATCTCCTGGGTGGCTCCGTCCTTCGCGATCTTGACCGTGTCCAGGGGCCCGCCGGGCGCGTTCCCGTCTTCGACGATGTCGGTGACCTCCCAGCCCTCCTCGATCAGCCCGCGCAGCCTCTCGAGCTCCGGATCGTCTCCCCAACCGGCCATCTCTCCTCCTCGACTCGCGTGGCGCTCCAAAAAAGCAGGCCGAACCTATACGGGATCCACGAAGTCAGGAAAGTACGCCCAGGTTGTAACCTGTGAACCCTGTGGCTCACCGAGGAGAAACCTGATGAGCGATACCGGCGGTAGGGACTTCTCCGCCTTTCAGAAGGCATTCGAAACCATCGCGTCGAACGTCGAGCGCACGATCCAGGGCAAGGGCGAAGTGATCCGCCTGACTCTGGTCACTCTCCTCGCCGAGGGTCACGTCCTGCTCGAAGATGTCCCCGGCGTCGGCAAGACGATGCTGGCGAAGTCGCTCGCCCGCTCCCTCGGCAGCACGTGGGCGCGGATCCAGTTCACGCCCGACCTGCTCCCCTCCGACGTGACCGGCGTCAGTGTGTGGGACCGGAGCACCGGCAAATTCGAGTTCAAGCCGGGGGCCGTGTTCGCCAACATCGCGCTGGCCGACGAGATCAACCGTGCGTCACCTAAGACACAGTCAGCTCTGTTGGAATGCATGGAGGAGAGGCAAGTCACGGTCGACGCCACAACGCATCTATTGGGCCAGCCATTCATGGTCATAGCGACGCAGAACCCACTCGAGCACGAGGGCACATATCCCTTGCCCGAGTCGCAGCTCGATCGATTCATGATGCGTCTGTCGGTCGGATATCCCAGCCGGTCTTCTGAGTTGCAGATCCTCGAGACGCACGGCGGTGAATCACCTCTCGACGAATTGCAGGCGGTAACGGATGAGACCGAAGTCGTAGCCTTGATCGAGGCGGCGCGCGAGGTGTACGTGGCCCCCACCTTGAAGCGGTACATCGTCGATCTCACCGAGGCCACCCGCGAACATTCGGACATCTATCTGGGAGCGAGCCCCCGGGCCTCTCTCTATCTGTTACGCGCGGCGCGAGCCCTCGCAGCCAGTAGGGCGCGCGATTACGTCGTTCCCGACGACATCAAGGACCTCGCTCTTCCGGTCCTGGCCCATCGCCTGGTCCTCTCGCCGGAGGCCCAGATGCGGGGATCGAGCATCGATGACGTGCTCGATGGCCTCCTTGGACGCGTGCCTATCCCCGAGCGCGAACAGGCCTAGCGAAGGGATCACCGTAGTGCCCACTCCGCGCGGCTGGCTCGTTGCTACTACAGGTGTCGTATTGGTCGTCCTGGGACTTGGCTTCGGATCCACGGCCCTGCAGCAACTCGGGCTCGCGCTGGTGGTCTTGCTGGGTCTGGCGGTGGCGGTGGTCCGGCTGGGACGCCACGATCTCGAGGTGTCACGGACGATCGCCCCCCAGCGCGCTCGTCCCGAGCAAACCGTGACGCTCACGATAGACATCGTGAACAAGGGCCACGGGGCCGCTCCGCTTCTGCTGCTCGAGGACCGTCTACCGGCCGGGCTGAGCGGGGGGGCGCGCTTCGCACTCTTCGGGATCGAGGAACAGGGCCACCGAACCACGTCTCTTTCGCTACGAGCAACTCGTCGAGGCAGATACTCCGTGGGCCCGTTGAGCATCTCGATCGTGGACCCTTTCTCGCTTGCGCGCATCCGATCCACTGCTTCCCCGATCTCGAGCTTCCTGGTGCATCCGCGTGTGGAACAACTCACCATGCCGCGGGACCTCGGCGAACGGCGGAGCCTCGCCACCTCGTCCATGAAACAACCGACCGGCGCGCGCGGCGAGGACTTCTACACGATGCGCGAATACGTCGAGGGTGACGACCTGAGAAAGATCCACTGGCCGTCCACCGCAAAGAGGGGCCGGTACATGATCCGGCAGGAGGAGACGCCGTGGCACACCCGAGCGACGATCCTCCTGGACGACCGCTCGCAGGGTCATGAGGGTTTCGGCGCGGCGTCCTCGTTCGAGCGCAGCGTCGAGTCGGCGGCGTCGCTCGTGGACCTCTATCACCGGTCTGGTTACTCGTACCGGCTGGCCGGGGCACACAACGTTGGAATCGCTGCGAGCCGGGGGTCGGATCACTGGAGCCGGTGCTTGGACCTGCTCGCCGAGATCGGGGCTCAGCGAGGACCAGAGGAAGCAGACGCTCTGCTGCTTCGCCTGACCGAGCTGGAATCGACCTCCTCCGCCGAGGCGGCGCTGCTGGTGGTTGCGGGGCAGGTCGACGCGAAGCACGCCATGGCCCTGACTCGACTCAAGAGAAGGTTCCGTCAGGTGACTCTGGTCTGCTTCCCACCACATCGTTTCGGGAGCGCCGGAACGAAAGCGCGCTGGGCGGGAGAGCGATCCGTGGTCGAAGTCGTGCGTCTATTGGGTCGTTCCGGGATCCGGACGGTGACGCTGGGACCAGATGAATCGATGGCGGCGGGCTGGGCGACCCTGTCACAGCCGCGCACCAAGCAAGTGGAGGAGACATGGGGTCCGAGACCCGAGCTCGTATAGGGCTCGCCGCGCTACTGGTAGCAACTCTCTTCTGCTTCGAGCTGCTGTTCGTCAATGGCGACTACGCGGCGCCGGCCTTGCTCGCGATGCTGCTCGCCGTAGCCATCGCGATGGTCGCTCGACGACTCGGGGTGCCAACGATCATCACGATGCTGGTCTCAGCACTGTTGTTGGTTTGGTACCTAGCCCTCGTGTTCGAGGCGCGGACGACCCTCTATGGCCTACCGACCCCCGGCGCCGTGAGCGGGTTGCGCGCTTCGATAGTGGACGCCTACCGAACCAGTGTCGTGGATTTCGCTCCGGTGCCCGTGCGGCCCGGTTACGTGATCCTCGTGATCGTGGGGTTGTGGATCGCGACGACGATCGCTGAGGTCGCCACCTTCAGATGGCGACGCCCACTCGTTGGGAGCATGCCGTCGATCGGGCTCGTCGCGTTCTCGCTGATCGTGGGCTCGGCGGATGCCGCTGGCTTCCTCATCCTGGTGTTTCTCGCCGCGCTCCTCTCGTACTGGGGCCTCGAGTCATCACACCGCCTTCGCTCATGGGGTCGGTGGGTTCCCACGTGGACGGATCGCCCGGCGGAAGAGCCGCTCTCTGTTACCGGCCGCGTCGCGCGTCGGATGGGGGCCCTGACCCTCATCGCAGCGCTTGCCGCTCCCCTACTACTGCCGGCTCTCGAGGAAGGTGTTCTCGCGTGGAGGAATCAGACTGGAACCGGAACGGGAGGGCGCGTCGACGTTCTCGTCAGCCTGCAGCCGGAGTTCCTGACACAGAGCGGCAAAGACCTGTTCACGGTTACCTCGGAAGATCCGGCCTACTGGCGGCTCGTGTCGTTGACTCGCTTCGATGGGAACACGTGGCGCCCGGGTGACACCGCGCGCTTCTCGCTCTCGGGTGAGGCAAGCATCGACGAACCGGGGGGTAGCCCGCTCAGCCAGACGTTCGACCTGACGGCCCTCGAGGGCGAGTACCTACCGGCCGCGGCTCAACCGCTGAACCTTGATTTCACCGATGAGGAACCCGCTTCGGACGTCATGGTCGACGCCGAGACGTTCGACCTGCAACTGACCGAGGACGTGCAGGGCCTCACGTACACGGTCGAGTCCGTCGTCCAGGATGCGAGCTTCGGGGAGCTGACGGCCGACCGAGCGGGAACGCTCTCGAATGACGACTACACGGAGTTGGGAGACCCGCTTTCCGATGAGGTTCTCGACCTACGCGACCAATGGATCGACGGCGCCAGGAACGATCTTGAACGACTCATAGCGATCCAGGACCGGCTCCGAGGATTCGCCTACGACATCAACGTCGAGCCCAGCGCGTCTACCGACTACCTGACGGAGTTCCTCACGGAGGTGAGGACCGGGTATTGCCAGCAGTTCGCCACTGCGTTCGCGCTACTGGCGAGGTCTCTCGGTTATCCGGCCCGGGTGTCGGTCGGATTCCTCCCGGGCACCAAGGAATCCGAAGGCACCTGGGTGGTTCGAGGCACCCACGCTCATGCCTGGCCGGAGGTGTACTTCGAAGATGCCGGCTGGGTGGCGTTCGAGCCGACCCCCCGAGGGACCACGACGCCGGTTCCGGCCCACACCGTGCCTCCCACCGACGTCTTCGGGGGCAGGGCGTTCGGACCGCCGGGGGCCCCGGGGCAGACGGCTCCGGGCCAGGGTCAGCAGCAGAACCCCCTCGGAGAGGGTGGAGAGCGGTTGCCGGTCGAAGCCACGCCGTCCACCGCGCCGGGGGACGGGGCCTGGCGCGCGGCGTTCGGCCGGCTTCTGACCGCCGTCGTGATCCCCGTAGCCGCCTTCCTGCTGTTGGTGCCGCTCATAAAGGAGGTCCGTATCCGCCGCCGCTACATGACGGCCCGGACGCCCGCCGGAACGACCCGCGCCGCGTTCATGCATTTCGAAGACGAGGCCGCGGAACTGGCCGTGGCCCGTAGGCCGTCAGAGTCCGCGGTCGCCTTCGCGCAGAGGGTCGCCCGGCTGGAACACGCATCGACCGAGACGGCAACGCGTCTCGCGCACATCTACGAGGCGGCACTGTTCGCTCCGCGCGCGATCGATGCCGCCAGGGCACGCGAGGCGAAGCAACTGGCAGGTGCGTTGCGCAAGGGCATGTGGAACAAAGCTTCCTGGGAGCATCGAGCGGTCCGATTGTTCTCGGCGCGGCGGCTCGCGCACCAAGCCGGCGATGCCTGGCGTTCTTACCGTCGACCCGCGCCGCAGGTCGCTACCGGTTGATGGGCGTCAGGCGCCCAGAACCCGCTCGCGCGCTCGGGGGGGCAATTCTTTCTGGAGGCTTGCCTCGACCTGATTGATCGCGGTGATGAACTCGTCGCGATCGTAGAGGAACTGCGAGACGCGCTGGTCGACGGTCTCTGCGATGTCCCCTATCGCCAAGAAGAACGCCATCTGCCCCTCTTTGAGTGCGTCGAGAAGCTCGCCGTCGTTCCGGCAGATCTTGAAGATGCTCTGTCCGTCGGTGACGAGCTTCACCTCTGAAAGGTGCTCTTCGAGGCCCGCTTTCTTGCGGAGGTACTCGATCGCTCGGCGAACCCGCTGGAGGCTCATTCCGCCTTCGAGAAGTGACCGGATGACGCGCAGGACCACGAGGTCACGGAACGAGTAGAGCCTACGGACCCCCGGACGGCCGCCGGTGCGCTGAACGCTCGGCTTGACCAATCCGATCCGGTCCCAGTACCGCAGTTGGTGGGACGTGCAACTGGTCAAACGACCGGCTTGATCCGCAGAGAAACCCTCCATAAGAGCGCGTTGACCTCCGATCGACGAGAAACGTAAACCTTACAAACCCTTCGGGCGGCACCTCAGGCGGGTTTTGGTCCCCCCGAACCACATCCCTTCGCCGCCCGCGCGGCAAGTAGGAATGTAGCGTGTCAGAGGCGGACGCGCTACAGGAAAGGTGCGCAAAGTCGGAACGGGAAAAAGTTTCCCTTAGGGACGGCGACCGCGGCGCCGGATGCGGGCTTCCCAATCCTCGAATGCGGCCGCAAGTCGTTGCTTCCGTCCATCACGGTCGGCAGCCAGGCTCCCGATGGCTCCGGCCGCCAGAACGATCCCAGCCACCATCGCTCCGAACGCGACGACCCCGACGAAGATCGTTCGGGTTACGAAGAACGCTACGAGGATGGCCAGTCCGGCGAGGAAGACGAGAGCGCCAAGCTTGAGGCGTCCGCTACCCGACCGGCGTGAAGTACTGCCGACGTGCCGCGCGAAGCTCGGATCCTCCTGGTGGAGGCCTCTCTCGATCTCCTCGAGAACCCGCTGCTCTTCTTCCGACAATGGCACTGTCATCCGATTATAGAAAGGTCCGGCGGTTTCGAAATCTTCGGCCCGGGGGTCATCGACGAACGCCTCGGGAGCCACCCAGCTCCGGGAGTCAAAACCGTCCCGAGTCGCCCTCCGCCAGGACGGTCTCCCTGCGACCGGTTCGGGAACTAGGAAGGGCCGTCCAAAAGGGTCGCCGGCCCCACCGAGCCGTCTCCGAAGCGGTCACGGATGTCGTCGATGGCCCTGGTGGCCTCCTCCCAGCGCGGGGCGGCCGCCGCCAACAATCCGAGCTGTCTACGAGGAGGGCCCGGACCGAGGCCGCTCAGGCTCACTCCGAGCAGCCGGATCCGCGGCCTATCCGGGCCCAGCCGAGTGTAGAGGTCCCTGGCCACAGCGTAGATCTCGGCGGCCGTGTCGACGGCCTCAGTGAGGGTCCGAGCCCTCGTGATCGTCTTGAAGTTGGACCAGCGAACCTTGAGAGTGATCGTACGACCGCACATCCCTTTGGCTCGCAACCGCCCGGCGGTCCTGTCGCTGAGCCGCAGGATCTCGCGCAGGATGTCGTCGTTCGCATCGAGGTCGCTCTCGAAGGTCTCCTCCGAGCCCACCGATTTGGAGCTTTCATGGGGAACGACGGCGCGGTCATCGAGACCGCTCGCAAGGCTGTGAAGGTGTGCTCCCAGCGAATCGCCCACAGCTCGCTCGAGGGTTCTCCGAGACACATGCGCAACGTCGCCAACGGTTCGAAGCCCCAGGCGTCGAAGTACCTCTGCGGTCGTCTCCCCCACCCCCCACAAAGCTCCGACGGGAAGCGGGTGGAGGAAGGGTTCGACCTCGTCCGCCGGCACCAACAACAACCCGTCTGGTTTGGCGCGCGTGGACGCGATCTTGGCGAGAAACTTGTTCGGAGCGACACCCACCGTGCAGCCGAGTCCCAGCTCCGCGATCGCCCGCTTGATTTGGGCTCCGATCGCCACCGGTTCCCCGAAGAGGCGCACCGAACCGGAGACATCGATGAAGGCCTCGTCCAGGGATAGCGGCTCGACCAGCGGCGAGAACGACAGAAAAACCTCGCGGATGCGCTCCGAATAGATCTGGTAGGACTCGAAGTCGTTCGATAGGAACACGGCATGTGGGCACAGACGGCGCGCCGTTATCGCCGGCATCGCGGAGTGCACGCCGAACTCCCGAGCTTCGTACGAGGCCGAGGTCACGACGCCACGCCCTCCTCGGCCGCCCACGATCACCGGTTTCCCTCTCAACGATGGGTCCTTGTGAACCTCGACGGACGCATAGAACGCGTCCATGTCGACGTGCAGGATCGGTTCGCGCACCTCCATGTCGCCGACCCTACGCCCAGATCCACCGGCGGCGAGCGCCCCGTTCCCATGCAAGGTGCCGGCCACGCCTGCCTTCTGGGACACAATGTCTCCATGCCGAAAAGAACGGTTGAGGAGGTAGTGGTCCGCCGAAAGCGGCTGCAGATCTCGAACGCCGGCAAGGTCTTCTACCCGTCGGAGGGTTTCACCAAGGGCGACATGATCTCGTTCTACCGAGATATCTCCGAGGTCTTGCTGCCGCACCTCAAAGACCGCCCCGTGACGCTGAAGCGATATCCGGACGGCGCCGAGGGGAGTTTCTTCTATGAGAAGGAATGCCCCAAGTACGCACCGGAGTGGATCAAGACGGCCCCGATAACGCGGCGCCGGGACAATGTTGACGTCAATTACTGCCTCCTTAACTCCGAGCCGGCGCTCGTGTGGGCGGCGAACCTTGCGAACCTCGAGCTGCACACGGTGCTGGCGAAAGCCCGTGACGTGACGAAGCCGATCGCGCTCGTTTTCGACCTCGATCCCGGCGAGCCACTGGGCGTCCTCGCCTGTGCCGACATCGCTCTCCGGCTGAAGAAGCTGCTCGCAGGCTTCGGTCTGGAGATGCTCGTGAAAACCTCGGGGTCGAAGGGTTTGCAGGCATACCTGCCGCTTAACACCAAGGTGAGCTACGAGCAGACGAAGTCGTTCGCGCAGGGTGTAGCGAGGCGCATGGAGAAGGATCATCCGGACGAGATCATCTCGAAGCCCAGCCGGACGGAGCGCGAGGGCAAGATCTTCATCGACTGGAGCCAGAACGACCTGCACAAGACCACGGTCAGCGTCTACTCGTTGCGAGCCAAGGAGCAGCCCACCGTGTCCACCCCGGTGACGTGGGATGAGGTGCGCCGGGCGGTGAAGAAGGACGATCCATCCCTGCTGTCGTTCCGGTACGACGAGGTTCTCCGGCGCGTGTCCCGTCGCGGGGACCTGTTCGAGCCGGTGCTCAAGATGAAACAGAAACTCCCGGAGCTCTAGCTCCCCCACTCGAGGAGGCCGGCTCGCATGTGGTGTCCGAACTGCGGATCCGAATATCGTCAGGGCTACACGCGCTGTTCCGATTGCGGCCACGAGCTGGTGCGCTATCCGCCGGAAGTATCCGAGCGTGAGACCCAACCACGACCGCCCTTCGACCCTCATGCCATCGGCCCGGAGCTGGTCGAGATCGGCAGCTACGGGGGCCGCATGGAGGGCGAGATGGTCAGCTCTCTGCTGCGAGGGAACGGGATCGAATCGATGCTGACCGGGGACGGGACGATCTACGGAGAGGCGTACCCGATGACGGTGGGACCGTTGAGCGTGGTGAAGGTGCTCGTACGCCCAGAGGACGAAGAGCGCGCTCGCGAGGTGATCTTGGCGGCCGACACCGGGGAAGCGGGATACGTCGAGTCCGAAGAGGACGACCTCTAGCGTCCCGCGGAGCCGCCGCTGGCGTGCCACACGCGGGTCTTCGGCTGGAAGTCGCCACCGGGGCGCCTCAACCCCGTTACGGCTTGCTTGCGGCGTTGACGGCCCAGTGACGTGGCGAGTGAATGGCCTTTCTTGCGGTCGAGCGCGAGTTCTGCGAGGTCGAAAGCCTCCTGCACCACGACCGTGATGCCGACGTTGTCCGGGTCCATGTCGTCGTAGGTGAACGACGCTCCCCCGCGTTTACGCACAAGCCCGCGGATGAGAAGCAACCACGAATGGAACACCGTGCGTGCGCAGCGACCCTGAACCCGTTGGAAAACCGTGACATCAAGGGGGCCCGTAGCGTCGTCCAGCGTCAGGAAGATGATGCGTTGCCCCGAACGGATCGCCGGGGTCTGCGTCGACACCTTGACTCCGGCTACCCACACCTCGGTATCGGTGCGACGGTTGCGCAACGATGTCGCCGGAGTGCAGCCGACCTCGGCCAGCAGCGGCCGGTAGAGGTCCATGACGTGACGGCGCGCGTCGATGCCGGTGATCTCGAGCTCAGCTTCGGTCTCCTCGAGGGGGCCGTAGGGCGACAGCTCGAACAGCGACGCCCCCACCGGTTCATCGAGACCGAGTTGACCCTGGGCTCCCAGGCGCGGCCTGGGACGGGTCGATAGCTCGACCGCCCGCCACAGCAGCTCGCGTCGCGACCTGTCTGGCTCGATCGAGTCCATCGCGCCGACATGGGCGAGGTTCTCGACCACCGGCCGGGATAGCTCCGTCCGGCGCCACAGGTCCTCGAGCGACGCGAAGGGACTTGGCCGGCGTGCCTCGACGATCGATCCGATCTCGGCCTCCGAGATGTCACGCACTTCCGAGAGGGCCAGTCGGATGCCCATTGCGGCTCCCTCGACGGGTTCGGCCCGGTAGACCGCATCGGAACGGTTCACGTCGACGGGCAGGATCGGGATCCCGGCCTGACGAGCATCCGAGACCAACACCCTCCGTGGATACATGCCCGGGTCATGCGTCAGAAGCCCGGCGAGGAACTCGGCCGGATAGTGGGCTTTGAACCACGCCGAGACAAAGGTCGGAAGAGCGAACGCGGCTGCATGTGATTTGCAGAAACCAAATGAGGCGAACGCATAGACCTCCTTCCACAAGGCGTTCGCTTGTTCTCGGTTGAACCCGTTGGCCCTCGCCGAACGGATGAACCATCGCCCCACGTCGTTGTCGGCGGGGACGCCGTTGCGCGGTCCGTCGAGTCCCTTGCGCGCGGGACGGCCGTCCGGGTCATCCGGGAGGCTCGGGCGTTCGCTGTCCAGGTGGCGCCGGATGTAATCGGCGTCGTCGAGAGAACAACCCGTCGTCGCGGCGATTACCCGGATGAGTTGCTCGTGGTACACGATGATGCCGTTGGTCTCGCGAAGGCTCTCTTGAAGACGTTCGTGCGGGTATGCCATCGGAGCGAAGCCGTGTCTGCGGTCGAGGAATGGCGTCACCATGTCCGACTTCACCGGTCCGGGGCGGAACAACGAGATCTCGACGATGAGATCCTCGAACCGGTTGGGCTGCAAACGCGCTAGCAGCTCGCGCTGGCCGGGCGATTCGATCTGGAAGCATCCGAGCGTGCGGGAGCTCTTGATCAGCCTGAACGTGTCCAGATCGTCCCTGGGGATGGCATCGATGTCGACCGACTTGTCGTGCAAGCGTTTGATCTCATCGCGCGCATGGGCGATCGAAGACAGCATGCGAACGCCGAGGACGTCGAGCTTCACCAATCCGAGGTCCACGACGTCGTCCTTGTCCGCCTGCAACATCGTGAAGCCACCGAAGGACTCCTGCATCGGGACCCGATCGGCGAGGTCGTTCGACGACAGGACCACCCCGGAGGGATGAAGGGCGAGATGCCGCGGGAACCCGTCGATCGCCTGGCATAGATCGAACAGCTGCTCGAGCTGTCCGGCCCGCAAGTTCGTCCCCGACAGCTCCGGGAGCCGTTCGATGGCGGCCGGGATGTCGCGCGCCGCCACGCGGGGGAACGCTTTGGCCACGAGATCGATCTCGTCCGGCGGCAGTCCCAGCGCCTTGCCGACCTCGCGGATCGCCATGCGGGCTCGGAAGGTGTCCACCATGCAGCACACCGCGGTCTGGTCGGTCCCGTAAGTGCTCAGGATGTAGTCGAGCACATCTTCACGCCGGTGCGATTCGACGTCGACGTCGATATCGGGGAGCTCCTCGCGGCGCTCGTTCATGAATCGCTCGAAGAGCAGGTCGTAGCGCACGGGGTCCACGTCCGAGATCCCAAGGACGAAGCACACGAGCGATCCCGCAGCACTCCCCCGGCATGCGCAGCGGATCCCCATGACCTTGCGCACGTGATCCACGATGTCGGCAACCAGCAGGAAGTACGAAGGGAACCCCATGCGGAAGATGAGCTGCAACTCGTGCTGCAAACGATCCTCGACCTCGGACGTTATCCGGTCCAGACGGTTGCGGGCTCCCTCGTAACAACGTTTGGCGAGGTAGCCGGTCGGGGTCTCGTCCCGCGGGATCGGGACCTCGGGGAAGTGATACGCGCCGAGGTCGAGATCGAACTCACATGCGTCGGCGATGCGCATCGTCTCGTCCGCAGCCTCGGGGAAGTCGGCGAACAGGGACCGCATCTCGTCCGGGTTCTTCAGACAATATTCGGAGTTGTCCCGGATCGACTGCGTCTTCGACAGGGGCACGATGTCTTTGATCGCGTGCAGCAACTCGTGCACGCCGGCCCCCCCACGCGTGGCGTAGTGGACATCGTTCGTGGCCACGGGGATCACGTCCGCCTCGCGCGCGACTCGAAGGAGTCGATCGCGCAGCGACCGGTGCCCGTATCCCCGGTGGTCGAAAACCTCGAGCCGGTAGCCATCCCCGATAGCGGCGCGCCATCTACGCGCAGTCTCGACTGCTGCGGGGATGGCACCTGCCGCAGCGAGACGCGCTACTTCGCCGCGCGCGCATCCGGACAGAACGAAGAGTCCCTCGGCGCGCTCAACGAGCTGGTCGTAGCGCACCGACGGCTTGCCCCGTTCGTTGCCCAGGTGAGCCGAGGTGATGAGCCGGCAGAGGTTCCCGTAACCGGTCACGTCGCGCGCCACGACGGTCACGTGGTCGCCTCCGGCGAGCGTCAACTCGGCGCCGTATATCGGCTTGATGCCCGCCTCGCGGCACGCCCTCGCGAAGCGGACGGCCCCCGTCAACGAATCGTGGTCGGTCATGGCCACCGCGTCGTAGCCGGCCTCGGCCGCCAGCAGCGGAAGCGCCTCGGCCGAGATCGCTCCGTCGAGCAACGACCACGTCGTGTGGCAGTGCAGCTGGACGAATCCGCTCACGCCGGCTCCGGCGGTATCGTGCCGGTCATGACCACTCGCTGGGAAGCTTTCGAGCAAGGTCGCGTGACGATGCCCGTGAACGAGACCTTGGGATTCCGGCCCGTGCCGGTAGACGACCCCACGGACGAGATCGCGTTCACGTGGGAAGTGCCGGCGGAGCTGTGCAACTCGGCGGGGCACCTCCAGGGCGGGATGCTCGCCGCCTTCGCCGATGCGGTGCTGGGGGCCAGCAGCGCGGCGCACCTGCCGGAGGACCAGTACCCGTCGCTCGCCGAGATGAAGATCTCGATCCTGCGACCGTCGCCGGCCCGGGCGCAACTCACCGCCCGGGGACGGGCGATCAAGGCCGGGAAACGGATCCTGTTCACCGAGGTCGAGATAACCAACGAAGATGGCCAGCTCGTCGCCAAAGCATCGGGCACCGCGGTCCCCTCGAAGGGCTGAGAGCGCGCCACCGTCAGTCCCACAGCCGCGCCAGGCGCCACCCACCTCGCACCCGATCGCGGTAGACGTCGAACACCGCGCCGACCTGCGTCATGAAACCGTCGGCATCGACCTCTCCGGTCGACAGCATCCCGGAGGGCCGGGCCAGGACCCGATGGAACTCGTTGTCGCGCGCCTGGGCACCGTTCCACCACTCGCCGCCCTCGCGCCACGAGGACAGGCGCTGGTCGACGTCGTAACGGGTCCCGCGCCACGCGAAGGACAGCGGCCCGCCGTCGGCGTGGGATTCCGCGGTCACGTCGATCGGCTCGTCGTAGCGCTTGGTCACCGCCCTCGCTCTGTGCTTTCTGCCCGCCCGAAAGAAAAGCGGGGCCCGACTGACCCACGCTTTCGCGCGAGCCGATCGGGCCCCGAACGTTCGCCTCGAGGTGGCGGCGGGGACCGGGGAACCCTCGCCATCGGCCTCTTTGGTCGGTCTCTCGACCGCCCTCGGCCTACCACCCGAGTCGAACGTATGTTCGATAGTAGCCATCCGGCGGCCACCCGTCAAGAGGCGCCGTATAGGGCTCGATCGGGCGGGGGGGAATCGCACCATCGCCTCGTCAGAAGCGTCACAGTAGGGAGATGAGACGCCTCGGGATCGTCCTCGTCATCTTGATCGTGCTCGCCGTGGCCTGTGGCGGAGACCGGGAATCCGGATCTCCCGGGACGGATGAGGACCGGTCTCCCGGGACCGAGGAACCCGATCCACAGTCGACCGCGAACCCTTTGCCCCTTACGAACACACCCCCGAAGATGCTGGCCAGTTGCCGGCGTTTCGCCGAGCTCGAGCCGGCCTGCCCGACGAAGGTGCCGGTCATCGAGAAGTCGGCGTTCACCCGCGCCAAGGCGTCGCAGGAAGCCGAACAACTCTGGGTGTTCTTCGCCGAATGGAACGCGCCGCGCCGTGGGCTTTCAGAGAAGAACGCGCCTCCTGCGTTCGCACACCTCAACGCCTACGCCGCGACGCCCGAGATGATGATCCAGTTCGAGTCCGAAGAAGCAACCGACGAGACGCCCGCCGGCACCCGCACCACGGGCGTGGTCTTCGGAGAACGAACGTGGAACGGCCGCGCCGGCGAGTTGCTGCTTGCGCCCTCGTATCCGCACGGAGGGCTCGAGGGCGACCACCTCGTCTTCGAATGGACGCAGGATGACCTCACCTACAGCCTGAGCCTCCACGCGTGGGACTCTCTCGACGAGACGGAGGCAACCCTCAGGGCGATGGTGGAATCGCTTCCCTAGTTCGCCCCCGACCCGCCTTATAGGCTGTCGCCGACGCGCGTCGAGAAAGGGGCGACATGTCTCTCTACCTCTTCCTGAAGTTCCTCCACGTGCTTCTGGCGATCGTCGCCGTGGGCTTCAACGCGTCGTACGGGATCTGGACCGCGCGCGCCGCCAAGGAGCCGGAGCACGAGCTCCACACCCTGAAGGGGATCAGAACCCTCGACGATCGCTTCGCCAACCCCGCGTACGTGCTCTTGCTCGTGACCGGCGTTTCGATGGTGTCGGCGACCTCAGTTTCGGCACGTTGTGGATCTCCGCCGCGCTGGGTCTCTACGTCGTGATGGCGCTCGTCGCGATCACGATCTTCACGCCGGCGCTCCGTAAGCAGATCGCTCTGGTCGAAGCCGGGGTGCAGCGGTCGGATGCCCACGCAGCCCTGGCGAAACGGAGCGGCATGGTGGGAGGGATACTCGCTCTCCTGGTGATCGCCATCGTGTTCCTGATGGTCACCAAGCCCGTCTAGCCAAAAGCCTTCAGCGCCTCCACGTACTTCACGCCCGAACCGGTGTTGTAGAGGACGACGGGGCCCTGGAGGTCGCCCACCTCGGCGAGGATCGAGGCTCCCGCCACGGTCGCAGCTCCCTCGGGGCACGCGAACACCCCCTCCGTGGAGGCCAGGTCCCACACGGCATCGACGATGGCGCGCTCGTTCACGGCGACCATCCTGCCGCCGGATTCCCGGATGTACTTCAAGACGAGGTCGCCCTCCGACGGGGCCGGCACCCGCAGGCCCGCAGCGATCGTCATGGCTTCGCCATCCCAAGGCTCGACCTCGTCGGCGCCAGCATCGAAGGCGCGGACGATCGGGCAGCAACCGTTCGACTGGACGCCAACCAGGCGGGGTGGAGGGTCCGACGTCCAACCCAGCGCGATGACCTCCTCGGCCGCCTTGGCCGCGGCGATCGCGGCCACTCCCCCGCCGACGGGAAGCACGATCGTCCGGGGCAGACGCATGCCGTTCTCATCCCCCAATGCGTCGAAGACCTCGAGCCAACACGTCTTCTTGCCTTCCAGCCGGTACGGCTCCGAGAACGTCGCGCTCAAGAAGGCTCCGGTCTCGTCCGCGATCTCTCGCGCGCGCGCCGCGGCGTCGGCGATCGTCCCGCGGATCAAGACAAGTTCGCCACCGGCCGCCTCGACCTCCGTCTGATTTGCGGCGGGGGCGCTCTCGGCCATCGTCACCGTGATGTGCATCCCAGCGCGCGCTCCGTACAGCGACCACGCACCGCCCGCGTTCCCCGCGCTGGGCATCACCACCCGGTCCACGCCCAGTTCCTGTGCCCGCGACAGTCCGATGCCGGCGCCGCGAGCCTTGAACGTTCCTCCGGGGAGGGGCCCATCGTCCTTAAGGTAGGTCTCGACGCCCAGTCGCTTCGAAAGCTTAGGCACCGTCAGCAATGGCGTCCGGGGCTCGCCCAGCGACACGGGCTCGCCCTCGACCGGCAGTAGCTCGCGGAACCGCCACATGTCCGCAGGGCGTTGTCTGACCTCGTCTAGATCGAGGGGGTCGAGGTCATAGCGACAGAGCAGTGTCCCTCCACACTCGCAGCGATGTTGAAGCTTGCCTGCGTCGTGTTGGTTGCCACAGCGCGCGCATTCGAGCGACGCGAGACGGGACTTCATCCCCGGGACGAGTGCGGCTGCCGGGCCGGAACCTGGCGGATCAGACGAAGCCCAGCGCGGAGCGCGCCAGGGGACTCATCTTCTCGGGGGTCCACGGCGGATACATCACGAGTTCGGTGCTGACGTCGCCGATGCCCTCGATGCCCGCCGTCGCCTGTTTGATCTGTTCGTCGATCATCGGAGCGATCGGGCAGCCCATCGTCGTCAGGGTGAAATCGACCTTCACGTCGCCCTCGTCGTTGATGTCGACCTCGTAGACGAGGCCGAGGTTGAAGATGTCGATGCCCAGCTCGGGATCGTCGACGGTCTTCAGGGCCTCGACGACCTCTTCGCGGATCTCCTCAGTTGTGGCCATGCCCCTATGATATCGGCCCGGTGAGCCAGACCCGGCCTTAGAGGTCGAGCCCCAGCAGTCGGGCCGCGTTGCCTTTGAGGACGGCCTCGGTCTTCTCGCCCAAGCCCATCTCGTCGAACTCGTCGAGGATCCGGCCAGGGTCGAGCATCGGGTAGTCGCTCCCCCACACGAACCGGTCCGAGAGTCGTCCGCGGGCATCACGCTTGACCTCTTCGGGGATGTACTTGGGCCGCCACCCGGACAGGTCGACCCAGACGTTGGTCTTGTGAAGCGCGCTGGCGAGCACCTCGAGATGCCACGGATAGCCGAAGTGCGCCATGACGACGGTCAGTCCGGGATGGCGAGCGGCGACCATATCCATCAACATCGGCCGACCGTAGTCGTAGGCGATGCCGGAGCCACCCGCAACTCCAGCGCCCAGTCCCGTCTGGCCTACGTGCACGACGATCGGCAACGAGTGTCGTTCGCAAACCTCCCACACGGGCGTGCACATCGGATCGTTGGGATAGAAGGCCTGCACCTGGGGGTGGATCTTGAGACCCCTCATCCCGAGCTCCGTCACCGCTCGATCGAGTTCCTCGGCGGCATCGGGCTTGTGGGGGTCGACGCTGGCGAAGCCGATGAACTGCTCCGGGTAGGCCTTGCAGATCTCCGCGACCCGGTCGTTGGTCAGAGGTGGCAGCCCCGTCGCCGTTTCCGCATCCCACGCGAGAAGGACGCCGAGCAGATCCCACTGCTTGTACTCGTCGGCCATCTCCTCAACCGTGCGCACGCGTACCTCGGAACGGAAGTACTTCGCGGTGACCTCGAGCATCGGCCCGATGGAACCCTTCAACCACTCTTCGGTTGAAGCATGCACGTGGAAATCGATAGCGCGCGGCATCGAGCCTCCTTGGTCCTAGAGGAAGAAGAAAGAGATGGCCATGACGAGATAGGCCGCGAGCAACTGCACGCCCTCGAGCCAGTTCGAGCGACCGTCCAGCGCGATGAATCCAAGGATGATCGAGGAGAAGGCAACCGCGGCGATCTCGACCGGACTGAAGATGAGATCCAGGGGGTGTCCGATCGCGAGCGATACGAACACGAGGACCGGCGCGACGAACAACGCTATCTGTGTGGACGACCCGATCGCTATCTCGATAGAGACATCCATCTTGTCCTTGGCCGCCAGCAGCACCGCGGAGGAATGCTCGGCCGCGTTCCCGACGATGGGCACGATGATCAAGCCCACGAAAAGCTTCGACAGACCCAGTTCCTCGGTGGTCTCCTCCAGGGCGCCCACCAGGAACTCGCTCATCAATGCGACCAGGACGGTGGCCCCGGCGAGTTGGCCCAAGGCCCTCCCACGAGACCACTTGGGCTCGCCGTGATGTCCCGACGATCGAAACAGCGACTTGTGCGTCTTGAAGGAGAAGAACAGACCCAGAAGGTACACGAGAGCCAGCACGATCGCCACCCCGACCGACACCGCCTCCCTACGGAAGTCTGTTGCGTCCGGTGTGAAAGAGAACAGCGCGGGCATGAGCAGGCCAACGACGGCGATGATCAGCGAGGCCGAATGCAGGTTCGCGGATGCCCGGCTGAATCGTTGCTCGCTGCGCGTCCAACCCCCCACGAGGAACGCGAGGCCGAGGACGACCAGCACGTTCCCGATGATCGATCCGGTTATCGAGGCCTTCACGACCTCGAGCTCGTCTTCGAGGATCAAGAAGAAAGCGATGATCATCTCGGTGACGTTGCCGAAGGTGGCGTTCAGCAGACCACCCATCTGCGGACCCGAGCGAGCGGCGAGGTCCTCGGTCGCGTGGCCGATCTGTCCCGCGAGGGGCAGGATCGCGAGCGCGGACACCATGAAGATGACCACCGCGGGCGCATGTACGAGCTCGACGACGATCGCGGCCGGCACCGCCACGAGCAGCCATTCGAACCGGGGCTTGAACATGGCTGGCAGATTAACGTCGTCGCCCGCTCCTGGCTGGCCCACTAAAGCGGAGCGGTGAGGAGCAGCTCCTTGAGGCGCGCGGCGGCCGAGACGGGGTCGGGGGCCTGGGTGATGGCACGCACGACGACCACCCGGCGCGCTCCGGCTTCCATCACCGTCTCGAGGTTGGAGCGTTCGATGCCGCCGATCGCGAACCAGGGCAGCGCCACCTGCCGTGCCGCGTATCGGACGAGGTCCAAGCCCGCGGCCGGACGGCCCGGCTTGGTCGGCGTCTCGTGCACCGGGCCAACGGCGATGTAGTCGAGGCCGTCGGCCCGGAGGCTCCCATCCACCTCACTGGGAGCGTGGGTCGAGAGCCCCACGATCCCGGCCGGGAAGATCCGTCGCACGGCGTCGACGGGAAGGTCGTTCTGGCCCACGTGCACCCCGTCGGCCCCCAACGTGACCGCGACATCAGGACGATCGTTGACGATGAACGGCACTCCCGCCGCCGTACAAGCCTCTTGCAGGGGCGCGCCGATGCGCAGGAGGTCCCCGGCTTCCATCTCTTTCTCGCGCAGCTGGATCAGATCGACGCCTGCGCTGACGAGCTCATCCACCAGGTCGATGAGCGGGGCCGCTGTGAGCCGGACCGGCGCGACGAGATAGAGACGGGCGTCGGTCGTCACAGAGCGAGCTCGGTGGGGCCGATCTCCTCGTCCGGCTTCGCATCCGGATCCTCCCCCGCCTCCCGCTCGTAGTCCTTCATCCGCTCCGCCACCGCGTGCATGGCGGATGGGGTCCGCAGCAGGGCCAGGATCACGAGGACGTACGGGAACACGTCGAGGAGCACTTCGTACCAGCGCTTGTCCAACAGGCTGGATGCGGCGATCCAGGCAACGACGAGCAGGACCAGCACCACCGCGATCCATCTGGGACTCTTCCGGCTCGCGCCGTGCTCGAATCGCTCTCTCATCGCGCGAACCGACCCGCGTCCTCGAGAGCGTCTGAGCCGCAGCCACGTCGCCCGGGCGGGATAGAGGCGACCGAGACCCTCCACGAATCCGACGGCGAACGTAGCCACAAGAGCGGCAAGGAGCCCACTAGCCATCACTCCAGGGTAAGGCTAGTTATTCCTCTATCAGCGTGCCGGCGGCGGCTTGAGGCAGCGAGATGCGCACGTCCCCCACCGAGATCTCGCCTGGTTCATCCACGAGATCGTCGCCCCACCGGCGAAGCGAGGGCGAGTCGTCGGCAGTCACTTCGAGCTTCATCTCGTGACCGGGAGCGAACGTCCACGCGTTCCCGAAGAGCTGGAAACCGAGGAGCTGAGGCTCGGCGCTGCCGAGACGGTAGACGCCCCGAGTTACGAGCGTTTGGCGGCCCCCCTCGGGGTCCACGTCCCACAGCCGCGCGGCGACGTACATGTTGGGGCCGCTCGGGTCCGCGGTCAGGGTCACTTCGGGCATCCCAAGCATGGTGAATCCCTCGTCGGGAGCCGCCCACGTGAGGTTCAGGTTCGAGGACGAATCCGCGCCATCCAGAGGGACGGAACGACACCCATCCAGGTCGTTCAGCGGATCGATCGCGGCGGCGTTGGGATAGTCGGCGGGGCTCGTGACGACGCCGTCGGTCCCCGACAGATCCACGTACGCATCGGCGGGCTCCTGCAGGTCGGCCCACGTGTCCGCGCGGTAGAGCGAGCCGAGACCCTCGTCGCATCCGGGAGCGCGAGCCTGCACGCCGCCGGGGGCCGGTCCCCGTCCCTTCAGGTAATGGTCGAACCACTGGGCCACGAGCTCGCCGATATGGGCGGTCTCTTCGTCCTTGCTCTGCGCCGTCGCATGGCCCCAGTCGCCCATGTAGAGGGAGATCGGATAATCCTCGTCCTCCGCCCGTAGGCGGTTGTACATGCTCACGGCCTGGTCGGCGGGGAAAACGAAATCGGTGAACCCCTGGACCGCAAAGATCGCGGTCTTGTAACTAGTCGTCTTCGGAAGGAAGTACGCGCTGCGCTCCGAAAGCATCTTAGTGACGGCATCCCGCACGATGTCTGGCTCACCACCGTCGTACGGCTCGCCCTCGTTGATACGATCCTTCCAATCCTCGAGGTACTGCGCCAGGTTGTATCCGGAGCCGGTTAGCAACGAGAGATACAGGTCGTCGAGGAGCGCGTTCTTGACCCCGACCGGTTGCGCCATCCGCTGGTTGAGCCGGGTAGTGGAGACGGTGTCATCGCGGGCGCGGCCGTTGGGAAGAAGTCCGTTGACGAGATCGGTCCACCCACCCATGGGCACGGCGGCGGCAAGCCTCACCCGGCGACCCACTGGAGTACGCCACACGTTCTTACGCGTCAGATTCCACGTCTGACCGCCGCCATATGAGTAACCGGCGACGCCGATATCGCTCGAGGCAGTCGCAGTGTCGGTCGTCAGCGTTCCATCAACCATGCGCCCAATCAGATACTGAGCGTCCTTCAACTCGTACTTGTTGTGCGCGAACTGGGAACGACAGGCGAGGTGGTCGTAGCGCTCGACGGGGTACACGACCTCGTCGCCATCGACGGATTCCTTCGACCGGTCGGCGCATTCGTCGATCCGCCAGTCGCTCGTCTCGAACCCGCGCGCCGTGTAAGTGAGCACTGCGTAACCCCGGCTGGCGAAGGACAGGTTGTTGTTCCCCAGGTTGATGCCCTCACCTTCGACGGTGTCGGACATGAACTCCGTTTTCGAGCCGTCGAGGCTGTGCAACAGGGTGACGAGCGGGAAGGGCCCATCGCCGCTAGCCGGGAGGGTCACGTCGACGTCAAGCCGCGCGGCCCCATCGGGCGTTGCGACGTAGCCGCTACAGAGCCGGAAACGCTCGCCGGTGTCGTGCGCCACGATCGGCTTGCACCGAAGTGGACGCGCAGCGGCCCACGCGCCGGATGCCGGCACGAAGAGAGTGCCTGCCAGGATCGCCAGGCACAACATTGAGGTTGGGATACGTCCCCGCAAATCTGGTCCCTTCAAGAACGGCGCCCCACGAGCCGCTTCCAGGACAAACTATGGCGTTACCGGCCCCATGCCTAGTCCGATGCGGCAAATACGTAGCGTGACCTAGACGACCACACGGGGCAGCGGCCCGGTGTCATCGTGCTCGGTCGCCCCCCACGCTCCGCGGTCGTCGACCTCGTCCCAGATGACGGCGGGATCGTCCCAGCCGGGCACCGGGGTATCGGTGTCCCGTCGCTCGAAGGGTCTCGCATCGTTCCGGGGTCTCCGGGCCCGGGCGGCCAGCAGCCTCGAGAGCTCCCTATAGACCTCCTCGGGGCGTCGGAGCCGGTCGATCCTCTGGACGCCATCGCTACGACCCGCGGTCTCCACGAGAAGGTCGCCGTACCCCAGGAGCCGGCCCACAAGTGGTCTCCGGCAGGTGAGGTCGGTGATCGCACCGAGCGGCATGGACCCGATGCTGCGGGCCAGCACGCCCTGGGAGCGAAGGATCCGCTCGTCGCTCACAACCACGAGGTCGGAGCGCCAGCCGAGGTAGCGCCACAGCAGCCGCACCAGGAACAGGCCCGCCACCACCACCGCCACGCCATCCACGAGGTCGTTGCCGCCCTCAGGGGTCAGGAGGCCGGCGGCCAATCCCAGCAGGCTCACGACCAGGAACGCGACCGCCGGGCGAACGAGGGCGATCGGGTGCTTCCTGAGTTCGAGGACGATCGACTCGTCGTCGCTCAGGTAGCGGTTCGCCCACCTCACGCGGCATCACCCACCGGTTCCAACCTCAGCAGCCTCATGAGCAACAGCATAGAGGGGGGGCGGGCGACAAGTCGGGAGATCGTCGCGGGGACTCCCCGGGTCAGGCGGCGCTCCACCATTCCAATAGCAGCCGCCGGGAGCTTCGTAGGTGTTCCCGCTCGCGCGAGAAGACTTCGAGCGTGATCGTGCCGTCGTAGCCGGTCGCCTTGAGCTCCCGGAGCCTCGACCTCCAATCGATCGCGCCGGCCCCCAGCGGAAGATGAAGATCGTCGCCGCCCCCGCGGTTGTCGGACAGGTGAACGTGGGCGAGGCGGTCGCCGAACGCCTCCAGCAGCTCGGGCGTTCGGTTCGACCCTCCGCGCCCCAGGTTGAGGTTCGCGTGGCCGACATCGAGATGGAAACGCGCGTCCGGGACGGCATCGAAGATCGCGCCCAGGTCTTCGGGGGCCGAGAACATGCGGTCGAGGTTCTCGACCATCAGGGTGATCCCACGCCCCGCCGCGTCCTGCGCCAG
>Ga0183260_10000172_pt1 | contig 49394 bp, 42 predicted proteins | sample AntDrymUQ4972206_2_FD_129768 | JGI IMG/M metagenome (GOLD analysis project Ga0183260, IMG submission 129768) | Polar desert sand microbial communities from Dry Valleys, Antarctica - metaG UQ497 (22.06) (version 2) (version 2) | ecosystem: Environmental > Terrestrial > Soil > Desert | place... | reverse complement strand
GCTCAGTGTCTCACCTTCATGGTACACATCAGCAAAACGACGCGGCGAAATGACTTCTTGTATTTTTGCACTCCAAAACGACCAATCGCCATTTTCGGGATCTTTTCGACAGTTCGCGCCACGGTTAGGGCCAGCTCGACTGGCTCCGTCCACGCGCGTTCCCATCAATATCGGAGGAGTTGGGGGCAACCCGGAACATGTCGCTAGGTGGAGGACGCAAGGTCCATCAGAACGAACGCTGTCACTCCGAGGAAACTTCAGGTCTCAAACAGACCAGCGGTGGAATCTCAACCAAAGGGAAACCCCGTTTAAGACAGAATCGCCCGGCGCCGAAGCACCGGGCGACTGTATTGTCTGCTCGATCGCAGCCGGGGAGCACCAGCTTGACCGCGATCGACTGGTCAGGCTTCGGAGAGGAAGTTTGTGAAGTGATGCCAACAACCATCGTTTCCTTCAGGAGCCGGCACACTGTTGTGGGGAAGATGGGGAAATGATATGCCAGGCGACCGGCTAACGTCGCCCGAGGCGGCTAAGGAATCTGCGGCCCGCGATGGTTTGGGTTTGATGTTGCCGAAGGTGGCATCGCGTACCGGGTGGCCCTGCGTCGTCAATCGCCGAAGAGCGAGAGCGGCGAGCCAAATGATTTGGTTGTCAATGTGCCTATGCGCCTGCCTGCGCTGCTGCGTCTCTCCTCTTGAGTCGTCTGACACTATCGTAGCATCGCGATATGGTGTTGTCTAGACCCTGGTGCATATTTGTGATGAATTGCACGACCACGATGTCGAGGTCGCCATCACTCAGCTATCGCACGCGCGCCCGCAACGTGTCGGCGAGCGCCTCGACGCGGTCCTGATCGATGGCGTAGTACTTCATGCCCCGGCGGGGTTCGACGTGAACCAGGCCGGCCCGTTCAAGTTGGGAGAGATGGCGAGAAACCGCGGATTGGGCGATGCCCAGCCGGCCAACGATTTCCTGCGCGTACAACTGGCCGCTGCTGAGCAGGTCGATGATCCGCAGCCGGTTGGCGTCGCCAAGGGCGCGGAGCATTTCCAGGAGGTCTTCTCCGGAAAGCACGGCGATCGGCGCCCCGGTGACCGGATCGGAGCGGATCGGTTCGAGTTCCGCCCCAATTGGCTCCTGCCCGGCGCCGGCGGCAACCACATTCTGGGCGCTGAAGAAGACCACGAGATCGGGCGGATAGCTGACGTAACTCACAAAGGCGCCGATGTGAGCTGAGGGGCAAAAGGTGACGCTGGCGACCTGGTTCAGCCCCGCGGCGAGAGTCGACGGCAAGCGATTTCCCGTGAGTTCGGCGAAAGCCATCCCGAAACCACGACTGGATTCGACTCGGGCAATGCGTTCGGCTTCCTCCAGTTCTCCACGGCGCAGCTCATATTCTTCCCGGTAAACAGTATCCCAGACGCCGCGAATCAACCGCATCGTGCGCCATTTGAGCCCTTCGGGATCGCGAATCATCTTCACCACGTCACCGGCGTCGGCGGTGGTCAATCCGGGCTCGACATACCGGTACCAGGCGCCTTCTTCCTGAAGAAGAGGTGCGGCGAGACCCGTGCCGAGATCCTGATGCACCCGGTCTAGCGCGCGCACCGCCATCGTGCGGTATTCGTCGGCATCGAGCTCGCCCAGGAAACTGAGGAGTTCATCGATCGAGGCTCCGGGGCGATCCTCACCAAGCGGATCGAAGCGCATGATCGGTTCTTCCATGTAGTAAAGCAGTCGCCCGGAAAACCCGTGCAACAGGTCGAGGTCTTCCTGCAGTTGTCGCGGCATCGCACGCCGGGCCGCAATCAGCCAGCGATCGAGACCGCTGCCCGGCACAGCGCGGTACAGCAGCGACATGACGGAAATCATATCGAGGGGAATGGAGATCGCGGTTTTCACCTGGAGGGCAGGACGGCCGACGACGAGTTCGCCCATGAGAGGTCCGTTTCACGGTCAACCGCATTCATCCCGAGGTTCGAAAAAGCGAATGCGGCAGACAAATGGGACGAGCCATCATGGGCAAAAGCGTGAAACTTCGCCGTCCGATGGCGATGATCTGATGACGATATTAGCATAGGACACCGAGGTCACGTGAAATGGATCACGTCCGATTTGTTGGCGCTTTCACAAGATTTTCGCAATGACCCCTACCCCCATTGCTCGCGATGTCGTGGCTGGTCATGGGTCCATCGCCGCCGCGACATGGCCGGTTGATCCACCTAACGCGCCAACCTCACGAGGACCTGCGCAAGCGCGAAATGCCCGCAGGACAACATCCTGAGACAGATCAGGCACTTGAACCACCAGCGCAACCAGCGGCAGTGTGGCGGTCATCATCGCCGAAGCGATTGTTGGCCAGACGACGGCAGAAGACCCCACGGATAGAGCCAGATCCCCAATCGTGGCCCCGCCCGCGATCACGGTCACGACCATGGGGCTCCCGTCGTTGCCAATCGCACGCGATCCTCCGACAGGAAGGGCGACTCGCTCAAGCGCAAAGTACCGGCAAGCGGCAAGCAGATGATGTTCGCCGGTCGTGGGGCGCAGCGAAACCGAATCGATCAGCTCTGGCAAGTTTCCTGGCAGGGACACTGCGAGGCCTGCATCCAGGTGCATTTCTCGCGGGTTGCCCTGTGCATCGACCCGACCCCAGTCATCGAGCCGATATGTGACATCGGAAGGTTGTTGCACCTCGTAGACCATCACGCCGGCACCGAGGGCGTGGATCGTTCCTGCCGGAATGAGTACTGTAGTTCCGGCCTTGGCAGGGATCGCTCTGATCAGGCGTGCCGATGATCCATCGAGCAACGAGGCGGCTGTCCGAAAGTCATTAAAGTCGACGCCCGGTTGGATGCCGAGGTAGAGCACGGCGCCGGGATTCGCCGCGAGCACGTGCCAGGCCTCGGTTTTGCCCAGGCGATCGAGGCCAACAGCCCCCGTATCACTGGGATGCACCTGGATCGAGAGGTTATCCCTGGCGTCGATCAACTTGACCAGCAACGGAAACAGGTTCCTGCCGCCGACGGCGGCGGACGCCACCGCCCCCAGGCTGGCATCTGGGTCGGTTTCAACGATCTCACCAAGCGTCTCGCCAGCGCGGAAGCCGCTGATCACCAATGACTCACCGGCGGTGATGAGCGCTTCACCGATCGACTCGCCGTCGGGAAGTTTGAGCCCCAACCCACCAAGCTTCCGCCCACCCCAAGGCTTGCTGTCCAGCCGCGGCGAGACGATGGAGATTCGTGGATCCAAAGGCATTCCCTCCGCGCCGTGGACCAAATGGTCTGATCAGCGCCGCCACCGATCGACCGTCCATCGTAGTATGGTCAAAACACAGCGTGGTCGATCGTACCGATCCCATCAAGGATGCATGCATTGCCCCTGCAACGCAAAACAAGAGAGGGCGAGGAAGCCTTTTGGGCGGTGATCCCGGCCGGCGGCGCCGGGACGCGATTGTGGCCGCTGAGTCGCTCGACACGACCCAAGTTCCTACTGCCTCTGCTCGGGAATCGATCGCTCCTGCAGCAAACGTTCGATCGGCTTCTCGGTCTGACCGATGCAGAGCGCATCCTTGTCGTGTGCGGGCCCGATCATGTGGCGTCTATTGCACGCCAACTCCCAGATCTTCCCTCGGCCAACATCATCGTCGAACCAACACCGAAAGGGACTGGACCAGCACTCGCGTTGGCGTCCGCCCTGATTGCACGTCGGGATTCTACCGCGATCATGGGGAGTTTTGCGGCCGATCACGTTGTGACGAATCCGGATCGTTTCGAACGCGCCGTGCAAACGGCGATCGAGGCAGCAAGGCGGGGCGACCTGGTCACGATCGGGATTGCGCCGACTCGTCCCGATACGGGCTACGGCTATATCGAACGCAGCGACACCGTGCTGGTCGAGTCCCCTACCGGCTCCGCGTACCGTGCGGCACGGTTCGTCGAAAAGCCGGATCAAGTCAGGACCAAAGCCTATCTCGATGCCGGTACTTTCCTGTGGAATGCGGCGATGTTCACCTGGCGGGTCGACATCTTTCTGGATGAACTCCTCCGGCTACAACCGGAGATCTTTGAGGGCGTCCAAGCAATCGCGAACGCGTGGGATACGCAATCTCGCGAACATGTCATGGCATCGACCTGGTCCTCGCTCCCGCAAGTCACGATCGACCACGGCGTGATGGAGCTCGCCGCCAGGGTGGCGGTTGTTCCTGCCGAAATGGGCTGGTCCGATGTCGGTGATTGGAACGGATTGGGAGAACTGATTGAACAAGACGGGTTGGGTAATTCGGTACGGGGAGATCTGGTCCAGATCGACACCACCAACAGCGTGATCTGGTCAGAAACGGGGCGTATGGTCGCGACGGTCGGACTCGACAACATCGTGGTCGTCGATACCGACGACGCGCTGCTCGTGATCGATCGAAACAAGTCGCAAGAGGTCCGTCAGGTGGTTGAACGACTTAAAACGGAAACGCGAACCGACCTGAGCTAGTGCGGTGCGCGATTCGGTCCATGCCTGATCGGCAGGACCGGAAACTGAAGATTCTTTTGTGAAGGAAGTGCCAACATCCATTGTTCCACTTTGTTTCGATGTCCAGGCACTATTGTCATGTTGTCTGAAGTGAATCAAACAAACATTGAGCCTGGCCACGCGGGGGATTAACCCCTCGCACCCCGGGACTGCAATCCCACCAATTGGCGCCAGGGCCGACGTCGCCCCTCGTGAGCACTGCCTCGAAGCTTCTCACGCCTGGACCAGGGAAGCGAGGCACAGCGGGGTCAGTCATGGACGGGGAGCGGGTATTAAAAGTGGCTTGGTACAGTCTCGTGACAGTGGCCTGTTCGATCCAGACGAAGCTTTCCGCAGTCGCATACACTCTGCGCCAGCCATCGCTGACGAACGAGAGAAGTGTTCCAGTGGTGGATCTCAACTGCTCAGCGTTGTCGTTGGCGACGATCCGGACAAGACAATGTTCATGGCCGTGCCAGGCGCCTGGGCCGCGCGCGAAATTGCGTGCGGATCATCCGATGTCGAGGCGCCGGGAGTCGATTCGTCATCGTTCTGGTCGAGCTGATTGTCTCCGCCCCGGCGGATTTCTTCCGTTGGCTCAGGCGCTGGCGTTCCGTTGGGGGCAAACGGCGGAATCCCACCAGGCGTCGATCCATCAGTGTCATCGTCAGCAGGAGACGGTACTGAATCGATTACGGATTCCTGGGTTGGTGTTGGATCGCTCGTAACCCCACCGTCGTCACCGCGAGTCAAGAACCAGATAAGGGCAATGCTTGCCAATATTGCGAGCGCAATGCCGCCGATGATTGCCATTCCGGAGCGATCCCGATTCGGAAATCCCATGAAAACCAGGCGACGAGTCGTTCCATCACGACCCCCGCCCGCGGAATCTCCCTCATCGGGATCACCCAATCCTCGCGACGTTGCCGACCGTAACGAATCGCGCCAATACCGACTGGGGCGTTCTCGGCTGGGCAGTAATCCTGCCCCAGCATCGACTTCTGATATCTCTCCGGAAGGCGGCTCATCGTCACCAGACGTGGACTTGGTCGAGAATGGAGATCGTCTTCGGGTCGACCGGCTCCGGGCCGACGCCGAACGCGCCGGGGTCCCGAAAAGTTCCGCCGATGAGCGCACAGTTGACGAAACATAGGAGCCAAAATCGACCGCATCATCAGGTTGAACGGGCTGCGAAGCACCGGAATCGGGCGCCCCTTTCGAAGACGATGGGATTGAGGCGTCCGCACCCGTGTCGCCCGGCTTGGAATTTCGATCGGAAGGGTTCCGGGAATCACCAGTGGGCATCTGTTGGCTCCGCCGCTTCGCACGTGAATAACGCGCCGGGTACTAATGTCCGTCGCGAGGCGGTATTGCATCAATCCGCAAGGTTGGATGAGTTTCGAGGGTGGAACTCCCCCTCTCCGGAGCTCAGTTCTCATAAACGCACTTGACAGTTTAGCCCACCAACGCGCGGATCGCATAGCAGGGATGAACGTTCATAGCCGCAATTATGTTGGAGAGTCGATGTCGTCTCCTATTGGTCAGCTATCGTGTGGTCGGAATGCGACCAGGTCGAGATCGAGTATTGACTCCGCGATTGCCTGGAGTTGGCCGGCTGCTCGACCCAGGATGGCGGAGCCCGCTTCGGCACTGGCTCCAGACGAATCTCCGCTAGCGCCAGACCTGCTGATCTTGTGTTGATGGATCGGGAGCGCTCCGCCAGCGGACCGCACGATCTCCCCTACCTGTCGAATCTGATTGTCATAGTCACGGGCGCCCAACTGGCTGAGATCAACCAGGTCCGGTCGGGTCGCGAGCACAACAGACGCTTCGTCTCCACCTGCATGACCCGGAGCGTCCGGGCCGAGGAGGTCAAGCGCCGCAGTGGCAATCAATGAATAGGCATAGATCGAGGAGACTACGGGCACTTCATGGTCGCGATGACAGCGTTCGACCGCGATTTGCAATGCGGGATTGTTGCCGCCATGCATATTCACAACCAGGAATCGGTCAATTCCATATCTGTGAAGCGAGGTGACAGTGTCCTCGACAATCGCCATGAGCGTCTCTTCGCGGAGTGAAATGGTTCCCGGCAAGCCACCGTGATGCCAGGAAACGCCCCAGGGAATGGTGGGCGCCACCGCCACACGAGGCCGCATCAAGGCTCCGGCAAGTGCGCAGAGCACCTGCGCCGAGAGCGTATCCGTGGAAACCGGCAGGGCGGGTCCGTGCTGCTCGTGAGCTCCAACCGGAATCATCACCATTTCGATTTGGCCGATGATTGCGGCGAACGACGAGGAACTGAGATCGCCGAGCAGAATCGGCGCCAACGGCGGCGGAGATGCGGGTTCGGGATGAGGGGTCGTGGGTGGTTGCGGCACGTCTGGAGGTTGATCCGCCAATCTCTGGCGTCTGGACATCGCGATCTCCTTTGGACTCAAGTTCCTCCAATATCCCACATGTGGATAATTGGCGACCTCGTCAAATCTATTTTCACTGACAGCTGACACAGGAGGGATGGGAGACGACGCCGCCAGTACGATACGTGAGGTTCGAGCTCGAACCTCCGCATGACGCTTCTGTGCCTCGATATCTGGCAGAGGTCGAGATCGGGGAAGAATGCGATTGGCTCTGAGCCCTAACGCCGGCACACCGGGGTAAACTGGTGTTGAAGAGTCGCCTCGATGGCCAGTTTGGACGACCATGCACTTTCGGCGCTCTTACGGTTTGAATGAGGGCATACTCAATGTACGATCGAATTGTCGTTCCGCTCGATGGATCGGATTTCGCGAACGTCTCGCTGATGCACGCCAAGGACCTGGCCAAGCGACTCGCTGTTCCCGTGCACGTGGTGCGGGCGATCGATCCGTCGGTCATCAACCGGGTTGGGGCCGCCGGAATCGGGTTCGACTACACGGCGGTCGATGAGTTGATCATTGAGGATGAGCAGGCCGCAACCACGTTCATCGACGAACAGGTCAACGCCCTCATCGCCGATGGATTCAACGCAACTGGAATCGTGCTGCGCGGATATGCGGCCGCCGCGGTGAACTCAGCGACTCAGGAGGGTGACCTGATTGTCATGGCCTCCCATGGCCGCACCGGTGTACGCCGTTGGTTCCTGGGTAGTGTCGCCGAAGAGGTTGTGCGGCACGCCAGCGTGCCCGTGTTGCTGATTCGGATGCCAGATCCAGATGGTGAGTAGGACGGTAGTCGGTGCCGCTTCGGCCCCCACGAGGACAGGTTGACATGAGCTCGGCCACTATGAATTGGCGACAAGGTCGAGTCTTACGAGTGTTCGTGAAGGTTGACAGACTACGCCACGTGTGCGATTGCTTTAGGCGTCGATCCAACCTCGACCAATTCACTTATACGGTCTCCTCGCTACGCCGATCAATCGCTCGACCCGCCTCGCGCGGATCACTGCATTGTCAACCGCGCCGACCGTTCAGCTCATAAGCAAAGGACGCATGGCGACTACCTCCGAACGCATCATCCCCCCACTGCTCCCTTCCGATCCGCCGCCTGGAGATGCGCTTGAGGCACATTCGAACGGGCGCTTTCCGGCATTCAGGTATCGCAATTTTCGGCTCTTTTTCGTCGGGCAGCTAATATCGGCGACGGGCACGTGGATGCAGTCGCTGGCCCAGTCGTACCTGGTCTACGAAATCCTGAATGCCTCGCCATTCCAGCTCGGTTTGGTCAACGTCTTCCAGTTTGGCCCGGTGCTGCTTTTCGGCATCCCGGCCGGGGTGATTGCCGACCGGTTTCCGAAACGGCGATTACTGGTGATCACGCAATCGATCTTCGCGACGCTGGCCGGCGTGTTGACGTTGTTGGTGGTGCTTGGCCAAATCCAGTTGTGGCAGGTGTATGCGGTGGCGACCGTGTTTGGCATCACGAACGCACTGGATATGCCCACGCGCCAGTCATTCCTCTCGGAAATGGTAGGCAAGAACGCAGTGATGAACGCGATTGCCCTGAATTCGACGATGTTCAACACAGGCCGGGTGTTGGGACCCGCAATCGCCGGTCTGATCCTGGCGATTTTTGGGCCCGCCGTCTGTTTTGCGATCAACACCGTTTCCTATGCGGGGGTCATCGTCGGCTTGTTGATGATGCGGGTCACTCCCACCGTCCGCAAGGCGACGGACTCGGCGATCGCGCGCCTGCGGGAAGGGCTCGCCTATGTCCAGGCCTCGCCAACGATTTATCGGACGATCTTCCTGGTCGGCGCGGTTGGCACATTCGGAATGAATTTCAATCTTTGGGTCCCGATGCTCGCCTCGGACAGCTTCGGTTCCGGGGCGGGAACGTATGGCCTGCTTTTCGCCTCAATGGGCATCGGGTCGCTGCTCGGTGCATTGACGCTCGCCATGTTCGGTCGCAAACCGAACCGGGCGCGAATGCTCGGTGCGGCGATCGGGCTCGGCGCAATAGAGGTTGTGCTTGCCTTCGCGGCGGCAGCTGAAACGTCTGTGGTAGTCGGCATGGCCTGTCTCGCAATCGTTGGGTTCGCCTCCAGCAACGCGATGGCGACGGCCAACTCGACGGTCCAAACCTATGCTCGAGACGAGCTTCGGGGCCGAGTGATGGCGGTGTACATGACGGTGTTCGCCGGCACGGTCCCGATCGGCGCGCTGATCTCCGGCGCGATCGCCGATCAGTGGGGCGTGCCGATCGCGGTCGGGTCGGGTGGCCTGGTCACGGCGGTTGCGGCAATCGCGATAGGCTGGACTCAACGGCGGCGTCTGTCCGAGCCAACGACGGAGGCGGTTGTCTCCGGTTCGTGATGGATGTTCCCTGAAGCACCTATCATTCCGGGCAGCGGCACGGGCCGCGTCGTCAATCGAGACATTCAGGAAGAGTCATGCCGCTGGGACCATTTGCAATTATCAGCCTGATCTACGTGGCGATCGGCCTTCGCGTGATCTACCGTCTCGTTGGGTCGTGGAGATCGGTGTGGGACCGCAATTTTACTCAGTCAGACCGATCGATCGTTGACGAAGCGGCGTTTTTCGTGCTCGTGCCGGTGTCGGTGGCTTTGCACGAGCTCGGTCACGCGGTTGCGATCTGGGTGATGGACGGCGACGTCGTGGATTTCGGGTACTACGGGTTTGCGGGGTACGTCTCGTATTTTGCATTTCAGTTCGATGACGTGCAGCGGACGCTGATTGCGGCGGCGGGTTCGATCGTCAACCTCTTGCTCTGTCTCGTCGCGCTGGCCCTGGTTTTCCTGCGCAAGCCGCCGATGCGGGCCGCGCTCAATGAACTGTTGTTGCAATTCGCGTTTCTCTCGGGCATCAATGCCTTCGTAGTCTATCCACTGCTGGACCTCGCCTCGGGCATGAATGGCGACTGGAGACAGATGTACGACAGCGGCGTGCCGTTGTTAACCGGAGTGATCGTCGCGATCCAAGGAAATGTGTTGGCGGCGGGGTACTGGCTGGTGACACACGCCGCGACACGGGCGAAGATGGCGAGCGTGACCGATGTGCCGCCGGGTTTCGAGCGAGGAATTTTTGGCGGGATTCGACCTGGCAAAATCGACCCGACCTCGCTCTCACCAGTCGAAAAGACGTTGCAGGAGGTGTCCGATCGGGTCATCAGCGGCTGGTCGGAACCGGTGAAATCTCACATTCAGCGATTCGGCGAAGGCACCGCCCTGGTCCTCGAGTGGGGCGGCGACACCGGCCGAATGGCAGTAGCCGCCCGGTCGTTCGAGAACGGCTGGACCGACATCGTCCGCCTGCACAGCGCCTCGGCAGGGTCGGACCCGGCTCCACCGAAACTGCTCCACCAGTGGGGGCGGTTGCCGGAAAGCGATCAACTGACGCTTGGCTTGCGGGTCGCGATGGAGGCCACTGAACAAGGCGGCTGAGGCCGAGGAACCGGGCGGACGACGTTGCAATAGGGTGTGTCAGGTCTGGTATGCGACCGGGATCGACCCGCGGCAAACAAAACTACGCGACAGATCTCGACGGCTGGGACGCGGAATCCTCGCTGTGCTGGTACAATCGCGTTACTGTCAAACGGAATCAAATACGGGCGTGGAGGCGTACGTCGCCAGACCACCGGAGCTTCTCTTTTCGAAGCGCCATATTGGCCCCGGCGCCTGCGCTTCTGGTTCAACACGCAGCACTGGTTTATGTCGATTCCCTCCGATGGGGAGGGTTGAAGTGAGCGGAGAGGTAAATGATGGAACAGAACGACTGTCGTCACCAAACCCGGCGGGTCTCCATTGTCGCGGTCGCGTTGCTGATGCTTGCGGGGTCGTTTTTCCCGATGCATTCGGTTATCGCCCAGGATGGTGATTGTGCCTGGCCCTCGGATACCCTGGAATTGATGGCCCCGGCCGCTCCTGGCGGAGGGTGGGACACCACCGCTCGCGAATTGCAGCGGGTGATCGACGAAGAAGGGTTGATCGACACCGGTGTCGAGGTATTCAACGTTGAAGGCGCCGGTGGCACAATCGGTCTTGCCGAGCTCGTCAATCAGCATGCCGGCAACGAGAACATGCTGATGGTGATGGGGCTCGTCATGATCGGCGGCATTGGTCTCAATCGCTCGCCCGTGACGCTGGACCAGGTCACGCCGATCGCGCGCCTCACCGGCGAGTGGGAAGTGATTGTTGTACCGGCCGATTCCCCATATCAAACGCTGGACGAGCTGGTCGCCGACTTCGAGGCCGATCCGGGATCGATCAGTTGGGGTGGAGGATCGGCGGGCGGCACCGATCACCTCCTGATCGCGCTGATGGCGCAGCAGTTGGGGATTGATCCGACCCTCGTCAACTACGTGGCCTTCTCCGGCGGCGGCGAGGCGCTGGCCTCGGTCCTTGGCGGCCAAACCACGGCGGGCGTCTCCGGATTTGGCGAATGGGCGCCGCAAATCGAAGCTGGTGAACTCCGGGCCCTTGCGATATCGGGTCGCGATGTTGCTAGCGACGACGCAACTCCCGTTGCCGACGATGACGTGATCTCCTCGATTCCGACGCTGCAGGAACAAGGAATCGACCTCGAGCTGTCGAACTGGCGCGGGATCGTGGCTCCTCCGGAGATTTCCCCGGAAGTGACCGCCTGCATCGTCACTGCGTTCGAAGAATTGGTGGCCACCGAAGGCTGGCAGGCGACTGTCGAGTCGTATGGCTGGTCCGATCTCTTCCTTGGCGGTGACGAGTATGGCGCCTACCTGAGTGAAGAAATCGAGACGATTAACCAGACGCTCATTGACCTCGGTCTCATCTAACACACCGTGATCGGAACCGGCCGCATCTCAACGATGCGGCCGGTTCACTACTCGTCAGGCAGCCCATGAGCGACCGCATCCTGGAATCCGACAATCGGGATCAATCCAGCGAGGACCAGAGTCCGGAACCCGAAGAGCTCTCGCCCTGGGATCGATACGGGGAGGCCCTGATTGCCCTTGGCCTGATCGTGATGGGCGCCATTGTGCTGCTCGAGGTTCGCGAAATCAGGGTTCCTCGGACACTCACCCAGGTCGGTCCCCGGGTTTTTCCGTCGATTGTCGGTTGGGGCCTGATCGTCGTCGGACTCTGGTATGCAATCGATGTACTGCGCGGGCGCCGGGCGGCCCCTTCCGATGACTCCGAGGATGCCGACCGATCGCTTCCAGCGGACTGGAGCACCCTGATTGGCATCGGCATTGCGTTGGCGGCCTACGCCGCACTGATGGAGCCGGCGGGATTCATCATCGCCAGCGCGGCGATGTTCCTGATCGCGGCGCTGTCGATGGGAAGTCGCCAATACGTGCGCGATGTCGCGATCAGCGTGATCTTGTCGGTGCTCGTGTATTTTGTCTTTATGGAATGGCTGGGGATTCGCTTGCCAGAAGGGCTGCTCAGCCCCATCCTGTCGTGAGCGTGAAATCCGGGACGATGAGGGGGGCGTAGCCGGTGGATGCCTTTGGGAACCTGGCGGATGGCTTCGGTGTCGCGCTCACGCCAGAAAACCTTCTGTGGGCGCTGATCGGGGTCTTCCTTGGCACATTCGTTGGTGTGTTGCCCGGCATCGGCCCGGCCATGACCGTCGCTCTGTTGCTTCCAGTTACGTATTCGCTTGAACCGATCCAGGCATTCATCATGTTCGCCGGCATCTACTACGGTGGCATGTACGGCGGGTCCACGACCTCGATCTTGCTCAACACCCCCGGGGAGTCGGGGTCGATCGTCACCGCGCTCGAAGGCAATAAAATGGCCAAACGCGGCCGTGGCGGAGCGGCGCTGGCGACGGCGGCGATCGGCTCATTCGTGGCGGGCACGATCGCGACGGTTGGCCTGACCTTCTTCGCGCCGATCATGGCCGATCTGGCTCTGCATTTCGGCCCGGCCGAGTACCTGGCGCTGATCTTGCTGGCCTTCACGACGATCACCGCGCTCCTTGGCAACTCACTGGTGCGGGGAGTGGCGAGTCTCTTCTTCGGGATCACGGTCGGTCTCGTCGGGATTGACGCCCTGACCGGACAACCTCGATTCACATTCGGAAATGCGCACTTGCTCGAAGGGATCGACGTCGTAACCGTGGCCGTCGGGTTGTTCGCGGTCGGTGAAACACTGTGGGTCGCCTCCCGGATGCGCCACGGCGATCAGGACATCGAACCGATCCAGGGCTCACTTTGGATGACGAAGAGCGATTGGCGGCGATCGTGGCGACCGTGGCTGCGGGGAACGGCAGTCGGGTTTCCGATCGGCGCACTTCCGGCCGGCGGCGCCGAGATACCAACATTTCTCTCGTATTCAATGGAAAAGCGCCTCACCAATCACCCGGAGGAATTCGGCAAGGGCGCGATCGAAGGTGTGGCGGGTCCCGAGGCGGCAAACAATGCCTCTGCCGCCGGTGTGCTGGTGCCGCTTCTGACGCTCGGGCTGCCCACGTCGGCAACGGCCGCAATCATGCTGGCGGCCTTCCAGCGGTACAACATCCAGCCGGGTCCGCAACTCTTCGATCGAAATCCTGATCTTGTATGGGGCCTGATCGCCAGCCTGTACATCGGGAACCTGATGTTGCTGGTCCTGAATCTGCCGCTGGTCGGGCTCTGGGTGAGGTTGCTGTCAATCCCGCGTCCACTGCTGTATGGCGGCATCCTCGTCTTTGCTGGGCTTGGGACCTGGGCCCAGAGCGGATCGATCACCGGTCTCGTGGTGCTCTACATCATTGGCGTCATTGGCTACCTGATGCGGCGATTCGATATTCCGGTTGGTCCGGCGGTGGTCGGGGCGATTCTCGGGCCGATCGCCGAGACGCATTTCCGGCGGGCGATGCAAATTAGCCAGGGCGACGAAACGGTGTTCTTTACCCAGCCTATTTCGGCAAGCATCCTAGCCGTGGCCCTGCTGCTGTTCCTTGGGCCGCGAATCTGGAGCTGGGTCCAGCGCAACCGGGGATCAGGGACGAGCGGTATCCCAGCTTGACGTTTTCACCAAACCGGAGCGATCGATGAGCGCCCTGCGCCGCATGTATGTGTCATTTGTCCTGCTCTTCAACCTGTTCAGCTTTGGCGCGATCTTCCTGATCCTGAGCAACAGCTCGCCGGGGGAAGGAGTCGTGTTCATCGGAGAAGGCGACGGCGAATTCGCGTTTGTGCTCGCCGTTGTTGGCATCGTCGCCAACATCGGTCTGGGTTATGCGTTGTGGCGGGAAAGCGCCGCACCACGGCGCCTCGACGCGAAACGCGGTGGGGAGAAGCGGTCCCGGATCACCGGGGAGTAGTCGGATGGCTCAATTGCAGGCCGCAATAGGGCGTAGTCAAGCGTCGTCTGATTTGCCTTGAACCCACTTTGCCTGCTCGTTCTTATGATACTTCTGCTTTACCGCGGCCCAGGCAACCCGGTGGGCACGCTCCTCGTCGCGATCGTATTGATCCCAGGCGCTGTTGAAAGCTTCCTTGTAGATGTCCTGGGCGTGGTCCGGAATGTTGTCTCTGACGCTGTCTGGCAAATCGGCGCGTCGATCGTAGGGCATGAGGGAACTCCTTAGCCACGATTCCCGCGCAGCATCTAGGCGCCGCCAGTGCCGTCGCCGGTGATGGTGGGTGGACCGACCGCAATTGCGTCGTTGTCCTGACCGGTAATCACCTGCAGATAGCGTTCCCAGCTCACGCGGTACTGCCAGGGTCGGGTTTCGTTGGTCGTGGTTGGTCCCAGGGGGTCGCGGACAATCACGTCCTGGTCGTTAAAACCCATTGCAACGAGGGCGTGATCGTTGGTGAATACGCCAGGATATTGATCGCCATCCGGGCAATTCCAAATAACCTCCCGCCAATCGAGGAAATCGACGGTGGACTTAAAGAACACTGGGTGTCCCTGAAGGAGGGCCTCTTCCGTCGAAGCCCGGTCAGGGCTTTCGGTCACCGTCAGGTCAACGGCATCGAATACCTTGCGCACCGCACTGGAGCGAGCCCGGGCCAGGATGTTTTCCCGATAGTCCCCTGAGTACATTTCAGCGATGTCGCCGCCATAGACGGTGACTGAGGTAGGAGTTTCTTCCCAGTAGGGTTCGATCGAGAGGTCGTGGCCAACCAGGCTAAGCTGCTCGTCGAGATTCATTTCGTGCCCGTAAGCCATCAGAATAATCCAGGCCGAATCGAATTCACAGGTGTAACTGAAATCCTGTCCATGCTTGATCGGAACCTGAATGTAGGCGTCCCAAGCGTCGTTGTCAGCAACAACACCTGAGATCTCGTGGGCTGGTTGCCCTACCCATTGGCCGACGGTAGTTGTCGCTTCCATCGTCGTGATGTAGGTATAAGGGTCCATGCGCTGAGCGCCAATCCCGTTCGGGAATGACCCGAAGGCGGCGACTCCCGCCGCGGCGGCCGCCGCTTTAAGCAGACCTCGTCGACTGAGTGGGAGTCCGGAACCGGGCGAACGTGGAGGAAGGGGTGCTTGCTGAGTCATGAGATGGTGTCCTTGATGAGCATATCGGTGAGCCGGCGTGAGCGGTCCGTCAAATGGATGGTCACCGTCTCCCTAATGATAGGGTGTCTGGCAAGTGTTGGCCAAAAGAGGGTTGACGGATGCTGAAGTGATCGTTACTCGGTCAACTTGCATTGGCAGGCGGGCGGGGAGCTCATTGGTCCCATTGACCAAATGTCAGACAGGAGGCCGCCGGTTCCTCATAGAGAACTTCAGGCAAGCGGACGGTCCGGTCCGGCCAACGCTGCGTGTTTCAGCACGGGCGGGTACACAAGTCCTCCACTACGAGATGCGGATCACTGGCCCTGGATCGAGTTTGAGGACGCACCCTAACCCTTGACGGAGCCAGCGGTGAGACCGGCGACCATGTACTTCTGGGCAAGCATGTAGATGATTGCCACCGGAATCGCGGTCATGATGCTGGCGGCGAACATCTGCCCAAACGGGAAGATATCGCCAATCACCATGTTGCCGAGTCCAACTGGCAGGGTCCTCTGCGAATCCGGTGACACCAGGACGAAGGCGAGCAGGAACTCGTTCCAGGAGCTGGTGATCGCGAACAGCGCTACCGCCAGCAAGGCGGGCAGCGTCAGGGGCAGCACAATCTTCAGGAAGCACTGGAAGTGGTTGGCGCCATCGACAAGTGCCGCATCCTCAAGATCTTTCGGGATCGATCGATAATATCCCATCAGCAGCCAACAGGCAAACGGCAACCCAAATGTCGGGTAGGCCAACATCAGCGCGTAAATCGTGTTGATCAGTTTGAGATTCGTGAAGATCTGGTAGAGCGGAATGAAGAGCAGGACGGTCGGCATGAGGTAAGCGAAGAGGATCGCGGTCTGCACGAACCCCGCTCCGCGCCACTTCAGCCGGACCATCGCATAGGCGCCAAAGGCGGCGACAAAAACCGAAATCAGCGTGCTGACGACGGCGACCTGGACGGTGTTCCAGAACCATGTTGGGAAACTCGACTGGGTGAGCATGTAATCGTAATGCTCCAACGTCCACGGGTTGGGCCAGAACGGCGACGACATTGTCCTGATTTGATCGGTGCCTTTGAACGAGGTGACGATCACCCAATAGAAGGGGAAAAGCAGGAACAGGAGCAGGACGCCAATGCTTACATACGCGGTAATGTCGCCGAAGCGCTTGGTGAGCTTCTGGTAGGCGCGTTCGCGAGGACCCTCGCCGCGCACATACATGGAGTGGAAGGCGCCGCCGATCTGCTCCATGACCCAAACGAAGGGCCAGGCAATCGCGCCCAGTATCCAGACGAGCCCCTCGCCTACCTTTCCGATTGGCCACATCAGCACGCCGCCGACTCGCGAAAGCAGGCCGGGGTTTTCGTTGGGCTGATCGGTGTCCACTCGCATGAAGCGGCTCAGGATCACAATGATCACCAACAGAGCCGGCACGATCGACATCGCCACCGCCACACCCATGCTGTAGCGCATTTGACCCAGCGCGTAGTCATACGACAGGATCGAGAAGAGACGGGTCGCGCCGGGCGGAGGACCACCACCAGTCATCAGGTAAACCAGACCAAAAGCGTTGAGCGTCCAGATCAGTGAGAGCAGGCAAGCAACGACGATGACGTAGCGAAGGCCCGGCAGGGTGATATCGCGGAACCGGTTCCAGCCATTCGCGCCATCGACCGATGCCGCATCGTACTGCTCCTTGTCGATCGCCTTCAGACCCGCGAGGAAGATGATCGTGAAGAACGGGATGCCCTTCCAGACATTCACGGCGATTACGGATGGCAGCGCCAGGTCGTAGTTGCCCAGCCAGACGATTCCGGTATCGATGATTCCCAATTGGATGAGCAGGACGTTGAGGCCACCGAAGATCGGATCGTAAAGTCCGCGCCAGGTCAGGGCCGCGACCACCTCCGGGATGATCCACGGCAAGAGCACCAGCCCGGTCAACACACTGCTGAACCGGAGTCCGGCCCGGTTGAGCAAGCATGCGGCCGCAAGACCCAGCCAGAACTTGATGAACACGGAGAAGCCCGCGAACTTGACGGTAACCATCACAGAGTCGCGGAACTGGGGATCGTTCCAGAGCCGCTCGTAGTTGTTGAGACCAACCCAACCACGATTGACGCCCAAAGTGTGGTTGTAGAAGCTCAAACGCAATGCATCGAACAGCGGGTAGCCAATCAATCCGAACAAGAGGATGACCGTTGGGGCCACGAAGAGGAAGGCTACTGGCCAGTCACGTCCCAGAACACGCTTCGATACCCGCCAGAACCCGCTTGAGGTGGGGGTTCGGACGGGAGAAGCAGCGGGCTTTCGTTCCGCGGTACGAACGGCCATTTTGGATCCCTCGGTCCGGTCCGGGGTGTACGGTCACACCCCGGACCGGCGTCACGATTGACGTGCTGTTAAACGAGTGGTCCGGCTATTCGCCAGGCAACCCGAGATCCTGCCAGATCTGCACCCAGCGATTGTGGTAGTCCTCGACAACTTCGGCTGCCGGTCGCCCTTGCAACACTTCCCCAATCATATCGACCTGATCGAAACCTCCAGCCACGGTGTCGACCGCAACCGACGGTGGCCCGGGCCAGCGAAGGCCGGTGAACTCCTCGTTGTCCCAGGTTGAGGACTCGGCACGAGACGAATTGGCGTTGTCGGTGATGATCGGGTCGGTCCAACCACTCCGGTAGGCGGGCACGGCGTAAGCACGCGAGATCGTCCAGATCCTTTGCTGCACTGCCTCGGAGCACAGATGACGAATCAGGTCGTATGTGGCCTCGCTGTTCCGAGAGCCTTCGATCGGGTGAAGCATAACGCCACCGAGCATATCGACAGGCGAATCGTCGGAGAGCCGCAGTGGATTCGGCAAATAGTCGATCTGGTCAGCGAACGGCACCTCGGTAAGGACGGCATTCGCGTACATCGTGCCAGCGTTCTGGGTGAGGGCGAGGATACCGGCAAGAAATGCCTCATTGTTGCCGGTATCGGTCCAGGCTTCCCAGCCGGTTGGCAGCATTGGCGCCCACTGCTCGCCGGTATACGTCTCGAAGAGCCATTCGAGGGCGGCGACGGATTCCGGTGAGTTGAATGTCACGAAATCACCGGTTTCATCCTGGAGCGTGCTGCCAAAATGGAACAACGTTTGTTGCGCCAGGGAACGGGCATCGGTCGAGCGGTTGACGGTGATTCCCCACCCGAACATGTTGTTGCCCGGATCGGAAACATCGAGCGCCGCCTGACGACGAGCGTCGAGTGTTGTCAACGTCGCCACATCGATCCCGGCCGGCTCGAAGATGTCGCGTCGTGCCCACCAGCCGTCGATCCGGGTGAACCACGGCACGCCCCACCATGCGTCGTTAAAATTCGCGTTGTTGTTCATCGCCGGGGTAGTTTCACCATACAGTCCGATCATTTCCTCGGTGAGATCCGTCACATCCTGGAGAACGCCGAGGGCCTGGTACTGTCGAATTCCCGGTATGTTGTCGAAGTACAAATCCGGTGCATTGCCGGCCTGGACGCCTGCCACCAGCCGCTGGGCGACCTCGCCCGCATTCAGGCTCCCGACTTCGCTCACCTCGACTTGCCAACCGCTCAGCTCGCCAAATGCGGTGATTTCATCCCGGATGAACTGGTTATGATCCGGATGGAAGTCGATCTTCTGGAGCACCTGTAGTGTTCCATCGACCGTGGCGCTTGACGGTTCGCGCGGGATTTCATCCTGGGCGAAGCCCGCGCCGCCGCCGCGCGAGATCGCGGACAGACCAAGACCCGCGCCGGCAGCGCCGCGCACAAGGTCACGACGGGTAAATCCGGGGGGCCGATGCTCCCGTGTTGCATGGGTCCCGGTTGAACGTCGAGTGTTCCGCATCCTGACCTCCTGGTCTCGTCCGACGACTGCAGGACTGCCGATTGCCCCGGCCCCGCCACCGTGAGATGGCATCTGCTGGGGATGTTGCCGCCTGCGTGCGTGCTGATCGTCCATCCGATCGACGATCGATCGGTGGTGGCGCCGGGATGGTGAGGGCGTTTTGTTTGATCCTCGGCCAGACCAGCGACCGTGCAATTGATGGATACGCGGTTAAGGCTATACACAAGGCCACGCCCCGTCAATAGTGAACCCACCCTTACAGCATGGCCGGACCGCCATGACGACGGTCATGACGGGGGGATATCGACCAGCCAAGCACCGAGTCCCCGGTTGATGATTTACTCGGTCGCCCAAATCATGTCGGTTGCCGGCACACCCCCAGTTGGAATCTGGACGCCACTGGGCCGCCGGCAAACGTGTGGACGTTCCAGACCGGGCGCCGGCGAGAGTCTTGGCGAATCGGCGGCTCAGGTTCCTCAGGACGCGAGGGCGAGTGTCAAGCACATCCCGGGCGATAGGCCAGATCCGGGGCGTTGGTTCGGCCGAACGACACCTCATCAACGAAGCGAGCCAACGCCGAGTAGGCCACTCCCATCGGACCCGGTCCGAAACTGACGCGCGCGACCCCCAGATCGGCGAACTCGGCGATGGTTGGTGAATTCGCTCCGGCGGTCACCGAGACCGGACCGGGAATGTTCTCGATGAGCTCGCGGACAGTGTTCCGATCCGCGCCAGGCACGAATATGCAGTCCGCGCCGGCGTCGAGGTAGGCTCGCCCTCGCACGATCGCATCTTCAACGGCGCCGCCGCCGATGAACACGTCAGTCCGAGCGTTGATCACGAGCGGGACACCCGATTCATCCGCCGCGGCGCGAACCGCCGCCACACGCGCAGACGCCTCACTCACGTTCCAGTTCGGTCCCTCCTCAGAACCTATGCTGTCTTCCAGATTCAGGCCAATCGCGCCAGTGGCGATCAGGCGAAGGGTGTTTTCTCGAACATCTTTGGCAGTGTCCGCGTATCCCTTCTCGAAGTCGATCGTGACCGGCAGATCGGTAGCATCGACGATGCGTTTCGCTGTTAGAAGCGCCACCTCCAGTGGGAGTCCTCCTCCATCGACATAACCTGTCGCTGCGCAGACGCTCCAGCTGGCCGTGGCAAGGGCCCGCGTCCCCGGCTGGGAAGCGACAACTCGGGCGCTGGCAACATCCCAGATGTTGATTAGCACGATCGGGTCACCGGGCTGGTGCATCGCTCGAAACGAGTTGGCCCTCTCGACGACAGTTGGATTAGCCATTCGTGTTGTCTCCTTCCAAAAATTAGGACTCCGGTGCTGAAACACGCATTCATTTTCGGTGTTAGCTTGGTGTCTCCAATAAGCCGTTCCCGGCGCGTATAATCTCTTACCATGTAGCCCTTATCGCATCGGATAGTGTGGCCTGCCGTTTCCAACGCTAGCCCACGGAACCGCCTCATGCGGGAGGCTCCGGCTGATGAACTGGTCCCGGTGATTGGCACCGTGGACTGCTGTCACCGGACGATAACTCAATACTGGAAAGTGGGGGAACCATGCAGCCACAGTCTGACAAGTCCATGATCGACCGGGTAATTGAACGGTTGCGCGGATTGTGGAGACAATCTAGTGGCGACCGAAGTGTGTCTAACGCAGAATCGGATCATGGGCAAGGCGACCGGTCGGATCAAATCGGCGCCGCGAGCGACGCGGCGGACTCGACTGTTGCAGATGCTGCGACGCCAGGAAAGGAGCAGACTGCCGGAGCGACCGGCGCCAGTTACGACGAGTTTGCGAGCGGCGGATACGCCGGAGAGCCAATCGGTCGCGACACTGTCGACGCGGCGGCTGAACGTGAATCGGACAATGAAACCGTTTCTGCCGCTGTAAATTTTGACCCTGAACGGGGATATTCCCCATTCGCGACCGATGCCGGGAGCGATCCTCCACCAGTCGACCGCCGGGAAGATAAAATCGATTCCACCGGGGTGGGTCTTGACCCTGAACGGGCGTATTCCACGTTTGCGACCGACGCCGGGAGCGATCCTTCGTCAGTCGACCGCGCCAACGTCACCGCTGCCGTCGATTCGTCCGGCACGACTGTCGGTGACCTTGGCGTGGATGATGCTGGCGATCTCGATGCTGGCGAACTAGGTTCGCTTGAAGAGCTCGACGGTGAAAAGACCGAATTCGAAGGCGATGCGAGTGTGAGCGTCGCGACTGAGCTCGTTGACGATGAACCGAACACTCTCAGCGACTTTGGTCACGATGCATCCGACTACTCAACCGCCGCCATCCAGGATCAGGGAATGCGGACCGTTGACGACGACGATCCTGGCATCACAATGGGTCAGGAAACCGAGACCGACTTCGGCGCCGATTCTCCTCTCGATTATGGCGTGGATTCTGGTACTGACGTTGAGTCGGCATCCGCCGACTCTCTCGAAGAAATCGAGGACGAGGTTACTGACTATTCGGTCCAAGGGGCGAGCGTGGCCGGCGCCGAGCGTCCCGGTGATGCCCTCGGCGATGCCGCCCTCAGTGACGCCGAGTTCGAGACCCCTGGCGTGCCGGATGAGTTCGTCGGCGATTCCGCAAATCTTGAGCTTGAATCCGCTCCCGAAATAGGTGCTGCTGAGACTAACGAGGAACAAGGTGCCACGGGCGACCTCGGCGCGAGCGAGTTCGGGTCCCTGAACACCGGCGAAGTCGATGGCGCCGAGTCAGGCGACGAGAGTGATGAGGAATATCCGGGCCCGTTCGGCGGCAGCGACATCGACACCACCGACCTCAGCTACCTGGATGATTCTGACAACAACCGGTTCGAGTTCTCGGATGTCTCCACCAATGATTCGGCCACTGTCGATGCAACTTCCTCAAGTGACGAGGTTGGGGCCGGGGTCGCCGACGACATCGGCGCCAGTCCGAGCGGCGTGATGGATAGCGAGGGCATCGTCGAGTCCGACGCCGACGGGAGTTTCCTCGCCGACGCGTCCGGTGGTGATTCGAGTGATTTCGACGCATCCGCAACTAGCGGCGGCGCCGTTGACTCGTCCCGATCGACGGATTTCGGCGCCTCAAACGCTCCAGGCGCGGACCAACTCCGCACCGACACATCCGCCTTCGCCGGTGACAATTCCACCGACGCAGCCAGTCCCACAGTGGCCGCCGGCACAGCGGGAGTCGCCGGCTCGGGCCAGTCGTCGCCCGGCGCCTCGGTCCAGGGTGGATCCGATGGGCGCACTCGGAGCGATGACAGCGGTGGTTGTCCAGCTGACTACCCGATCAAGGGCAATGCCTCGTCGAAGATCTATCACCTCCCGGACATTCTATCGTATCAAGGCACGAAGGCCGCCTGGTGTTTCGCCACCGAAGCCGATGCCATCGCCGCCGGGTACAGGGCCCCGGCAGGACATCGCAATCGTGCCGCTGGTGGTTCATCGGCAGCCGGTGGCGCCCCTGCTGCCGCCGCAAGCGGCGATGCATCGTCGATCGGGGTCGAGCCGGAATCGACAACCGCGCTCCTTGCGGGCCAACACACCGATGATGAACAGTGGAGCATGGTTCCTGACGATGACAGCGAAGACGACTTCGGTAATGGCGTCGATGATGTCGAATCGCTCCAACACCAACCGCCTGATGATGATGTCGCCAACGAGTACGCCGAAGCGTCACCTGATGGCGGCGAGCAGATTACGACAGAATTCGGTGTGGCGGCAGCGCCCGGTTATCATGGGGACGTCGACACGCTGCTCACCGAAGACGATCAGAGCAGTAGGCCCGAAGAACCTGGATACGCCGGCTCAGTCAAAGGCGACAGCACCAAGGAATGCCCGGCCGATTACCCGATAAAAGGAAACACGGGATCGATGATCTATCACGCGCCTGGCCGGGTCTCGTATCTGGCCACGATTCCGGACTGGTGTTTCGCGACCGCGGAGGATGCCGAGAATGCGGGATTCAGGGCTCCCAAGCGGTAGGCGCAACCGCAACTCGTACGGGCGAACCTGAATCGACCATGAATGGCGACTCCGCCGTCGGGATTATTTCACGGCGCCGGCGGTAAGTCCGCGGACGATGTAACGCTCAAGCATGATCGCAATCACGAGCAACGGGGCTACGGTTGCTGTGCCCACGGCCGCCATCGTCCAGAACTTGACGCCCTGGCTGCTGACCTGGGTAGCGACGAGCTGAGGCAACGTGTATGAGGTCCTTGAGGTCAACACCGCCGAAAACAAGTACTCGTTCCAACTGAAAATGACAACCAGGATGAAGGCCGCGACCATTCCTGGCGCCGCGATTGGCACTGCGATTTTCAGAAAGGCGCCGAGCGCGCTGTGGCCGTCGACGAGGGCGGCTTGCTCCAGTTCCACCGGCAAGCTGTTGAACTGATCGCGCATGATCCAGATCACGATTGGCAAACCCACGACCGTATAGAGCAGGGTCAAACCGAGCAAGGTGTCGTAGAGACCGGATTCCACGAACAGGATATAGAGGGGCAGGATCACTGCGGCGGGTGGCAGAATCAATTGCGACAGGAAAAAGAACGAAATGTCGCGATTACGCCAGATTCCTACTCTGTAGCTGAAACGCGAGAGACCATACCCTGCCATCGAACCCAGAGCCAGCGACAGCAAACCCGAGCCGATTGCGCAGACCAGACTGTTTCGCATCGCCGTCAGGAACCTGTTCCGTTGGCCGCTCTCAAAGAGGTCGCTCCAACCGAGCGTGACAGGGTTGTAATCGATCCAGGGAATGAAAAACGGGCCGGTGGTGATCAGCCGCAAGTTCTTGAACGATAGGGTGACCATCCAGTAGAGCGGAAAAAGAGCGATGATCAGCCAGGCCGCGAGCAAGGCATAGGTTGTGATTTGAAGCCACTTTGGGTTGTGCATCTAGCTTGGCCCTCCTTGGGTCGTGGTCATTCTGGTCCCGCGGGAAGCCGTCAATAAAGCGACCGAATCTTCCTGCCGACTGTCGCCAGAAGCACGGTGATGACGACGATCACGAAAACCAGAAACACCTCGGCCATGGCCGTTGCATAACCGATGTTGCCGGAGAGATACCCGTCCTTGTAGATGTACAGCGACAGTGTTTGCGAGGCGTCGCCTGGCCCACCGCCAGTGACGACATAGATGATGTCGATCAACTTGAACTCGAAAATGATCCGCAGGATTACGGCAGTCAGACTCACCGGCAGGAGCAACGGAAAGGTCATATCGACGAAGGTGCGCCAACGACCGGCGCCATCAATCTTCGCCGCCTCGAAAATCTCCCCTGGCATCGCCTGGAGACCAGCCAACAACATCACCATTACGAACGGAATCGCGTACCAGGCACTGATCACGATCAGCCACGAGACGGCTTTGAGACCGGTGTCATAGAACGCGAGGGTGATCTCCAGCTCACGCGCAATTCGGGCGAACGGTCCGAACCGGGCATCGAACATCGCCTTGCCAATCATCCAGCCGATCGCGATCGGGCTGATCATGAATGGCAGCAGGAATATGACTCGATACAACTTGCGGGCGCGGATTTGCTGGTTCAAGAGCAGCGCCAGACCCAGGGCGACAAGGTACTGGAGCGGTACGCCAATGAAGGCGAAGATCAGGTTGTTCCTGAGGGCTGTGCGGAAGGCGTGATCCCCGGCCATCCGGCGAAAGTTGTCAAACCCGTTCCAGGTCGATCGGATCGCCTCCGAAATATCCCGGACCATGTCTCCAAGGCGAAACAGAATGAAACCTGATCCGGGTCCGTCCAGGGTGGTCCCGGTGCGGGTCCAACTTGTGAAACTGACGAGGATTCCGAAAGTGGTCGGGAAAATGACGATAAAAAAGGTAAGGAGAAAGGCCGGGAGCACAAAGAGCGCCTTTTGCCAGCGAGCGGCCGGAATCAGACCAGCTGGATTCTCCATGGATATCCACTCCCGGGAACGAGCGTTGCCCCGCGAAACGACCAGCGTCTGGCGAAGGAGGCAACCTCAACCGGGGAGCGCAATCGCTCCCCGGTTAAATGTGGCGGCACGATCGGCTGTTAGAGCGATGCGGTGTAGAGTTCCCTTTGGGCATCGCGACCGTATCTGTCCGTAATTTCTTCCCACCGCGCGGCGGCATTGTCCATTGCGTCCTGAGGGGGCAGTTCGCCGGAAATAGCGCGGGTCCATTCGTCCTCGGCGGCAATCCAGTACTCGCCTTGACCTGGAATGCGGAGATCGACAATCCGGTTCGGGTGGTTGTACGAATCGGCGATCGAATCGAGGTATTCCTGGGCATCTGCTTCCGGATACCCGCCAGCGGTCCAGTCGGCGGCGTTGAAATGACTCTCGCGCCAAGGATTCATGCCCGATGGGTAGACATTCATCCAGAGTGAAATGTCCTTGGAGCTGAGATGCTTGACCAGGTCCCACGCGGCTTCGGAGACACCTCGTTCTTCGCCCGCTGTGGTCACATAGAGTCCCCAGCCAAGAAACGCGAGGTACGGGGCGAAGTTGTTGCCCTCAATCATGTCCCATTCGCTCGTAGCGTAGTTGTACACATCCGGCGAACCGGGCAGGATGCTGAATCCGACCTTGTCCTGCACCACCGACTGGTCGGAGGCGTACTCGTTTGCGCCGATGTCGGCCCACCAGTGCGCCATCGTGCCGGTTCCCGCCAGGAAATCGCCGAGCGTCTTCAGCAGATCGGCGTTCTGCTGGTCTGGCGGCGCACTGGGAATCGCGTCGATCATGTCCTGCAAGGCGCGGACGAAGGCAGGGCTGTTGATCTTGGACTGCATCGTTTCCGGGTCGAAGAAGAAGGCAGGGTCATCCGGGTGTTTGGCGTAGGAACTGGCCCGGCTAAAGAAAAAGTAGGTGCCGACGCCGCCAGCGCGGGCCAACGGATCGAGGATGCCGTAAGTCGGCAACCCGTCCGGATCGGTCTTGCCCTGGAAGAACTGCGAGTAGGCCTGGACCTGTTGCCAGGTCGTTGGCGGCCCGAAGTCACCTTCGCCACCAGAAGACGCCCATTCCGCGGCGAGATCCTCGCTGGCGAAGACATCCTTGCGGTAATTGAAGTGGTGCATGTCGCCATCGACCGAAGCGCCATAGGTCACGCCATCCCAGGTCCGGGTCGGACTTTGGAGATACGGCACAATGTCATCGTAATCGTATTCCGGGGCATTCAGGACGGAATCCGGCATCGGGACGCAGTATCCGCCGCCGAGCATTTCGCCTTCCCAACCGCCTGAACCCTCAATGATGTCGAATTCGACATTTCCGGTGGCGAATGCCTGCGACATCCGGGGATAGGAATCGGCCTGCGTAACCTCGATCCATTCAATGGTCGCGCCCGTCGCTTCCTCCCAGGCGCGGCTGATCGGGCGGAAGACATTGACGTGGAATCCGGCGTTGCTCAGACCCTGGAATACAACTGTCTGACCGGCAAATGCGCCCTGCTTGTCGGTGTTGAGCGTAAGTTCACCGACACGCTCGATGTCGGCTTCGCTTGGCGACCCGGCGCCTGGACCGGGGATCGCCAGGATCTGGTCCTTAACGCTTTCCTGCGCGTAGGTCCGCCTGAGCAAGGGAGTACCGAGTCCCATTGTGGATGCGGCGGCGGCAGCCCCGGCAGCCTTGATCACGGAACGACGATTGGCCCGACGATGAAACGGTCTTGGATCGAACGAAGAAGCCACTGCGGTACCTCCCCTATACGCTTCGCTCCCAAATAGAACCGCCCACAATTCCAGCGATGTGACTCGCAGGCGCCTGGTTTCCCATAACCCCTGACGCGAGTGCGCCAGAGCCGTCGCCTATCGGTTCCGTAGAGCGATTCCATTATGCACCAGCCTCGATCGAATGGCACGCGGTTGTATACAGTTCCAATCGGTTCGCGTTTAACATCTTGAACCTGACTCATGACGATGCCAATTAATCTGTCAACGCGTGTGGTGTCCTTCATCATTATGCCAACTAACCGCGTGCCGAACTCAACTGTGACGCTCTCTCCTCAGCTCGCATCCCAAGTGTTTCGGCCGATAGAAAGCCAATTGCAGTTGGCGTTTCAGCCAACTGCGGGCGGATAGCCCCTGCATTACTGTTGGCCAGACCTCCACGTCGACCCGGGGCCCACCCCTTGCATCTTCAATTAACACGAGCACGTGGACCAACGGCATTCGTCAAAACGTCAAATCAGTCCTTGTCGAGCAATTCCAGCATCGGAGCGAGCGCCTCGATTCCGGCGACCGTGCAGGGATCGGGGTAGAGCTGGACGTGCGAGATGCCTTCGCGGGCGTAGCCACGCATCTCTTCGGAGAGTTCTTCAGGGCTGCCGAGGAGCGACGGCACGGTCTGACCGGGACGGCCATAGGCCCCAGGAAGGTCGACCATCACCGCCGCGGTGCGCTGGAGTGTCGCCGGGTCGCGCCCGACCTCCTCGCAGGCCGCATCCAGCCGCTGCAGGAGCGGCTTCACGCCTGCCGCGCGGTTGCCGGTGTGCTGGGCCCACACATTCCAGATGTCGGCATGCTCGGCAATCAGGCGAGTCATCTTCGGCGCGCCAAAGGTCCCGACCATGATCGGCATACCATTGGGTCGCGGTCCGCGTGGGCGCAATTCGCAGCGTTCAGCCTGATAGAACGTGCCGTGAAAGTCAACCGCGCCTTCGCGGATGAGCGAGCGGATGATCGTGAAGGCTTCCTAAAAGCGGCTGAATCGGTGATCGTAGGGATAACCAAAGGCGCGATATTCAGGCTCTGCCCAGCCGGATCCGAGCCCCAGGATCAGGCGTCCGCCGCTGATCTCGTCGACCGTCTCCGCGATCTTCGCGGTTAAGGCGGGGTTGCGGTAGGCGGTGCAGCTGACAAATGGGGCCAGCTCGATCCGTTCGGTGACGGCGGCGAAGGCCGCAAGCATCGACCACGCCTCCCAGGCGCCTTGCGGTTCGTGCCCCTCGACCCTCATCAACAAGTGGTCGGCGAACCAGAGGGAATCAAATCCCATATCCTCGATGGTTGTGGCCATCGCCAGGAAGTCCGTCCAGCGAGCCGTGTCGCCGGCCATCTCCCGTTCCGATTCCGGCAGCATGATCCCGATTTTGAGCGGGCGGTTGGTCGAGTGGGTCATGGCCGGTCCTCTCGCGGTTTACTTCGGTCTGTGCTTGCGGGCATCTTCGCGCAAACAATCGAAAATGAGCAAGTGCGGCGTCCAAGGCGGCCCGTCCGCGTCTCTGGCCGGGCCAGCAACCAAATACCTTGGTGGACGGCCGATCGACGGTCAGGATCACGCGATGGCTATTGTCGCCAAATCCAGGATTTTCACCGCTCCCCGCGTCGTTCGGGCGTCAAAGGTCGCTGGTGTGAATCCACTTTCGAGAATGCGGTGTACCGGTAGGTATGTCATCGCTGCATGTCAGACGTTCTGGTGTGCCAGGTCGTCATTCACCCAAGGAGGAGTGGTCTTGAAACAACGAACGTTGGTCGCAGTCCTTGCAGCCTTGTTGAGTTTCTCGTTCGTGGCGTCGTCATCCGCGCAGTCCGTCGCGGGAACCGACCTCTACAGCGTTAATCTGGAAACGGGCGCCGCCTCGCGAGTCGGCATGGTCGGCGATGGAGAGAGCCTGATTGGCCTCGCCCTCACCCCCGATGGCGCCAACGCGTTTGCGCTGACGGTTGACAACGAGCTCATCAGTTTCGCCGTGAGCAACCCGAACATCATCATTAGCAACACCCCGATCACAGGGGCCACCGGGCTGATTGGGATTGACATCCGACCCGCCACGCTTGAGCTCTTCGCGATCAGCGACGGAAGCGTGCTCTACGTCATCGACCCGGCGACCGGAGCCGCCACGGCGATCGATGGACCGTTCGATCCAGCGCTGGAGAGCAACAATGTTGGCTTTGATTTCAACCCGACCGTCGACCGTATCCGCGTAACAACCGACACTGGCCAGAATCTCCGCCTCAACCCGATCACCGGGATGGTGGGCGTCAATCCCGACACGGGAGCGCCGACGATTGACGGCCGCTTGAACTATGCTGCCGGCGACGCCAATGCCGGCGCGACGCCGAACGTCGTGGCCGCCGGGTACACCAACAGTGTCGCCGGCGCCACGGAGACCACGCTCTTCGTGATCGACACTGGACTCGACATTCTTACGACCCAGGCTCCCCCCAACGACGGTGTGTTGAACACGGTCGGATCGCTCGGCGTCGACGCCAGCAGCTCGACCGCGTTCGACATTGAGCCCGCCACCGGCGAGGCGTATGCGCTGATCCGGACCGCGGTTGGTCTGCCAGACACCGGAGCCGGCGCCAGCCTTGGCTCCAGCCAACTGCCGATGTTCCTGATCGCGACAGTTCTCGCGGCGGTCACGGGCATCGCCGCCGTCGGACTTCGCGTCCGCGAAAACTAGCGGCCGAACGTCCGGCATACGCTCGGCACAGGCAGAACGCCCGCGGCGGCTCCGGCCACCGCGGGCGTTCTGTATCGTTCGCTGCGTGTGATCGACCAAACGGACTGGAATGCGATAGAGACGGTAGTTTCGAACTCGCCTTTGTCGATCGACAGCGCGTAACCCGGCTCCAACTCAGAACCATCGCTATTGTCGAATGTCGATGCAGTCTCCAAAATGAATACTCGTGATCTCTGAGTCACAACGATGCAACCTGATGTTCAGAACCAGCCAAAAGGCACATTGCGTACTCCTTTGATCGTCGCCGACCGGCGATTCCAGAGCCGGGAAGTACTTGGTTTGAACTCAAGACCGACTGGCCACCATCCAACAACCAGCGCCCACCATAGCCTTTGCGCCCGCCCTCGGCGGTCGACAATAAATTCGGTGTCGCGTACACTGTAAACGTTTCACACGAGGCTCATATCGGACGTAATCACGTCGGGATGCGCACGTCGTGCCAGTTCGTGGCGCGGTCCAGTCTACGACCCGAGGAGATGTTGACAATGAAGAAGCAGACCCGAATCGAACAGCTACCGGCAGCACTCGCCGCACATCGTCTTTCTCGACGATCCGCGCTAAAGGGCGCCAGTGCGGTCGGAGTTGCCGCCGCCACCGGGACATCGCTCGCGTTCGCCGCGCCAGGCATCGCGAGCGCGCAGGAAAAGACCCAGATCCGGCTCTCCACCTGGGCCGCGGTCGAAGAAGCCAACGAACTTCAGATCGTGATCGACGCCGTCAATGCCGAGGCGACCGATTTCGAAATCGTCTCCGAGCCACAACCTTCCGACTACTACACCAAACTCCAAACCACAATTGCCGGCGGCACGGCCCCGGACCTCTTTTGGCTCTCCCAGGAATTCGTTGCCGGCTACGCCAGTCTTGGCGCGGCGATGGACATCAGCGACCGGCTCGAAGCGGACGAGACTCCGGCTTCCGATCTCGCTGACTATTTCGAGCCGATTCTGCGCACCGCCCAATATGAGGGCAGCACCTACGGATTGCCCTGGATTAGCCAGCCGGTGATGCTCTACTACAATCCTGCCCTGCTTGAGGCGGCAGGCATCGGCGAACCCGATGAGACCTGGGATTGGGAGATGTTCAAGCAGGCGGCCGAGGCGACCACGGATGTCGAGGCCGGCATCTACGGCACCAGCTTCAACTCGTGGCCGCCAACGGCGATGTTCATTTGGCAGGCCGGTGGAGAAATCATCAGCGAAGACCTCTCGTCCTGCCCAATCGACACGCCGGAGGCGATCGCCGGCGCCGAGTTTTATGTCGACATCATTTACAATGAGCAATACGCCGCGCCGGAAGCCGCAATTACTGAACAGGGTTTCGGCGAGATGGTGAAGGCCGGGAAGGTCGCAATGTTCTTCGGCGGCGCCGCCGACGACCTCGACTATGCCGCGACAAAGGATCCGGCCAACGCGGTGTTGAAAATGGCGGTCGTGCCAATGGGGCCCCAGTCCCGCGCCACGTTCGCTTACACGGCCTCAACCGTCATCAACAGCGCCACCGAGAACCCCGATCTTGCCTACAGGGCGCTTGTCGCCCTCACCGAAGGCATCCACCACTGGAAGATCGTCGCCCCCCGCCAGTCGCTGGCAAACGAGGACACGATTGTGGCGAGTGTGCCCGACAAGGCCGCATCCGCCCCGGTGATCGTCTCTGCCCTCGGCGACATGCGGTCGTTCAATCTCATCCCGCAGCAGGCGGAGTGGGACCAGACGTTCACCGATGAATACCTGGTTCCGATCTTCTACAAGGAAGCGACCCCGGAGGAGCTTGCGTCGGAGGTGCGGCCGATTCTGGAGGATTTGCTGCCGTAGTTAACAGGCAGATCGCTGGGTGTTTTATTGTCATTCCGCAAGGAGCGCCTCGCGCGGCTGGAGGAATCTCCTCGCCGCAGCGAGCAAAGGTCATCAGGGCCCCGCGGGGCGAGATTCCTCTGCTCGCTGGCGCTCGCTGCGGAATGACTAACAACCGGCTGCGCCGGGTCACATTGGGATCGCCTACCGCCGGCGAAACCACGGGCGGACATACGCGGGCCGGATAGGTATTTTTCAAGTCGCTTTTATGGCCCGCTAGTCCGCCCCTACGAATCGGGGTTGAGGGGCACAACCCGGAGCGCGCCCGTGTTCAGCTGGTATGCCCTCACGCTGACAGATTACGTGGTTGTTGGAGCGGCGATCGTCGTGTCGATGTTCGCGCTCCACAAGATCCTGCGCTTCTTCGGCGTCAACCGCGAGGCCGCCACAGGCTACGCCCTGATCCTGCCCTGGATGCTTGGGTTCCTGATTTGGAATCTCGGGCCGTTCGTTGCTTCGCTCTACCTGAGCTTCACCGACTACACGATTCTGTCGGCGCCGGTCTGGATCGGCTTCGACAATTACATAGAGATGTTCACCGAAGACCGCAGTTTCTGGCGCGTGCTCAGGTTCACGCTCGGTTACTCGGTGATCAATGTCCCGCTCGGCCTGATCGGCGCCCTGATCACCGCGACGCTCCTCAACCAGAATGTGCGCGGGCTGGGGACGTGGCGCACCCTCTACTACCTGCCCGCCGTGCTCCCAGCAGCGGCGACCGCCTTGCTCTGGCGCTGGATGCTTGCCTCGAATGGTCTGATCAACTCCACGCTCGAACCGGTATACGACCTTTTCAATGTCGTGAGTCCAGCATGGCTGACGAACCCGGACATGGTGCTTCCCGCCTACATCATGATGGGATTGTGGGGGGTTTTCGGCGCGAACACCGTCATCCTCCTTGCCGGTTTGAAGAACATTCCGCGGGACCTCTATGACGCGGCCAAAGTCGACGGAGCGGGACGTGTATCGACCTACATGAACGTCACCTTGCCGATGCTCAGCCCCACTCTGTTTTACGTCCTGATCATCGGCGTGATTGGCTCGCTGCAGACATTCACCCAGGCGTTCTTCATCCAGCACACGTCCCGAGCCGGGACATTCATGAATGTCTACATCTATCAGGAAGCGTTCGAACGCAACCAAATGGGCTACGCGGCGGCCCTGGGCTGGATCATGCTGATCATCATCCTCCTCTTCACGCTGCTCGTATTCCGGTCTTCCCCGGCCTGGGTCCATTACGAAGGAGAGCGAGCGCGATGATGAATGCGACTCCAGTGACCACGACGGGGGACAGGCGCCAGTCGGCGCCGGGCGACGTCGCGGTCCGCGTGCTGGTGTACGCCTTGATCCTGTTCGGCGTGGCGATCGTGATGATTCCGTTCCTGTGGATGCTCTCGACCTCGCTCAAGGCGGAGTCGGAACTCTTCGTCTACCCACCGGAATGGTTCCCGTTACCACCACAATGGGCAAACTATAATGAAGCCTGGAACGCCCTTCCGTTCAACCGATTCCTGATCAACACCTTGTTCATGACCGCGCTGGCGATGTTTGCCGAGGTTTTCACGGCGGCGATTGTGGCCTACGGATTTGCCCGGTTCCGCTTCCCGCTTCGCAACACGTTGTTCATCATCCTGCTGTCGACGATGATGCTCCCGGGAATCCTGACCCTGATCCCGAAGTTCGTGATGTGGCGAACGCTGGATCGGATCGATACCTTCACGCCCCTGACGGTTGGGGCATGGTTCGTGTGGGGACCATCATTTGTCTTCCTACTCCGTCAGTTCTTTCTCTCAATTCCACGAGAGATCGAGGAAGCAGCGATCATCGACGGAGCGAACACCGTCCAAATCTTTCGGGAGATCATGTTGCCGCTGGTCAAACCTGCCCTGCTGGCGATCGGGGTCCTGAGTTTCCAGGCGAACTGGAACAACTTCGAAGGCGCGTTGATTTACCTCAACACGCTGGACAAGTATCCGCTCGTGCTTGGACTCCAATTCTTCGGCGACTCCTTGTCTCGCGAGGCGCCGAAGTGGCATCTGATGATGGCGATGTCGACCGCGATGGCGGCTCCGATCCTCCTGCTCTTCTTCATGGCGCAGCGATACTTCATCGAGGGACTCACCGCTGGCAGCGTCAAGGGGTAAGGGCCCACGCCCAGGTGAATGACGAGTTCAATTGGCGTTGGCGGGAAACGTCTGCTCTGACGTATCGAGTGGTGAAGATGGGAGGAGCTTGCAGCCTTCATGAAACTCGTTCGGCATCCGGCGAATCCGATCCTCGAACCAATCGCGGGTCATCGATGGGAATCGCGCACGGTGTTCAACTGCGGCGTCATCAATCACGGCGAAGAAATCGTCCTGATCTATCGCGGCCAGGGGCACGAGAACAACATCTCGCGACTCGGCTATGCGGCAAGCAAGGACGGCGTCCGTTTTGAACGTCTGCCGGGGCCCGTGTTTGTCCCGGAAACACCCGATGAAGCGCTTGGCGTCGAAGATCCGCGTCTGACGCTGCTCGATGGCCGGATTCAGATGCTTTACACCGCGTGGTCGCCTCAAAACATCCAGGTGGCTCGCGCTTCAACCACCGATTTCAAAACCTGGGAGCGACATGGAGTTGTCTTGGCGGGACCCGACAATAAGGATGGCGCCCTGTTCCCACGTAAGATCAATGGTCGCTATTGCGCATTCCACCGCATCCCGAAGTCAATGTGGGTTGCCTGGTCGGACGACCTGGAAACATGGGGCGATTACGCGAAGATCATGGACCCCCGTCCCGGCTACTACGACGATCTCAAGCTTGGGGCCGGTGGTCCGCCGATCGAAACCGACATCGGCTGGCTCGTGATCTACCACGGCGTCGACCAGAATCATGTTTATTGCCTGGGAGTCGCTCTGCTCGACCTGGAAGATCCATCGAGAATTCTGAACCGCCCGACAGAGCCAGTGCTCGTTCCCGAGGAACCGTGGGAGCTGGATGGAGACGTACCCAACGTGGTCTTCACCTGCGGCACAGCCGAACTCGGGGACGACTACCTGATTTACTATGGCGGCGCCGATCGCGTCATCGGCCTCGCCACCGCAAACAAGCGTGAGCTACTCGACTACGCCGCGAATGGGTAGGCGGCCAATTGGCACGTCGACAGGGGTGCGATTTACATTTTGTGGTGAGGGCCGTGATTAGCGCCGACTGGCACGCGAAGCATGTTCTCCGATAGAGATCGGTCCCCAGCACACCCGGTGACGAGTATGCAAGTCCGTACGCCGTGAGCTCGGGCGGGAGGACATACGCGGGCTTGATCCGGGATGTCGAGATGTGCTTTGTGGTCCGTTAGTCCTCCCCTTCAAGACAGTTGCGGGGCAGCTCGGCCGGTGGGCGCGTTCGGTCCCAGAATATGAATCGCACCCCGTCGACAGGCAACACAACGATAGGTGTCGCACGAGCAAATGACCGATCCAGGGCGAAACTCCGTTGACTAGCCACGGGCGGACACTCGGATCGACTACACCCGCAAGGCGAAGGTATCCTTTCTGATCAATCCTGGTCCGCTCGTACGAATCTCATTCGAGGAGATGAACGGCCGAATTTCGTGTGAGTCGCAGACGAAGGGCCGTACCGCGCGCTGGCGGTACGGCCCTTCGACAGGTTCGACCGTGGTCAAAGACGTATGGTTCGCGGCACGGTTGGCCACTTCCATACCAATGGCGCCAAGACGTTTGCGAAACTGCTTCGGTCCAGATGGATTGACATTCAGCTTGAGCGATTACGTAGCCGCATGTTCCCCCATTACCTGCAATTCCTCCGCATCTACGTGATTTTACCGATGTTGCCGCAACGCCGGCGATCTAAAGTGAAGCAGTGTCAAAGTACCAACAGGCGACTGCTGCGCTTTGCGCATGGTCGAGGCATGCGGGCATTTCCGGAGAAATGCCGGGATGGGCAAATACTGGATTCCAGCCCATTCTCGTGGGAACTCGATCCGGCTCAGCCGCCGCCAAACAGGAGGGCATGCGATGCGAATAGCACTTATCGTTTCCATCATTGGGTCGCTGGTTTCGTTCCACCTATTCACCTCAATCGCTGGACTACCCGCAAGCGCGCAACGTGGATATGCCCAAACTGATTCAACCGGCGACCCGTTCACCTTCGTTGATGCGGAAGGGACGGAACGAGCAGTCATCACCGTGATCGAATTCCAGGATCCGTTCGACGATTTCGCCGAGGGCTACGTTCCGACCGAAGGGACCAGAGTCGTCATGATTACGGTGTCGTACGAGAACACCGGACCGGGGCCGTTCGAAACGCGACCTGATCACATCGTCCTCAGGGACACGGACGGCTATTTGTGGTCACCGGCAAGTGTTCAACGATCGGAAGATATCGAAGTTCCCGATCTGGGTTATGTGCAGACGGTCCCGGGCGACCGGCTTTCCGGGATGGTTGCGTTTCAGCTACCAAGTGAATCCGAGATTGCCAGTGTGCTCCTCACACCTGAATCCTCCCGGCTGCTTCTCCTTGCCGATCTCGATCCGAATCCGGAACCAGCGCCTGAACCTGGCACGGCAACTACCTACCAGGTTCCAGAAGTCGGGTCTGAGGGTGTCATTACGGTGACGGAGATTCTAGATCCATTTGCCGATTTTCCGGAAGGAGGAGATCCCGAGGACGGCGCGCGGTACGTGGTGGTCACGATCACCATCGAGAACACCGGGTCAGTTCCGCTTTCGGTACAACCTGGCAATGTACTGATCTACGATGGCGATGGATACCTCTGGAGTTACGCGAGCGTGCCGAGGGGCGACGACGTTGCCATTCCGGACCTGCAAAGCCAGGAACTGGCGCCCGGCAGCCGCATCTCGGGGGTAGTCGGGTTCCTGATCCCGGAGGATTCGAACGTAAGCGCCATTATCCTGCAACCCGAGAGTGGTCGGGTCATCATGATTGCTCAACTCCAGCCCACGGAGAATGATGGCGATGCCACCCCAATCCCGAAGTTGGGAATTGTCGAGAGGCAGTAATCTGCGTCGGCGGGCGGCATTTCCGGAAAGCGATATCGCACTCGACGGTTCTTGACAACCATCATGCTGATGTCACGCACGGTCAGAAGGTGAGGATGCACAGTCGCGGCGCATACGTTGCCGGAATCCAACAGGGCGGTGGCAGGCGCCACCGCCCTGATTGGTTGGTTCATCTCCCAGAATTCTGGTATGCGATAAATTCGGCCACGAGACTGGAGTCACCTCCTGCGCCTCGCCCGGATGCGACCCAAATTCGGTCAGGAAGACGGTGGCGACATCGAGCAGGGCCAGAATCTGGGCGGTCTCCTGCAGCGGCCGAGGATCGATTCCACGAATGGCAACGATGGAGCCACGTGTCTATCCCGGGATGTGAAGTGGTGGAACTGGGCCGGTGAGGTGAAATCGGGCATGGTGGGCGCCCAATCGCGCGACAACGTTTCGAAGGACCTCACCCGCTCCATACCGGGCGTTACGTCAAGACAGTGGATGACTATGGGTCTCCTGAGCGCGACTCACCAGGGCAGTCCCGTGGGACGCTGATTCTCGAGTCCAATATCGACGAGGTAGAGGGCGCTCGCTCCATTCGGGTACCTGACGACATCGACGACCTTCACGTACCGCCGTAACGAGTCGTTAGACGACATGAACGCGTCGAAGCGCTCTGAGCGGATCGCATACAGGTCGTGCCGGCCCAAGTCGACCACTTCGATCCCACCAATCGCGATGTTTGCCCTGAACGCCGGTTCCTCGACAAGATAAAAATCAACGAAAACGAGTGCCTCATTGAAGTGACCATCCAGATAGTATCGATCGTATTCCCCATCGTGGTCTCGAAGCGCTTCGATCGCCTGGCGTGGACCGTACTGCCAGCCGTAATAACCGGCCCCGACATCGGGATAACGATCATATGGACCCGTGTAGAAGTGAACCCCACCGCCAAGGATGATGCCGAGCAGACCGATCGGCAGCACGAACGACGACCACAGCTGCGCATCGCGTCCTCGGAACCAGCCGCTTGCCCAGTGCACGCCGAATCCTGCCAGCAACGGCACGAAGATCATCGTCGGAAACACCGCAAACGTGTAGGGCGGATTGCGTGATGTGGTCGTCACCAAGTCCGGCACGGGATAAAGCACGAACACCACCACGGCCGCGATTGCCAGGGCCATGCCCGCGCTATCCTTCAACCGGAAAATCGCGACGACGCCAAGCACCACCAGCGGAAGCACGATCCACGGGAACACCCCGGCGCCGGGGACGGTGTGGCGACTGATAGAACCACCTGGCAAACCCGATTCCCCGACCATGAAGAGATACCGTGGGCTGAAATACTTGGGGTAGTTCTCGATCATGACCATCAGGCGTTCGAATGAGAAGAGCGTGGCCTCGCTTCCACGCTTCTCCCGAAATCGTCCCAGGAATCTCTCATCGGTCAGCGCCTTCAGCGCAACAGGCATCCAGGCGATGACGAGTGTGGCCAGGAATGTGGCGAGCGCCTGACCCGTTCGCACCGCGGAACGGCGGACGGCCCACTCACCGATCACCAGGCCGACGACGATCACCGGAGTCGCCAGGTAGTACGCGGCATTGCCATAGACGCTGAGTCCGAGCGCGGCGCCCGCTGCGATGCCCCACACCCGGGAGGAATGTTCCTGGTACCGAACGAACGCGTACAGCCCCGAGGTCACGCAGAGTAACGAGGGTGCGTGACCGAGGTTGATCCGGCTCACATGAACGAAAATCGGACTGAAAGCAAAGAGCGCGACGGCGAGAGGGCCGTTTCTCCACCGCAAATGGCGCATCAGAGCCAGCAGGACGACCAGCGCCGCCAATGAAAAGCAGACAGATACAAGCCGCACAGACATGTCCGATAGGCCGAGCGCCTGCACTACTGGCGCCGATGCATACAGTGGCAAGGCTCCGAGGTGCGAGTACATGAAACTGTCGTAGAACAACGGGACAGGCGTGCCGGAAAGCGTTTCCGTAAGCAGCTCACGAGCGCCAAGGCCGATTTCCGCTTCATCGGCGAACAATCCAGGCGGATTGTTCCCAAGGTCATGAAACAGCATCCATGCCAGCAGACCCGCCGATGCCGGCGTGGACAAGCGGACGAGCATGCTGGTCCGAAACACCGATTTCATACAGCGTCCACCGGCCGCAATCCAGGCTTGCCACCAAGTTGGGCGTCGCTTGGGCAAAAGCGGTTGAGTTCCGCGGTTGAGCGGGCGTTGCACATTAGGTAACGCACTCTCCTCATGAACAGAAGTGGTCGTCGGGTTTGGGAAACGCGCGCCGCGTTGATCCGGTGTGGAAACAGCACGTCAGTGTTACAACCGTCGAGTCGCCTGAACAAAAACGCCTGCGAAACCGCCCGGCGCGACTAAGGGCGGTCCCTTTGGCGGAAGCTCGCTATACTCTCATGCCCAACCACCGTCGTCCACCGATAGCAAAACTGTTCCCACGTTGCTGGAGACCAACCCCCCATCCATGAGCCAGAACAAGACCCAACCTACCAGCGAAAGCGTTGACGCTTTTCTGGACGCGATCGTCGGTGACACAAAGCGGGTGGACAGCGTCCGCCTGCGCGAACTCATGGAATCGGCCTCCGGTGAGTCCGCCACGATGTGGGGACCGAGCATTTTCGGATTCGGCAACCTGCACTATCGGTATCCCTCCGGTCGCGAGGGCGACACTCCGGCGATTGGTTTCTCGCCTCGTGCCTCCAGCATCACCCTCTATATCGTGGGTGGGTTCGACGGCCTCGGTCCGATCTTGGAGCGGTTGGGCAAATACAAATTGGGCAAGGGCTGCCTCTATCTCAAACGTCTCGGCGACGTGGATGAAGCCGCCCTGGTGGACCTCCTCGGCGCCTCACTCGACAAAGCCGCGGAACTGAATGTATCAGCACGAACGACCCGCTAGGCGCCAAGGCTTGTTGTGAATCGGCCCGCCGCGTTGTCCAGGCGTTGGTGGTACGCTTGGCGAACACAGGTCAACTAACATGCATTCGTCCCATCGATCCTCAATCGTGAGCCATGCGATCTCCGGAGCCGCGAGCATGACTGCGACCCACGATCTTCACTCCCACTCATTCAAATCGTTCTTGCCGTGGACGGATGGCGCTGGTCGACGCTGGCGCGGCTGGAAGCAGGCGCCACTGACGATCCCGTTCGTCATCGTCTATATCGTACTTGCCTGGATCCTGTTCATCCCCGCGGCCGAGCGCCGGGGTCGGCATTACTGGATCGATGACGATGCCGTCGGTCACCTGCTCTTCAGTGTTCCCGACCTCACCGGTGACCCGCTGCGCGCGATTCGCTCGATCGTCACCGGTCCATGGATCAACCACGACAGTTTGCAACTGATGTACGTGACCGCCCTTCTGCTTATGTTTGGGGCAGTGTTCGAGGTGCGCGAGGGCACGCTGAGGATGATGCTGATCTTCTTCGGCACGTCGTTCTTCGCGGCGCTGTTCGGCGGATTCCTGTTGCACGCGATTTATCCCCACATGTGGGATACGCGTTTCTTCGAAATCGCCTGGAACAGGTACTGGACCGGCGGCAGCGCCGGCTGCTTCGGTCTGCTCGGCGCTCTTGCCGCGCGTGCCCGGCGTCCGGTGCTCCTGCTCGCGCTGTTCATTTCCTGGGAATGCTTCATTTGGTGGGTCAATCTGAGGAACTACACGTCGGCGTTCCATTTCTCGGCGATGACGGCTGGTTTCCTGGCCACACGGTTGTGGCTCCCACCGATCCGCCGCGCTACGGGTTACACGGATTGACCGGATTACTTCGTCGTCGCCACCGGAATTTCCCGACGGGACTCGGCGTCGAACCAGCGCAGCTTGTCCTGTTCCGGACGCAACAGGAGGTCGTCTCCGGACTTGATTGGGGCATCGGCCCGGACAAGCACCTTGATCGGCTGACCATCGATTTGGCCAGTCACCAGCATCTGAGCGCCAAGCAGCTCGACCACCAACGTCTTCGAAACGAGACCGTCTTCGCCGTTTTGGCCGTTAAATGGGGTGGCCTCGATGCTCTCCGCGCGGATTCCGAGCAACAGATCACGAACTCCGTTTTCAGCGAGCTCCGATGGCGCCGGCAAGCCGTGGCTGCCGAGCATCGCCCGCACCTCGCCATCGACGCGCTCAATCCGCACCTTGAGAAAATTCATCGGCGGGCTGCCGATGAATCCTCCGATGAACTCGGTCGCCGGCCGTTCGTAGACCTCCATTGGCGTTCCGCACTGCACGATCTTGCCATCGCGCATCACGGCGATCCTGTCCCCAAGGCTCATCGCCTCGACCTGGTCGTGCGTGACGTAAATCGTCGTCGTCTTCAGCTCGGCGACGAGGCGCTTGAGTTCCGCCCGAAAGTTCAGTCTGAGCAACGCGTCGAGATTGGAGAGCGGCTCGTCCATCAGGAGCACAGCCGGCTCCATCACGATCGCCCGGGCGACCGCCACGCGCTGCCGCTGCCCGCCGGATAGTTGGGCCGAATACCGTTCGAGATACGGGGAGAGCTGGACGAGTTCCGCGGCCTCCTCGGTTCTCCGCTTGACCTCGCCCTTTGCGGTCTTGTTCATCTTGAGCCCGAACGCAATGTTGTCGAACACTGTCAGGTGCGGGAAAACGGCGTAACTCTGGAACACCATCGAGATGTTTCGCTTGCGCGGCGGCAGGTCGGTCACATCCCTGCCGCCGATCACGATTCGACCAGCCTCCGGATACTCCAGCCCGGCGATCATCCGCATCAGGGTTGTCTTGCCGCAGCCGCTAGGACCAAGCAGGACCATGAACTCCTGATCGGCGATCGTCAGGCTAACATCGTTCACCGCCCGGACCTTCTTGTCGAATATCTTGGTTATGCCTTGGAGTTCGATGTTTGCCATTGTTCCCTCATGCGTCGACGAGACCAGACATTGGTTATCCAGGTTTGGAAGGATTCCACGCTGCACGCTGGGCGGGTCCTCGTGTCCTCCCGGCCGCTCGGCCATTCAGGAGGACACATTCGACAAACTCAGGGCATGCGCCAGGTCGACCCCACACGAATGATTTGATCTCGTGACGCCGAACTAACGCGAAATCCTTCCCCAAAGTCCGAGGAGATAGCGTCGGATCAGGAAAATGAAAATAAGCGAAGGAGCCAGCATGAACCAGGCGGCGGCGAACCGGAAATGGGGCGGCGACGAGGTCAGCACACCAAGCACATGGGCGGGGAGCGTACGCTCTTGCAAGGTCAGGATGACGGCGGCGAAGACTTCGTTCCAGGAGAGGACGAAGGTGAAGATCGACGCCGCCGCCAATCCTGGGAGCGCCAGCGGCATCACCACCCGCAGGAATGCCTGGAGCGGGGTACAGCCCAACGTCAATGCTGCCTCCTCGAGATCGTGAGGAACGCTGACGAAAATGCTGCTCGTGATCAGCACCGTAAACGGCATCGCCAGGGCAGTGTGCATCAACGCCACCGCGTAGATCGAATCGTAGATTCCCCAGGTCAGGAACGTGACGGCGAGCGGTATCGAGAGGATCACGATCGGGAACGCCCGCGTCGAGAGAATGATCAGGCGATACGGATCGCGGCCCCTGAACACGAATCGGGCCAGCGCGTATCCCGCCGGTGCGCCAAGAATCGTCGACAGGATCAACGTGATCAACGCCACCAGCACACTGTTCCACAACGAAGACAGCACACCGGTGGAATTTACGAAGAAGTCCATCGATTCGACGGAGAACTCCCGAGGAATTGCGTGTTTCGGATACTCTCGCACAACGTCTCGCGGACTGAAAGCCGTGATCGAGATCAGGTAGATCGGCGCCAGCACCCAGAGCGCCATGATCGTCGCCAGCACGTAGAGACCGGCCCGTCCTAGCACATGACGTCGTCCCCGCGCCTGATGCAACCCGCGAAAGTCGGATTCGGCGCCGGAGATGAGATTCCCGCTGCTCATCCCAGTTGCTCCTCTCGCGTCGGCACGAGCCAGAGCACCAATATCGTGCTTGCTATCGAAAGAAACAGGATCAGTGAAGCATAGGCGGCGGCGACATGAGGATCGCGATAGTCCTGGTACCAGCGATATGCTTCGGCTGGAAGGACGGTGATAGCTTGACCAGCGATCGCGATGATCACAGCGAACGCCTGGAAGGCAAGAATAATCCGCAGGATCAGTGCTACCTGAAGGCTCGGCCGCAACAGCGGCAAAATAACCCTTGTCACCTTTTGCCAGAACGAGGCTCCGAAGACGTCGGCCGCTTCCAAGTAATCCCGAGGAATCCCCTGCAAACCGGCGACGAGGATGACCATCACGATCGATGTAGCTCTCCATGCTTCGGCCAGCACGATCGCGAATATCAACCAGCCCTGGTTTTCGAAACTGAGGAAGATAAACGGCCGCTCGACGATGCCAAGGCCCTGCAGGAAACTGTTGAGCCACCCCTGCTGAGTGAAGATCGCATACCAGATGATGCCCGCCGCGAGTTCGCTGATTCCCAGGGGTATCGCGTAGATGTAGAGCCACAAACCGGAAAACTTGAGCTTGGCGTTGACGACCAGCGCCATACTCATTGCCATCACGAATTGGACCGGGATAATCACCACGATCAAGAGCAGCGTCGTCCGCAACGCCTCGTTGAAGCTGGAGTCGGAGAACATCATTCGCCAGGAGTCGAGGCTCCAGTTGTTGTCGGCATCCTGGAAAGCCAGCCCAAACGCCTGAACCATTGGCACGGCGAAAAAAACGGCGAGGTAGAGCGCCGATGGCAGCAAGAGGATATATGGCGTCCACTTCGCCCGATTTGCCATTTGGCCTGATCCCCGATTAACCGTGCGGATTCAAATGCCGGTTGTTGCCGGTCAAGCGACCTTGGTGCAGTCAGGAAAGTTTCGTGCCGCTGTGGCGCGGGAAGCTTCCGGCGCCGCGCATTCGACAGAATTCGGTAAGGGCAGGGCGACTCCGGCCGTCGGTTCGCTGGCCCCCAGAAGCACGTCTTTCTTGTCGTGTCATCCCTCAACCGCCGATCCGGTCAGGTTGGAACTGATGAGGGAGTCCCGAGCCAGCTGCATATGCGAAGCGGCATCTCAGTTACGCAAGATACCGCTTCGCGGGGGATTCCTCGTTCGTCGGCATGACGACTTGAGGGACATGGGTGCCCGCTGGACGAACTCCTAAGCCGCCGCTCTAGCCGACCTGGCAGGTTCCATCGCTGTCAGGATCGGGCGTCCAACACGGCGCTTCCACCGAATCCAGCACACCCTGAAGAATTTCCGACTGTTCGTCCAGCACGGTTTGGATCTCGTTGCCGTCAACCGCGATCGCCTGGAACGTATCGCGGAAGACCTTGTTATAGGCCCCGCCCTGCTCTCCCAAACCGACGGGCAGGAGCGACGTGATGACGGCGGGATCAGCCGTTGTCGCCAGGATCGCGTTCGCCTCGGCCTGGGCCCCGGCGTCTAGATCCTCCGGCAAATCGATGTCGATCGCCGGGAAGAATGCCACTTCCCGCAGCGTCGTTAGTTGCGTCTCAGGCAGGGTCAGGTAATCAATCAGCGCCCGGGCGCCTTCCATATCGGGAGCGGTTTTTGGAATCGCCAGAGCGGCAAGCGCCGGCATCTGGCCGAGGCCTTCCGGTCCGCGAGGAGCCGGGAAGGTCACGAAGTCGTCGGGTGTTTCACGGAGTGCGGTGATCAGGCGGGCGGTGTGATCCCAGGCGACCATGACTTCTCCGGAGAGGAGCGGCACATCCATGTTGTTGTAGGTGAGACCCTGCGGATTGGACACGCTCCAGGCGTTGCTGAACCATTCCCACATCGTGACGGCCTCGGCGCTGCTGAACGTGGTGTTGAGCGCGCCTGTGAAGCTTGGATAGGCATACCCCTGGAAAAAGCGATGGATCAGACCATCCTCACCTCCCGGGAAACCCAGAACCGGACCCAGAGCATCATTGAGGGCAGTTCCCCATTCGCCAAGTTGCTCATACGTGAGTGCGGTTTGGAGCCCCTCTTCGGTCAACCCCTCCGGCAAGTATTCCAGGGCGTCGCGATGAGCGCACATGATGTACGACGCCTGCATCCATGGGATGTAGTAGACGCTTTCCGTTCCGAAGCGGCCAAGTTCGAGATAGTCGGGAATCAATCCACGGTCGCTGAGCTCGTCCGCCAGATCGGTCAAATCGGCAAGCAGTCCCTGGTCGAAGAAGACGGACAAGTCGCCATGCAGTCCGCCGAGCACACCCACCGAGCCGCTGCCCGATTCCGCCTCGGCCGTGATTCGATCGACGTAGGGACCGGCTTCTTCGGTAATGAAATCGACAGGGCGGTCAAAGTTCGCCAGAATCGTATTCCGCATCGCTTCGGCTTCTTCGATCGGCGAGAGCTGGGTAGAGAGGAAAATAATCTCGCCATCTTGGGCCTGGAATCGGCCCTTGCGCGAATCACCTGGGCCCGCCGTGGCGCGAGCGGCGAGCGACCCACCGATCGCGCCGGCGGCCGCTACTCCCGCTGCACCGCGTAGTGCGGTGCGCCGCGTTATCGTCCGATTGACAATCTGGTTGTTGAGTCGCTTCGACATGATGAGGTCCTCTCCAATAAGTACAACGGCATCACAAAGTTTGGTTCGGAGGCATCACTTGATCTGCCCGGACCAACACTCATTACTGGTGAACGTGACTCGATCATATCACACGGAAACCGGTAGTGATTTGAGACGTGATGGCGAGGGTCGCCGCTCAAACGTGCAAAGAACACCGCTGTATGTCGCGGCGGTGTTCCTCATGACGGTAGACGAGTGAGATAGGCGGCACAATTAATCATCGCAATCCTGCGACGCCAAGCTTGAATAATTGGGCCAGGCGGCGCCTTCGACCACATTTCTTACAGCTTCACCACGGTGCAGGATCTGGCCGCCACCTTTTCGGTGACAGCGACGGACCCCCGCGGGACGGGAACTGGCTGGAGAGTCCAGGTCAGCGCCACCAACTTTGTGGGCGACACTGTCGCAAACACCTTCAGTATTGGCAATTTGTAGCTCAGCGACCCTGAAGGTTCTGTGACGACTGGCGGTGACGCCTTGAGCACCGTGACGGCGAATTCGTTCGCGCTGTCGACCAGCCCGCAGACGCTGCTCTCAGCGGCCTCAAGCGGAGGCGAAGGCGAATGCACATTCACCTACAACGGCGCCCTGGATGTTCCTGGCCAAACAAGGGCGGATTCGTACACATCGACGATTACAGTCACGATCGTCAACGGTCCCTAATCCACACAATGCCGGCGATCGTGTCCACCTGGCCCCTTCGCGGAATGCGGACGCGATTCACGGATCACGCGGGTCCGAAAGGATAGCCATGAACCTGCGCAATCAACTGATCGCCCTCATCGGGTTGGTCGCGTTGCTCGGCCCGACAATGATGTCCAGCGTTGCCCAGTTGGAAGACAAAACAACCGTGGAAATTCAGATCGTTGGCGGCGGGGCCCTATCGGTTTCCATTTCGGAATCCCTTGCGGGCGGATTCAGCGATGTCAGCTACGATTTCACGAAACAGTTATCCGCGGGAACGTTGGTTGTCACCGTCGTCGACGAGCACGGGATCGCGAGTGGCTGGAATGTGTTCGTCTCGGCAGACGATTTTTCCGGCTTTTCCGGCGTCATCGACATCCAGGACCTGGATCTTATACCCGGTCAAATTGACCATCAACGAGGAAATGTCGACCTCGATGGCCTCACAACGTTCCCCGTCGCTCCGGTCTCACCCGGCAACACCCTGTTTTGGAGCGCATCCGGCAACTTTGGAGATGGTGAATACAACCTCCCGCTCGTCGGCATATTCTCGATTCCAGTCGGAACACTCGTCGGCGTCTACACCTCGACTCTCACGGTTACAGTTAGCGACGCAATGCCTTAACCTGTGTCGCGTGTGACCAACAGCCGGGGTTTCGCCCCATGCAACGTTGCGTATCCAGCCGGAGTTTCGTTCATGACTCGATCGCTATTTGTCCCAAGCAGGTTGTTTGTGCTTTGTCCAATCATTCTGATGATGTTCTTGCTCGCTGGGCCGGGTCGGGCGGCGCTCCAGTCTGATGCCTCAAGTCCCACCGCGGGTGCTGGCGCCACTCCGGAGGCCGGCACCAGTTCCATATTCGTGATTCGCCCGGTCGAGGGTGCGGATGGCGACTACTTCAGCCTGGTGGCCGAACCCGGCTCCACCCATGAGCTTACGGTCGTGCTCGGAAACGCCGACGATGCGGTTCTCTCCCTTCGCACCTACGCCAACGATGCGGTGCCTGTTGCCAACGGAGGATTCTCACTCGCCGAAGAGGACGTGACCCCCACTGGAATCGCGACCTGGATCGATTATCCTGCCGAAACCTTCGAGTTTGCGCCCGGCGCCGACATTGAGCGCTCGTTCAGCGTCGCCATTCCCGACGATGCCGCTCCCGGTCAGTACATCGCCGGACTGGCGTTGCAGACGGCCGAGCCGCTGGCAGTGGAAGGCACTTCGCTCTTCGACCAGATTATCCGCAAGGAAGTGGCAGTCTTCATCATCATTCCCGGACCGGAGACTCCCGAGTTCACGCTCGGAGAACCCGCCTACGTCACCGGGGAGTCCGTCGACCGCATTGACATCCCGGTGGTTAATAGCGGCAACGTACTTGTTAAACCCCAGGGCGAATAAACCTTGAGGGATTCTTCCGGCGAGACTGTTCTTACCGCCCCGATCGTCATGGGTTCGGTTTATGCGAGGACGACGGCTCCACTCTCGATCTCGCTGATGACTGACTTACCCGAGGGTGATTACGCGGTGCAGGTGACCCTCATGGACGTCGTCACTGGCGCCACCGCCACAATCGATTCCCGGACCATCGCGATTGCGGCGCGCGACCAAGCAACAGCCCAGTTCGCCTTCACTGGCGCAGCGATGCTCATGCCGGACACAACCGCTCCCGTATATGCCGAGGTCACCGGTGAAGTCACTAATCAGGGCGCGCCGGTTTCAAACGCGGAGGTGCTGCTCGACGTTTTGATGGATGGCGAGCTTGTCGAAACATTTGTCATGGTTCCGGCCCTGGCCTTGCCCCAAGGCGCCACGGTGGTCACCCAGCGCTACGTACCGCCGGCCGGGTTCGGCGCCGGACTCTGGAGCTTCACGATCCGCATCAACGTAATCGATCCGTCCACCGGCATTTCGACCACTGTCGTCACACTCGATGCCATCCCGCTGATCGAAGTCGGAGGTTAGTCGTCAATTTGTCGTCTCGGCACGCTGGAAGGTCCGGGATCCGGGTTGTCAATTGGCCGAAATCGCGGCGCCCACGGATCCGCGGAGTCCCCTCTTGGTTGCCGCCGATGCCGATCGCCTCGTGGCCTGGGACCTGACCTTCCCCGGTGGCGATGGCGAGACGATCACGGCGTACCAGACGATGCCGATCGCCTTCATCGACGATCTCCCGCGCTAGAATCTCTGGTCGTTTCCCTCAACGAGGTTCCGGAGGATACGAGCAAGTGGATCGTCAAGACCGAATCCATTGGCCGCCCGCAATGGAGCAATGCATGATTCAACGGCGCGCCATGATTCGCCTCCACGATCAAATGCCCAAGGCGTCCTCGATGACATCAATCGGGAAGAAGAGGTAGCCGCCAAGCTCCTCGACCTCATCCGGACAGGTGTCGAAAAGCGTGATCTCCCCGTCGAGCAACAGAGCAAGTCCCCGATCCCATTGACCGATGTCGGGCACGGTGGAGCCATCAATGCCGAGAAATATCACGTAATCGAGATCGGCGTCAAACAGAAGCGAGAGGCCCTCGTGACCCGACGTGTAGAGTTCAGGCACGTCCATCGCTTCGAGTTCGTCGAGAAACGCCGACCCGTCGTCGATGATGGCCTGGACGTCTGCCTGATCTTGTGCCTGGATTCCGTCGTAATCACCGCTCGACCAGAAATCGCCAAAAGTCTGGTGTTCGTCAAGAGTGGCAAACAACACGTCGGCGTATTCGACAACACCGTCGCATCCAGCGGCTTGGTCCGTTGAGGTCGGAAGCGAATGCGGATCCTCCGTGCGCGGCGGCGTCGCCGTTTGCGCAACAAAGCTGAGAAGAAGAAGAGATAGGATACCCGAGAGTGCGACGCCACCGAACATTTGAACTCACTTTCCGTTGGGCGCGAGTGGATGGCTGCTGAAGACTACTACTATAGTCCACGCAAAGCTGGAGTCTTGCTCAAGATCTGCCCAATCTTGCCGGAAACCAGTTGCAATCCAACCCACCACGCAGTACTATACTTTAGGAAGTATTGAGCGAGGATCATGCGATGCTCGTTCAAAATTGGAGGTGGCGCAAGCCACGACAAAGAGGAATTGTTCGTTGTCTGCCGTTATTCCTGAAAGTCATGCCGATCTCATGGAGCGGCCGATCCTGGTCGGCCTCGCTACAGTCCAACCCAATGGCCAACCGCAGGTGACCCCGGTCTGGGCCGATATGGTCGACGGCAAGGTGCGCGTCAACACCGCCGTCGGACGCCAGAAGCACACGAACCTGCTGGCTCGCCCCCAGGCCACGATCCTCGTCGTCGATCCGGACAACGGTCAGCGTTTCATCGAGATTCGGGGCAGGGTCGTCAACTCCACTGAGGAAGGCGGCGATGGCGTAATCGATAAGCTCGCTCACAAGTACCTCGGGGTCGACAGCTACCCCTGGAGGAACCCGGCAGAGACGCGGATCACATTCCTGATCGAACCGACGCGGGTTGTTGTTAGCGGGTAGAAGTTATTGTGGCGGTCCTGGCGTCCTCCCCAG